>Ga0209467_1000971_pt1 | contig 29274 bp, 25 predicted proteins | sample Higcelwee11metaG_FD_187175 | JGI IMG/M metagenome (GOLD analysis project Ga0209467, IMG submission 187175) | Freshwater pond sediment microbial communities from the University of Edinburgh, under environmental carbon perturbations - High... | ecosystem: Environmental > Aquatic > Freshwater >... | reverse complement strand
GGTGGCCTGCCGGAGAAGATGCATCTGAAGGTGGTGGAGCCGCTTCGTCTCCTCTTCAAGGATGAGGTGAGAAGGGTTGGCAGAGCCCTTGGCATGCCCGGCGAGATACTGGGCAGGCATCCTTTCCCCGGCCCCGGTCTGGCAATAAGGATATTGGGAGCAGTGACACCTGCAAAGCTGGATACGCTTCGCGATGCGGATGAGATATTCATCTCCGGGCTCAGAAGGAGCGGCTTGTATGATAAGGTATGGCAGGCTGCCGTGATACTGCTCCCCGTGCAGTCGGTAGGTGTCATGGGTGATGAGCGCACGTACGAGAATGCAGTTGTACTCAGGGCAGTATCTTCAACAGACGGCATGACGGCAGACTGGAGCCATCTGCCCCATGAGTTTCTGGCCGAGGTGTCAAACCAGATAATCAACAGGGTCAAGGGTGTGAACAGGGTGGTTTATGACATCAGTTCCAAGCCGCCATCGACTATTGAATGGGAGTGAATTTTCCGGTTAAAGAAAATGGCGGCGCAAGCTGTCAGCGACATAAGACAGAATGGGAATGAAATTTGCAGTGAGAAGAAGAAACTACAGGAGATGATAAAAAGAATCACAATTATATCTGTGGTGCTGATGCTAATGCACGGCACTGCCCTAAGGTCGCAGGGGCTTACACAGGAGACGTTCAAGATAGGAAAGACGCTTGCCCTGCTGGAGGCCATTTATGTTGACAGCGTCGACATTTCTGCAATAACTGAGCAGATGATAATCAATGCCCTCCGGAACCTCGACCCTCATTCGGTCTATATCCCTGCAAAGGATGTGCAGGAGGAGAATGAGCCGCTGCAGGGCAACTTTGAAGGTATAGGCATACAGTTCAATCTGCTCAACGACACGATTATAATTATTTCACCTATCCCTGGCGGCCCTTCGGAAAAGGTGGGTATCCAGGCCGGTGACAGGATAGTTGCAATTGCCGGGGAAAAGGTTACGGGTGTCGCCATCTCCACCACAGGAGTCCAGAAGAGGCTCAGGGGCCCGAAGGGAACAAAGGTGGATGTCATGATCTTCAGGAAGGGTGAAAAGGAACTGCTCGACTTCACGATCACAAGGGATAAAATCCCGGTCAACAGCCTCGATGCAGCTTACATGGTGTCAGGCAACGTGGGATATATAAAGCTGAGTCGTTTCTCTGAACAGACAGCAAATGAATTTGCGCAGGCAGTTGAGACGCTTCGCGGAAGCAGGATGGAGCATCTTGTCATTGACCTCAGGGGCAACTCCGGCGGTTACATGGTGCCGGCGGTGCAGATAGCCGATGAGCTTCTCTCCGGTGATGAGCTGATAGTTTACCTTGAGGGGCTCCATACATCGCGCCAGGATTATAAATCGGCACCGCTTGGCGCACTGACAAGATCGCGCGTGGCAGTACTGATTGACGAGGGTTCGGCCTCCGCAAGTGAGATTCTTGCAGGAGCGGTACAGGACTGGGACAGAGGAGTGATAATCGGGCGAAGGAGCTTTGGCAAGGGCCTGGTTCAGAACGGATTCGGGTTGCCTGACGGATCGGAGATCAGGCTTACGATTGCACGTTACTTCACGCCGTCAGGCCGTTCCATCCAGACCCCTTACAACGAGGGTTTTGACAAGTACTTTCAGACATATTACAGCCGGTATTTCAACGGTGAGCTGATACATCCTGACAGCCTCAACCTTCCCGATTCTCTCAAGGCATTCACAATAAAGAACAAGAGACTGGTTTATGGCGGCGGAGGTATCACCCCTGATATATTCATCCCGATTGACACTGCCTTTTATTCGGATTATTACCGTGATCTGATCAGGACTTCAACGCTGACGAACTTCATGCTCTCATACACTGACATCAACCGGAAGCAGCTTACCCGCAGGTTCAGCACCTTTACGGATTTCAACAAGGGGTTTGAGATAGACGGCTCCACATTGGAAGAGCTGAAGGCAGCCGGGGAGAAGAACGGGGTAAGGTTCAACCAGGCCCAGTTTGATGTTTCAGAGCCGGAGATAAAGATTGTGATGAAGGCGCTTGTAGCCCGTGATCTCTGGGACATGAATGAATACTTCATGGTAATCAACGGGGATGACCAGTCAATAATGAGGGCACTGCAGGTTCTGAATGACCCTTCAATGTACGGGAGGATTCTGGGGTACGGCAGGGAGGTAAGATGAAGCTGCTGGCAAAGACGCATTACGGGCTGGAGGAGATTCTTGCAGAGGAGCTCAGGGAGATGGGCGCCACAGGCGTCACAGCCCTGAACAGGGCCGTTGCCTTTGAAGGGTCAAAGCTGCTGCTTTACACTGCCAACTACCGCAGTCGCTTCGCATTGTCGGTGTTGATGCCTGTTGCATCATTCCGCATAGCGAAGCAGAAGGATCTGTATAACGGAGCCGTGGCAGTGGATTGGGACCGTTACCTCGATCCGGGCAGGACCTTTGCCGTTACGGCAGTTGTCAACTCAGAACATTTTCCTCATACGGGGTATGCCGGGCTTGTTGTAAAGGATGCAATTGCCGATTTCTTCCGCAGGCTGAATCTTGACAGGCCGTCTGTTGATGCGCGTGATCCGGATCTGCTTGTCAATGTTCACATTAGCAACGACAAAGTTACTGTCTCACTCGATTCAACCGTGGTGCCCCTCTACAAGAGAGGATACCGTCAGGGTGGAGGTGAGGCGCCACTGAGCGAGGTGCTTGCTGCAGGCATGATAGCTCTCTCAGGGTGGAAAGCCGGAACGCCGCTTGTTGACGGTATGTGTGGCTCTGGTACTATCGTCGCTGAGGCCGGGCTAATGGCCCGCAACATAGCCCCGGGCAGGTTCAGGAAGAGCTTTGGCTTCATGAGATGGAAGGATTATGACGCAGCCCTTTACAGATCGGTCAGGTTCGATGCTGAAAAACGGGAGAGAAAGTCGCCTGTTAAGATCTTCGGAAGTGATATATCAGCGGAAGCGTGCGACATCGCTTTGCGAAACATTAAAGCTGCAGGACTGGAGGATACCGTCGAGATAGCGGAGCGCGATTTCTTTGCATCGCCACCGCCGGCAGGGGAGGGTACGCTTATAATCAACCCGCCTTACGGGCATCGCCTTGGTACGGATGACATGGCCGAATTCTACGGAAAAATAGGCACCACTCTTAAGCACAGTTACGCCGGTTATACGGCATGGATCCTCTCAGGGGATCTGACCGGGCTTAAGCAGGTTGCGCTGAAGCCATCGCGTAAGATCACCCTGCTTAACGGTGACATTGAATGTCGCTTTCAGGGCTACGAACTTTACGGAGGGAGCCGGAAGGCAAAAGGAGCTGACAGCCTCTGAAAATGTTTTTGTCAGCTGTAATGCAACCCTTGTCAAAAAAAGGTTGTCATAACTGAAAATAAGATACGGGTATGTTGGCTTTTAACTACAATAATCTATTTTTGTTACTCGTTCTAGCTTATGATACTTGCACAGAGGCCCGATGAGCTTTGACCTTGAAAATCTTGTGAGCGACCTTGACATCAGAGGAGCTGTCCTTTATTACAAGGGAAACGTCGACTCGGACACGATTACCAAGGCGTTGGACCTTGTGGAGAGGAAGTTGCTGGCAACGCGTGAAGCCCCGAGGCTGAGGAAAAAGGTTTACAATGTGCTCGTGGAGAGCCTTCAAAACCTCTATCATCACTCAGACAGGGTGCCCAGAGGTTACCACGCCGCAAAACCTGACAGATTCGGGCTCGTGGTTATGGAGAAGATTGGCAGGGGATATCGCGTCACGACATGCAATTTTGTAGCCGCAGTGAGAGTTAAAGAGCTGGAGGAGAAGCTGACAAGGATCAACCGTTCAACCCCTGAGGAGATCAAGGAGCTCTACAAGGACATCCTTAATCACCAGGAGATAACGGCCAAGGGGCTTGGAGGACTGGGGTTGCTTGACATCGCCAGGAAGACAGGTCACCGGATCGATTTCAGGTTTAAAAAGTTTGATAACCTGAATACAGCTTTCCGGTTAAGTGCAGTAGTGGCACCGGTTTAGAGGAATTAACAAAAACAGATAACAAAAAGCTATGGAACCGATCATCATTGAAGGAACACCGAAAACCCCGTCCATTAAGTTTGACACAAAGGATGGAGTCTTTGAGATTAAGGGGAGGTCAATACCCGAGAACTCAGTTGAGTTCTACAAGCCTCTTAATGAGTGGCTTGATCAGTACATGCAGGTACCTCTTGACAAAACGGTTGTAAACATCAGACTGGAGTATTTCAATACAAGTTCATCGAAATGCATCCTTGACGTATTCAAGCGCCTTGAGTCGATACACAGGTCGAAACATGATGTTGAGATCAACTGGTTCTATGAGGAGGATGATGAGGATATGCTTGAGGCAGGTGAGGATTATGATTCAATAATCAAGGTGCCTTTCAAGATGATAGAGATCGTTGAGTAACTCCCCTGGTTACAGGATAAAAGATCGGTTAAAATGTTCAGCGGAGGGTGTCAGCCTGTTGGCGGACGCCCTCTTTTCGTCTTCAGTTATCTCCGTTCGCGGCGGTCACGCATCACCCTTCTGAACTTCTCGGAGGATTCAAGTATCCTGTGCAGGACTCTGAAATAGAGCAGTATGTACAGGATCAGCGTCATCAGCCATACAACTGCAGTATTGACGGCTAGGGTGCCGGCATAGACGCCGAAGACCTTCTTGCGCGGCGCATAGAAATGCGCCTTGATCAACGGATGGTCAGGGTCAAAGAATATCTGGTCGTAATTCTGATAGAGCCTGTCACGGTACCGTTTGATCTTGTCTTTTTCGTTGTCGTTTCTTACAAACTCTTCAAGTGACTCGTTTGTAAACTGCTTTTTCATCCTGATGAATGCATCCCTGTCGGTGCGCTCAAAGGCCATGATGGTCTGGTCACGTGCCTCCACGGCATTCCTTGAGACCTCTATATAATATCGCCTCACTCTCTCAATATAGTCACGTGCCGCACTGACAGCCTCCGGAGTTATGGCATCGGGGTTCAGTACCCGCAGATCGAAAGGAACAGCAGTCGTGAAACCCATTTCCTCCCCGATCTCGTTGCGGATCAGCATCATGTCATTCCTGTCCGACTCATCAAGCCTCTCTCTCTGTATGTTGCTCTCCATCCTTGAGAGGATACTCTTCATCTCGTTGTACCAGATATCCTTCCTGAACTTGGCAATACTGATCTCCTTGTCGAAATTATAGAATTGCTTTTCGAACCTGTTGTTCATGAACTGGTCTACGGCCAGCGCCTCGTAACCCCAGCGTGCGGCGATGATCTCCCCGTAGATGGGGATTGAAACCGGTGATGAGATGTTCGGATTGAGCTTGTCATATTTGACGATGATTCCGCTCATAATTATCTGCGGGATCACAAGGAAGGGAATAAGGATATAGATTGTGACAACCGTTTTAAAGCTGTCCGAGATCAGGAGCCCCATCATATTGGAGGTGGCCCAGCATGAGAAGAGTACCAGCCAGTACTCGAACCACATTCCCCGTATGCCGAAGATTGTGTTTCCGATCGCGACGAAGGAGGCTGCCTGGATGGCAGAAATGAGGAACTGAACGCCTATCTTCGAAAGCAGGTAACTGTTCCAGCTCAGGTTAAGAAATGCTTCACGCTTCAGTATCTTCCTGTCCTTGATAATCTCCTCCGCACTGACTGTAAGTCCCATGAAGATTGCCACTATCACCGCCATGAAGATGTATACGGGCAGGTTCGAATTCTGGAGCAGGGTGTATGAAGGCCGGCTCACGCTCTCGTCAAAATAGCGGATTATGAATGCAAGGAAAAGTGCCAGGACAGGTGCTTCGAGAAGTGTGATGACCATGTATTGGGCATCAGAGAGCTTAGCCAGTATGTCACGTTTAACAAATACAATGAACTGTTTCAGCTTCCCGGGTGTCCTGAATGTTATTTCGGGCACACCGTTCCCGGGTTTGGGATGAGGCGGTCTCTCCTCCTTCCTTGACTTGAAATATGCACTCCACTCAGGGGGTGAAATCTTGCGGGTAGCCGTCGGCCTCCCGAACTCATCAAGCACCTTGGACTCCACGATGCTGAAGATCTGTTCCGGGTTGACATTCCCGCAGGTAGGACATTCACTGTCATTGTACTTGGGGAGTTGCATCCTGTCCTTGAAATAACCTATTGATCCAACAGGTATGCCGTAATAGATCATGTATCCGCCGGTATCAAGGAATATCAGCCTGTCAAACATCTTGAAGATGTCCGAAGAGGGCTGATGAATGACGACAAATATCAGTTTACCCTTGAGCTTGAGGTCATTAAGCAGGTCAAGAATATTTTCGGAGTCAAGTGATGACAGCCCTGAGGTGGGCTCGTCAAGGAACAGGATAGCCGGTTCCCTGATCAGTTCGAGGGAGATGTTGAGCCGTTTGCGCTGACCGCCTGAAATCTTCTTGTTGAGCGGCGTTCCCACCTTCATGTCCTTGATGTCATGTAGCCCCAGGCTGTGAAGCACCTCGTCAACCTTTAGTGTTATGGCATCGTCATCCAGGTTGCCGAAGCACAGTTTGGCATTGTAGAAAAGGTTCTCAAAGACTGTCAGCTCCTCTATCAGCAGGTCGTCCTGCGATACATAACCTATCAGCCCTTTGACCTTATCACCGTCAGTGTGAATATTGACTGTGTTTATAAGGACCTCTCCCGAGTCGGGTTTATTGGTGCCGTTAAGTACGCTGAGCAGGGTTGATTTGCCAGCTCCTGAGGCGCCCATGATGCCTACCAGCCTTCCGGACTCCTCGGCGAAGCTCATGCGGTGCAGTCCCACCTGGCCTCCCTTGAACTTGTATTCGAGGTCTCTGACTTCATAGACCACTCTGGATGCGAGGGCGCTCTCATCGAGGAACTGCCTTATAACCTCAGAATAGTATATAGGCTTGCTGCTCATGAACTTGAGTGAAGCGCCGCGCTCGAAGAGATAAACCTTGTCTTCATGCCTCAGCTGGCCGCTGAGCAGAAGTTCCCCGGTCCCGAATGACCTGATGAATTGCATGTCTGCCTGTGGCAGGTTAAGAACCCGCACCTGTCCCCGGAAGGAATCGTTTGTAATGTGACGGGTCTTGTCATATTTTGCCTCACGGTCATTGTCAATAACAAGCACCTGTGAAGATTCAGGCACCTCTGACCGGGATGAGAGCACGAACTGCTGAATAAGCTGGTAGTCTTCAGGATTGATGTTGAATCCTTCGGCGGCAGTTATAATAAACTCAAGTTCAGTGCTGCTTACCCCTGCGTTGTCTGTCCGGCAGTATTCGAGAAGCTGTACCAGAACAATAATCTTCTGGTTAAGGGTGAGCTGCATACCGATATCAAAGCAGATCTTCAGGATTCTTACAGAGATGGAGGAGTTTCTTCTTGCCTCTTTCCCCTTTCTCAGCCTGTCCTGGGCTTCGGCATAATATTCATCGAAGATCTTCAGGTAAGCCTTCACCCCGTCCTGGTTGAGCTGAGGCCTCAGAAAGGCCTCCACAACCTGCCGCCTGTCGCTCTCATTGCCCTGTGAAGGGGCAATGATGGCAAAGAGATGCATCAGGGTATTAAGTATCTTCTCATTCATCCCGGAGAGGTGTCAGAAACAGTATTACAGCTCCTGAATGATATATAACGGCCCCGGCTCACCTATATTATCCCGTGTCTGTCAATCTGGCATGAAACAGGGGTGCCGGACGGTATGGCAAACAAATTGAATGTCTAAGTTAAAACGCATGAGATATGAACTTTGAGAATTTTACAATAAAGGCACAGGAATCCGTACAGAAAGCCGTGACTATTGCATCGGGTAAAGGGCATCAGTCAATTGAGTGCGGCCACCTGCTCAAGGGGATAATCACCGAGGCAGAGAGCATAGTGTCATACATTATGTCAAAGACCGGGGTTAACGAAGCCGGCTTTGGCAAAGCCCTGGATGATATCATTGACGCCTATCCGCGTGTCAGCGGAGGTGAACCATATTTCTCTCAGGAGGCTTCAGCTGCCTTCAGGCGAGCTGCAGATCATGCTGCCAGGATGCAGGACAGGTTCGTGTCAGTTGAACATATTCTGCTGGCACTTACAGAGTCGGCCGGGAAAGTCACTAAACTGATGAAGGACAACGGCCTTGATGCCGGGGCGCTTAACACTGCGATTACTGACCTTCGCAAGGGGGCGAAGGTGAACAGTCAGACATCCGAGGAGACATACGACTCACTGAACAGGTATGCGATTGATCTCAATGAGCGTGCCAGGGCCGGCAAGCTCGATCCGGTCATCGGACGGGAGGAGGAGATCAGAAGGGTGCTCCAGATACTGTCACGCCGGACAAAGAACAACCCCATACTTGTGGGTGAACCAGGTGTTGGCAAAACAGCAATTGCTGAAGGACTTGCACAAAGGATAGTGCGTGGCGACGTTCCGGAGGACCTGATGCAGAAACGGATCTTTTCCCTTGACATGGGAGCGCTTATTGCAGGTGCGAAATACAAGGGTGAATTTGAAGAGAGACTGAAGTCAGTTGTCAACGAGGTAATCGCCTCCGATGGTGACGTAATTCTGTTTATTGACGAGATACATACCCTTGTGGGAGCAGGCAAAGGCGAGGGAGCCATGGATGCCGCCAACATTCTCAAGCCGGCGCTGGCAAAGGGAGAACTGCGTGCAATCGGCGCCACAACACTCAATGAATACCAGAAATACTTCGAGACTGACAAGGCCCTCGAACGCCGTTTCCAGGTTGTGATAATTGATGAACCAGGCAGGGCTGATGCGATCTCCATCCTGCGCGGACTCAGGGAAAAATATGAGACGCATCATAAGGTTATAATCCGGGATGAGGCAATCATTTCCGCTGTTGACCTTTCCTACCGTTACATCACCGACAGGTTTCTTCCTGACAAGGCCATTGACCTGATTGACGAGGCTGCTGCCCGGCTGAGGCTTGAGATGAACTCGGTGCCTGAAGAAATAGATACGGCAGACAGGCAGATCAGGCAGCTGGAGATAGAGCGTGAGGCCGTTCGACGCGACGGCGACACAACCAAGGAGAAGGAACTCTCAAGGGAGATTGCCGATCTTGCTGCAGGGCGTGATGAGCTCAAGGCGCGGTGGCGTTCGGAGAAGGAACTGGTGGAGGACCTGCAGAAAAAGAAACAGTCAGTTGAGGAGCTCAGGTTTGAAGCTGAGAAGGCTGAAAGAGCAGGCGATTACGGTCGTGTTGCTGAGATAAGGTATGGCAGGATCGTTGAGATTGAGAAGGCAGTGGAGCGTCTGAACAAAGAGATTGAGCAGAAGCGCAATGCCGGGTCAATGGTGCGTGATGATGTGCGGTCAGATGATATAGCTGAGATAGTCTCCAGGTGGACAGGGATACCCCTCTCACGGATGCTTGAGAGCGAGAAGGAAAAATTGCTGAAGCTGGAGGATGAGCTGCATAAAAGGGTCATCGGCCAGGATGAGGCAATACGGGCGGTCTCAGATGCCGTGCGCCGTTCCAGGGCAGGGCTGCAGGACGAAAAGCGACCGGTGGGATCATTCATTTTCCTTGGTACCACAGGTGTCGGCAAGACGGAGCTTGCCAGGGCACTGGCAGAATATCTTTTTAACGACGAGAACCTGCTTACCCGTATTGACATGACTGAGTACCAGGAGCGTCACAGCGTCTCCAGGCTGATTGGGGCTCCTCCCGGGTATGTCGGATATGATGAAGGGGGCCAGCTCACCGAGGCAATAAGGCATAAACCCTATTCGGTAGTCCTGCTTGACGAGATAGAGAAGGCTCATCCGGATGTCTTTAACATACTTCTTCAGGTGCTTGATGACGGCAGGCTGACAGACAACAAGGGAAGGACAGTTAACTTCCGCAATACCATTGTAATCATGACTTCCAACCTTGGTTCATCACTCATCCGTGAGAGCATCGGGGAGAGTGACGGCGATATGACAGAGGAGAAGGCTGAGAAGCTAAGGGAGGAGCTGGTACAGATGCTTCGTACCACTCTCAGGCCTGAGTTTGTAAACCGTGTTGACGAGATTGTGATGTTCAGGCCCCTTACACTGGAGCAGATCAGGGAGATTGTCAGGATGCAGTTCGGCAGGGTGGCTCAGATGCTGGAGGAAAAGGGCATACACAGTGAGCTGACTGACAGGGCAGTTGAGTGGCTGGCTGACAGGGGATTTGACCCCCTGTTTGGTGCAAGGCCTGTGAAACGTTTGATTCAGAAGGAGATAGTGAATGAACTCTCCAGGGAGATAATTGCCGGGACGATTGATAAGAGCAAGAATGTCAGGATTGATGTTAAGTCCGGCAGCCTGGTCATAACAAATTCCTGGTAGCTAGTAGGGGGAGTTGAGCCGGAAGCTTTCAAGGCAGCTGGCACGGTCAGGGTAGATGTCAAGGGACTGGTTCAGTTGCAGAAGCTCGAACAGTTCGCTGGCTCCGTTTGTCAGGGAGCAGAGTCTGTAGGTGCAGTAATTTGACCGCGCCACCCTGAGCAGGTACAGGAACATGGCAAACGCCGTGCTGTCAAGGTAATTGACTCCTCCCATGTCAATCACCACTCTTGAATAGGCTGTCTCAAAGAGCTTCATGATAACCGGCCTGATCATGTCAACGTTAAGGGCATTGATACGGTCAGTGCTGAAGCTGATAATATCAACCCCGTCGATTTTTTCGGTTTGAACCATGCAGGATCAGATATTTTTACCCAGATAATTGTTCACCTCTGCCATAACTGTGTCTGTATCAGCTTTGAACCTGGCGATAAACTCTTCATATTTTTCCTTCTGTTCGCCTGCTTTGGCAAGCAGTTCAAATTCCTTGAGCATAATGGCAGCCTCATCCATTCCCAGGACAGTAACCGATCCCTTTGCCTTGTGTGCCAGGAGACCCAGTTCATAGTATTTCTCCTGGTTCAGGAGGTTTCTCATGTCATTGAGAAACTCAGGCACCTGGTTGAAAAAGATACCGGCAATCTCAGCCATCGTCTCCCTGTCCCCGCCGGTGATACTCAGGAGGTATTCGGGCTTGAATATTTTATATTCCATCTCTCCGGGTGTTGTTATGGCTGCAAATATAGACATTATGAATCCATCATCGCATGAGAAATGTCTGCATGGGCAATCCAAAAATGATTTTAAGCAGTTTTTTATCGTCCGAAAAGCCCTACTTTTGTTTCAGAACCAAAAGCTTAGTAACATGAAAAACACCCCGTTCATAAAGTATCATGAGGCCCTCGGAGCCAGGATAGTACCCTTTGCAGGTTATAACATGCCCGTTGAGTATACGGGGATTACTGAAGAGCACCTTAAGGTACGTTCCGGGGTCGGTGTCTTTGATGTTTCACATATGGGGGAATTCTGGGTCAACGGTCCCGGGGCTCTTGAATTTCTTCAGCATATAACTTCCAATGACGTGTCTGCCCTGATTGACGGAAAGGTTCAGTATACATGCTTCCCGAACGGCAGGGGAGGCATTGTTGATGATCTCCTTGTTTACAGGTTCAGCGCAGAGAAGTATCTTCTTGTTGTCAATGCGGCAAACATTGAAAAGGATTGGGAGTGGTGCGTGAAGAATGCCGCTGCTTTTGGCATCTCAGCCGGCCCCGGGAAGGATATGAACAATGCATCCGACGGTACCGCTCAGCTTGCAGTTCAGGGTCCGCTGGCACTCAAGGCGATGCAGAAACTGACCGATGTGCCAATTACCGGCATGGAATACTATACGTTCAAGGTACTTCGCTTTGCAGGCATTGATGATGTAATTCTCTCAACAACAGGTTATACAGGTTCAGGTGGATGTGAGATATATGTAAGGAATGCTGACGGACCGCGACTCTGGGAAGAAGTATTCAGGGCAGGGGAGGAGTTTGGCATAAAACCAATCGGGCTGGGAGCCAGGGATACTCTGCGTCTTGAGATGGGTTTCTGCCTTTACGGCAATGATATAAACGATACAACTTCACCCATTGAAGCCGGACTTGGTTGGATAACCAAGTTTGTTCCCGGCAAGGACTTCATCGACAGGGATTTGCTCCTGAAACAGAAGGAGGAGGGAACAGAGAGGCGTCTCAAGGGATTCGTTATGATTGACAAGGGAATTCCCAGGCAGCATTATGAGGTTGTTGACTCACAGGGCAACCTGATTGGTGAGGTCACCTCAGGAACTATGGCGCCCTCGCTGAAACAGGGGCTGGGTCTGGCCTACCTGAACAAGGGATTCTGGAAGAATGACACTGAGATATTCATTCGTGTCAGAGGCAGGGATCTGAAGGCTCAGGTCACCTCCCTGCCCTTTTACAAATAATAATAACATACAGGATAGGATCTGATCATAACATGCAGAGGAGCCTGGAAATATGCTTCACCCCCGCAGCATTCGATGCCCACGCTGACAGTGAGGCCATTGTAGTGGTGATAGATGTGCTTCGTGCCACCAGCTCAATCTGTACTGCATTCGCCAACGGCGTCAGGGAAATAATTCCCGTTGCCACCGTGGCCGAGGCCATGGAGATGAAATCACGCGGGTACCTCATTGCTGCAGAGCGCGACGGTTATGTGCTGGATTTTGCCGATTTCGGAAACTCCCCGTTTAATTTTTCCGCAGAAAAGGTAAAGGGGAAGACTGTGGTATACAGTACAACCAACGGCACGGGCATCATGAAACAGGCGAGCGGAAGCCATGATGTTGTCATCGGCTCCTGGCTCAACATATCAGCCCTTTGCAGGTGGCTTGAGGCGCAGGAGCGAAAGGTTATAATTGTCTGCGCGGGATGGAAGAGGCGTTTCAGCCTGGAGGATTCCGTCTGCGCAGGTGCGATCGCCCTGAGGCTGCTGGAGAGCGGAAAGTTCATGACCATCTGTGACTCGGTGCATGCCGCAACCGACCTGTGGAAAGCCGCCAGGGAAGACCTGATGGGGTATATAGAAAAGGCAGCGCAGAGATCCCGGCTAAGGGACAAGGGGCTGGATGATTGTATCGGTTATTGTCATACATTTGATGTAACGGATGTGATTCCCGTTCTTCGCAAAGAGAGGCTGGTAGCACTCTGAGGAAAAACCCCGGCAACGTGTACCACACCGGTGGCTGAACCGGGTTGAATGAAAACAACTAAACAAAATAAACTTACCAGAAATGAAAAAACACAATTTCTACGCAGGACCGTCAATCATGCCTCAGTACACGAATGAGAAGGTGATTGAAGCAATCAGGGATTTCGCAGGAACAGGACTTTCGATTATGGAGGTCTCTCATCGCAGCAAGGAGTTTGAGGCTGTAATGGCAAGTGCAGTGAGTCACATCAAGGAGCTTCTTGACATTCCGGCCGGGTATTCGGTAATATTTCTCGGAGGCGGTGCCAGCCTGCAGTTTGCAATGCTGCCAATGAACATGCTTGAGAAGAAGGCTGCCTACATCAACACAGGCGAGTGGGCAGGCAAAGCCCTCAAGGAGGCTAAGCTCTTCGGTGAGGTAGTTGAAGTGGCCTCATCAAAAGACCGTAATTTTAACTACATCCCCAAGAACTTCGAGATTCCTTCCGATGCAGATTATTTCCATATTACAACAAACAACACAATTTTTGGAACGCAGTGGAAGAAAGATCCGGATGTAAAAGTGCCTCTCGTTGCAGACATGTCGTCGGATATCTTCAGCCGTCCTGTAGATGTTTCCAAATATTCGATTATTTACGGCGGTGCCCAGAAGAACCTGGCTCCTGCTGGCGTCACCTTTGTGATAATCAAGGACTCGGCTCTCGGAAAAGTAACCCGTCCGATCCCGACGATGCTCAACTATAAAACACACATCGAGAAGGAGTCTATGTTCAACACCCCGCCGGTACTTCCCGTATTTGCAGCTCTCAAGACCCTTGAATGGCTGAAGCAGAAGGGCGGTCTGGCTGCAATGCAGAAGATCAATGAAGAAAAGGCTGCTCTCCTCTATAATGAGATCGAGCGTAACAAGCTGTTTACAACTACCGTTCCTGATCCGGAAGACAGGTCGCTGATGAATGTCTGCTTCGTGATGTCGGATAATTACAAGGAGCTTGAGAAGGAGTTCGGTGATTTCGCCAAGTCAAAGGGAATGGTAGGCATTGCCGGTCACAGATCAGTTGGAGGTTTCCGCGCATCACTCTACAATGCGCTTCCGATTGAAAGCGTTAGTGCGCTGGTTGAATGCATGAAGGAATTTGCCAACAAATACTAAAAGGAGGTTGAGATGAAGATACTTGTAGCCACAGACAAGCCGTTCGCACCGGTTGCCATCACGCAGATACGCGAGGTGGTTGAGAAGGCAGGGCATACCCTTGCCCTTCTGGAGAAGTACAAGACACCGCAGGAACTTCACTCAGCAGTTGCTGATGCCGACGCAATGATAGTGCGATCTGACATAGTTGATGCGGCTGTTATAGCAGCGGCACCTAAGCTGAAGATCGTTGTCAGGGCCGGAGCAGGCTTTGACAACCTGGACCTCAATGCATGCACTGCCGGTAATGTAGTTGCAATGAATACTCCCGGACAGAACTCGAATGCAGTTGCCGAGCTCGCTTTCGGCATGATGGTTTACTCTGCCCGCAGCGGCTTCGACGGTAAATCGGGTTCAGAGCTGATGGACAAGACACTTGGCATACATGCTTTCGGGAATGTAGGCAGGTGCATGGCACGTATTGCGTCAGGGTTCGGGATGAAGACTTTCGCATTTGACCCGTTTGTTGACAAAAAGGCAATAGCCGACGCCGGGGTGACCCCGGTGGACACCGTCGAGGAGCTCTATTCGAAGTGTCAGTATGTGTCGCTTCATATCCCGGCAAACGAAAAGACAAAAGGTTCGATCGGAGAAAAACTCCTGTCGTTGATGCCCCAGGGAGCAGTGCTGGTGAATACTGCACGCAAGGAGGTTATTAATGAAACGGAGCTTGTCGCGCTGATGGAGAAGAGGGCGGACCTGAAGTATCTTTCAGACGTTGCCCCTGACAATGCGGAGCTTTTCGCACAAAAGTATGCCGGCCGCTATTTCTTTACACCCAAGAAGATGGGTGCACAGACCGAAGAGGCAAACATCAATGCAGGAGTTGCTGCCGCTCGCCAGATCGCGTCATTTTTTGCAACAGGCGACGAGACATTCAGAGTTAATAAACCCAAATAGAAAAGAGAAGATTCAGATATGGCTGTTGTTAAACCGTTCCGGGGGCTAAGGCCTCCGGCTCACCTGGTATCGGAGATAGCGTGCCTTCCTTATGATGTAATGAACTCAGAGGAGGCCGCCGCCATGGCCAGTGGCAAGGAAAAATCGCTGCTTCACATTACCAAGGCAGAGATAGATCTGCCGGAGGGCACAGACGTGCATTCGGAAGAGGTATACCGTAAGGCTTTTGAGAATTTCACCGGGTGGCAGAATAAAGGCTGGCTGGTGGAGGACAGGCAGAACCATTTCTATATCTATGCCCAGACAATGAGCGGCCGGACACAGTACGGCATTGTGGGGGCGGCGGCCGTTTCCGACTACCTCTCTGGGGTTATCAAAAAACATGAGCTTACACGTCCTGACAAAGAAGAGGACCGGATGGTGCATGTGAGGGTAAACAACGCCAATATCGAGCCTGTGTTCTTTGCGTACCCGGCTGTTAAGGAGCTCGATAAAATTGTGGAACGAATTGTAAAGAAGGAGAAACCTGAGTATGATTTTGTTGCTGAAGACGGCATCGGGCATCACTTCTGGGTAGTCCGCGACGAAAAGACAAATACGGCAATCGAGAAGCTGTTTGCTGAAAAGGTCCCTTTCACGTATGTTGCTGACGGTCATCACCGTACGGCTGCAGCTGCACTTGTGGGCAAGGAGAAGAGAGAGAAGAATCCGGCGCACAGAGGCGATGAGGAGTATAATTTCTTCATGGCGGTTATCTTTCCTGATAACCAGTTGAGGATATTCGATTACAATCGCGTGGTAAAAGATCTGAACGGTATGACTCCCACGCAGTTCCTGGAAAAGCTGAAAGAGTCATTCGAGGTAAAGGAGAAAGGTACAAGGACTTACAGACCCCGGAAGCTGCATAACTTCGGGATGTATCTCGACGGCAAATGGTACAGTTTGTCAGCCCGGAAAGGCACTTACAACGATGACGACCCGATCGGTGTGCTTGATGTTACTATCCTTACTGAAAAGGTGCTGCTGCCACTGCTTGATATCCAGGACCTGAGGAGATCAAAACGGATCGATTTCATCGGCGGCATAAGGGGACTTGGTGAGCTGAAGAGAAGGGTTGACAACGGCGAGATGAAGGTCGCGTTTGCTCTCTATCCTGTCTCAATGAAGCAACTTATCACAATAGCAGATACAGGCAACATCATGCCACCAAAGACGACCTGGTTTGAGCCAAAACTCAGGAGCGGGTTGGTTATACACAAGCTTGATTAAGGTTTGTACAGGCAGGATGAGCATTGCTGAAAACATAAAGAGGTTGAACGACGGGCTGCCACCGGGAGTCACCGTGGTTGCTGTCACGAAGACCCGCACGCCTGAGGAGGCCATGGAAGCCTATGACGCCGGCCTTCGTGTTTTCGGTGAAAACAGGGTGCAGGAGATGGTTTCGAAGAAGGCACTTCTTCCCGGAGACATATCCTGGCACCTGATAGGACATCTCCAGTCGAACAAGGCAAAGCAGGCTGTTTCTGCAGCTGCAATGATAGAGTCGGTTGATACGCTTAAACTGCTGCGTATTATTGACGCGGAGGCCCTGGCACAGGGCAGGACAATTGATTGCCTGCTCCAGGTGCAGATTGCCTCTGAAGAGACCAAGTCAGGATTCCCTGTCGAAGAGATTGAGCAAGTCAGATGGAACGATGTGGCAGGTTCACTCCGGGCAGTGCGTATCTGCGGCCTGATGGGAATGGCAACCTTTACTGACAATACTCAAAAAGTAAGAGCGGAGTTCAGAAAACTGGCGGAGTTATTCAGCCGTCTCCGTGAAAATCACTTTCAGGGCATAAGCCACTTCAGGGAGATCTCGATGGGAATGTCGGGTGACTGGCAGTTGGCAGTCGGGGAGGGCAGTACAATGATACGAGTAGGAACACTTATATTTGGGGAACGAATTAAAAAAGCAAGATGAGCACAATCAATACACGTTACCTGGGACTTGAACTAAGCAGTCCCGTAATTGTCGGCAGTTCCAATTTCACATCCAAGGTTGAATCGGTCAGGGAGGCTGAGGCTGCCGGAGCCGGCGCTGTGGTTCTGAAGTCCCTCTTTGAAGAACAGATAGTCTCACAGGCCCATTCAATGCTGACTATGGAGTCTTACCCCGAGGCTGACGATTATCTTCAGTACTATACCCGGACGAACAGTGTTGACGCCTATCTTGACCTCGTTGCCGGGGCGCGGAAGAGTGTCAAAATTCCGGTTATTGCCAGCATCAACTGCTTTTCTCCGAAGGGGTGGATTGATTTCGCCCTTGAGATTGAAAAAGCCGGTGCCAGCGCACTTGAGGTTAACATATTCTTCATCCCTACCGACAAGCATGAGAACAGCAACGATTCAGAGAAGATTTATTTCAAGATAATAGACAATCTGAAGAAGAAACTCAAGATTCCGGTAAGCGTGAAAATCGGCCTTCGCTTTTCAAACCTCCTGAATTTCGTTTGGCAGATGCACAATCACGGTGCTGCCGGCGTTGTAATGTTCAACAGGTTTTACGAACCCGATATTGACATAAACAACCTGAGCATTCAACCGGCTTCTGTGCTTTCCAACCCCGTTGAACAGCGGTATGTGCTTCGCTGGGTGGGTATGACAAGCGCACAGGACATGAAGATTGATATCTCTGCATCGACGGGTGTTTACACCGGTGAAGATGCGATTAAGTACCTCCTGGCCGGAGCAACCACCGTGCAGGTCTGTTCTGCACTCTACAAGCGCGGGTTCACGGTGGTGACGGAGATTAATGAAGCACTTCGCAAATGGATGGTTGTCAAGGATTACAAGACAATAAGCGATTTCAGAGGAAAGCTGAACTACAGGAATGTGGACAACCCTTCACTCTTTGAGAGATCGCAGTTCATGAAGCATTACAGCTCGTACGTTTAGCAGTTTTGCAGTCCGGCAGCAGGTAAGACCGGTTCCGGCAGTAATGTATCTCCCCGTATGATGAGGGGAGTATCCGGCCGGCCCCAACTACCCTTTAAGCAGGGCAATAAGTTCCCCGGCGAGTTTTTGTTTCGGGGTATCCCAGGAATCCATCTGCTGTTGCATTCCGAAAATGATGCGGGTGCGATCGCTGTCAGAGATATCTGCAGCACAGGTCTCGATTACTGTAAAACATTCCAGTGATGTCATATAATCACCAGTCATAAAGAAACCGGCCAGGGCAGTGGCATGTCCTGAATAATCAAGTCCTGACTGCCAGCAGGATGACGTCAGCATTGCCTTTGATCCGGGCCGGGTGACGGCGTCAATTGCTTCTATCACCTCAGTTCTGAAACGCTTCTCCTTCAGATCATTGAAAAGACCGGATATTGACTGCTTAATGTTCTCGTCATCACTCTTGTCATAATAGAGTGCAACCAGCTTCAACGCCCCCTCAAACGGAGGCTCGGTGCGCAGCAGGCTGATTCTTGCCTCAATCTCACGATTTTTGCCTCCATTGAGCACTTTTCCCAGTTCTGCTAGCTTCTTTTCTGACCTTTCCATCATTTATGCTTTGGAACAAATTTATGGGTAAATAATAACTTGATGGCAAATACGTTTATTAAAAAAGTAAAAATCGGTCTTGTAAGGGCCTGTGATAACAAAAACAAAAATCATTATGAACAGTAAGCTTAAAATTCTGCCGCTGATTCTGGGCGTGACCGCTCTTGCCTTCTGCCTGGCTGCCACATCATGCAAGGGGAAAACCAGGGGTGAGGCGAACAGTGAAAAGGGAGAAGCCGTCAGTCCCGATGAGCAGACGATGGAGCAGATTAAAAGTGCCGAGAAGGTATTCAATGCTCTTCCTACTCCGCTTGAGGTAGCTCAACTCATCAAGGAAGCAGGGGCAACTTTTGATGCAACGCTGCTTAACCCTGTTGAGAACAAAAGCAACTACACGGCCAGCAAGAGTATGGCCCTGAACCTGGGCACCTTTGTCTGCGACCTCAGTTTTGCAAGCATGTATGATGAAACATCACTGCTTGTAAACTATATGGAGGCGGCAGAGGATATGGCCACAGGTCTGGGTATTATTGATGCAATAGATGAAACAACTATTGAGCGGCTTGAACAGAACATCAATAACCGTGACGTCATAATGGAGATAGTATCTGAGACCTTCCTCAATTCACAGGCATACCTGGAGGATGACGAACAGCATGCCGTTGCTGCTACAATCATTACAGGCGGCTTTATAGAAGGCCTTTACATTTCGACTCACATGGTTGATATGAAGAATTTCAAGGGCAACAAACTGGTTGGGACCATCACCGATCAGAAGATGTCGGTGGATGACATGATTCGTCTGCTCGAGAGTTATAATGAGAATTCTGCAATCCGGGAACTTCTCGGGCCAATACATGAATTGAAGGTACTCTTTGACAAGGTCGAGCGTTCAACTGAACCTTCACAGGCCCAGTACAATGAAAAGAGCGGCATGACCGAGATTACCGGCGCAGCGAAGTCGGCGATGTCACAGGATACATTCCTTGCCATAAAGGATAAGGTAGCAGAAATCAGAAACACATATGTAAAATAGATACAGATGAGACAGCTTATACAGACATTACTGGTAACTGCGCTACTCTCCCTTCTTGTTCCGGGTGAGGCTGCCGCACAGTGCAAAGGCTTTGCCAAATCGCTCTGCAAGAAGGAACTGGGCGCCTACCTTCATGACGGCAATTACCATGCTGCCGTTTTGGTTGAGGGGGAAGAGGCTGAACTGTACAAGACATTCTATTCCGACCTGGAGTACCGTCTTGCTATCTGCTCGGCTGACGGCATGCCTCCGGTGGAGTTCACTGTTTATGATGCAACCGGAAAGGTGCTGTACACAAATAAGGATGAGGGGCTGGCAAAGGTGTGGGACTTCAAACTGGAGTCAAGCCAGCAGCTCAAGGTAGTTGTCAAGGTGACTACTTTCGGTACAAGGGATCAGCTCCCTGTGAGCGGTTGTGTGGCAATAATGTTCGGATTCAAGGCGAAATAAGCGAGGCAGGGAGGCCCGGCAGGGCCCCGAATCGCGATTGATCAGGTCAGGGTGCTCACAAAAAGGGCACCCTGATTTATTTCTGGCCGTCGGCCAGAATTGACCGGCACGCAGGGCAGAGTGTTGAGCTTTTCAGGTCAATCTCTTCGGCATAGGTGCTTGAGTGCATCACGCATGCCTGATGATGGCAGTGAATCAGTCCGAATGTATGCCCAAGTTCGTGAATTACCTCCTTTATTGTCCTTATCAGTAACAGGTTATCATCCTGTTTAAGGCCGTAGAGTTCGTTCCGCAACCTGAAAACCGAGGCAATTGCCACACTCTTCCCGAGAATTGCCTGACCAAAGATGTAGGTCAGGATCGGTATATAAAGATCGACCCTGAAGAGCCCGATAATTTTCTCATACTCAGTGTCAGTACAAAGGTGAATATGGCGCAGCAGCCGGTCTCCGTCATACTGTCTCCTGGCCGGATTGTAAAAGGGATTGAGATCGAGATGGCATTCCTCCGTTATTACTGCGTGCCTGTACTCGGCCTCTGCTGCCAGGGCCACCTTCTTAAGGAAAGCTCTGTCAAACTGGCCGCAGGAGAGCAATATGATCCTCTTTTCTTCCAAAGGGCGGATTTCAGGAAAAGTTACTCCTTGTGTTTCAGGTCATATTTCCTGATCTTGTTGTAGAGCGTCACCCTGTCCACATTCAGAGCCCTGGCAGAGCGTGAGACATTCCAGTTGTACTTTGCGAGAATCTGTTCGATATGCCTCTTTTCAAGCTCATCCAGGCTTTCGACGGAAGTATCCGGAGCCTCCCTGCCCATAGGAAGGTCTTTAAGCTTTATTTCCCTGCCGTTTCCGATGACGATTGCCCGCTCTATCATATTCTCGAGCTCCCTGACATTTCCCGGGAATTCGAATTTCTCCAGCTGCTTCAATGCCGCGGGTTCAATTGTTATCATGTCACGACTCATGGAGGTACAGTATTTCCTGATGAAGTGACTGACAAGCAGCGGAATGTCGTCCACTCTCTCACGCAGCGGGGGTATGTTAATGTTTACCACATTCAGTCTGTAGTAGAGGTCCTCGCGAAATGTGCCGCTGCGTACCATGCTGCCCAGATCCCTGTTTGTGGCACAGATAACCCTGAAGTCAGATGTAATCTCCTTGTTTCCGCCTACTCTTACAAAGCTCTTGGTTTCAAGTACCCGGAGAAGCTCTATCTGCATTTTGGGAGATATTGTGGCGATTTCATCCAGGAAGATCGTTCCGCCGTCTGCCATCTCGAAACGTCCCTTCCGGTTGAATGTGGCACCGGTAAAGGCTCCCTTCTCATGCCCGAAAAGCTCGCTCTCGAGGAGGCTTTCCGTCAGGGCGCCGCAATGGACACTTACCAGGGGGAAGTACCGTCTTGATGAGTTGGCATGTATAGCCCTGGCTACCAACTCCTTGCCGGTTCCGCTCTCCCCGGTTATTATAACCGACGCGTTTGACTGCGCGACGCTCTCGACCTGCTCCAGAACCATGCGTATTGCCTCGCTCTGGCCGATAAGATCATCAACCTCCTCCAGTGTTGTAACCCTCTTTTTAAGGGCTTCGTTTTCATTTCTCAGGGCAATCTGTGATGCAGCGTTACGTATGAGATGCGAAAGATCATCAGGATCAAAGGGTTTGGTGACGTAATCATATGCGCCGTCCTTCAACGCCTGAACTGCCGTCTCCACAGAGGCGAAGGCTGTCATTATAATTACAATTGATTCCCTGTTGAGGGCCCTGATCCTACGATGAAGTTCCAGACCATCCATCCCGGGCATCTTTATATCGGCAAGGATGATGTTGAAGTCCCTTGTTTCGAGCATCTGCAATGCTTTCTTGGCATTCTCGGCAGCCGCCACGTCGTAGCCGTCCTCTATGAACCAGTTGAGGAGGGAGTCCCTGACGGAGTCCTCGTCGTCAACTATAAGAATTGAAATTTTGTCTGACATCTCCTTCAGATTATGCTGTTTTCAATGGTAATGTTATCAGAATTGTTGTGCCGCGGCCGACAGCGGATTCAACCTCAATCTTCCCGTTATGGTTCTGTACTATGCCGTGGACTATTGCCAGGCCGAGGCCAATACCCGATGCGTCGTGCTTTGTGGTGAAGAAGGGTTCGAAAATATGAGGGATATCCTCAGGTGCAATGCCTGATCCGTTATCGGATATCTCAATCCTGACGCTCCTGTTGTCAGGGTTCATTGTTCGAAGGGTTATTTCTCCGTTTTCCGACACTGCTTCTGAGGCATTGACGAGCAAGGCAATGCATGCCTGCTTTATCTGGTTGGCGCTGCAGCGGATGAGGTCATCTTTCGCCTCAATACTGTAGATGAAGTTAATGTTGGCAATTTTCACATGATGAAGCATCAGCTCATAGCTGGCCTTTACAATCTCATTGAGATGCCACTCCTCGAAATCCTCCTGGTCTTTCCGTGAGAAGTCAAGCAGTCCTTTGACTATATCACCGCATCGCTTGGTTTCGTTCTCAATCAGCTTGAGCTGATTCAGAATGTTCTGCCTCCTGGCCGGTGTGAGATCCTGGTTTTCCAGTTGCTTGTGAACCAGCTTGGTATAAACAAGGATGCCTGAGAGCGGGTTGTTGATCTCATGTGCAACCGAGGCTGAAAGCTTGCCAAGAGATGCGATCCGCTCAACATTCATGAGTTCATTGTGGGCTTCGGAAAGCTCTTCGGACTTTTTCTGCACCTTGTACTCGAGCTGTTTTGACCAGTTTTCAAGCTCCCCTGTTGCATTGTCAATGTGATCGAGCATATTGTTGAATGCAGTGGAGACCATCTTCATGTCATCAAGGAGATCAGGCCTGATCTCGAGCCTTGTTCCAAGCTCCCCCTGGGAAACGGCCTCACTGGCCTTTATGATTCCAAGCAGCGGATTCTTTATCCTGCTGCGGGTAAACCAGATAAGCGTCATGATCACAATACCGGATATAAGCAGGGCCATCACGAGAAATTGCACGGATGACTTTTTCAGGGCATTGTCCAGGTCCCTCAGCGGCATCCTTATGATCAGTGATCCCAAAACCTCATCCTCCCTGCTGTGTGCATGACAGTCGGCTGTATAGCAGGATATCTCGTTAAGGATCGGCCTGCGGATAAGCATATGCCTCTGGCCGGGTTTGTTCGGGTTCATTGCACAGTCGCTCTCCTCATCTATAATCATATAACTCCTCTCCTTTCTCGTGAACATCTCCCCGAGATCAGTGTGACAGGAGATGCAGTCGGGATTGCTGTGATTTATAGCATCTGTGGCAAAGGAGGAATAAGCCAGGACTTCATTCTGGTCATACAGATTGACATCATCAATCCCGGGCATTGTATTTATTATGTCCATCGTGCTGTGAAGGGTACTCTTGTCATTCTCTAGCATTGATTTATAGAGCGATCCCTCCACGATGGCACCCACATTGTTGCCGTTCTGCTTCAGAACAGTGTTGAAATAGTTTACATAGACAGTCCTGAAAAGGGCATTAAAGGCGATGAACATAATTATGGCCGAGAGGGTGACAATGGTGACTACCCTGCCGTAGATTGTAGGCCTGAGCCTAAAGTACCTTAGAATTCCATGTAACGGTTTTTCTGAATCCTTCATTTTGCCGGAACTTATCATTAACTTAACCTATACCGTTAAAACAAATCCTGTGATCAAATGCCGGTCAGTTGGCAGTTGATCACATGAAGTGTGTAATTTTTAAACAATATACAAAAAATCTCTGATTTCCGCTCAGCGGATTACTGTGACACTTACTTATTCCAGGAATTCTTTCTGGAATGCGTGCCACACCTCAGGCGGCATTGAGGCAAGCAGTTGTCCGGCGGGCTCGCCTCCATCCTGCAAATACACAGCAGATGAGTCGTTTGCGGATTTGCGCGCTGTATTCGCCATAAAATCCCTGATTCTTTCAAGTTCCATTCTGAACCATGCTGTTGCCCCATCAGCTACGCTAAATCCTCCTGTCTCAGCAATCCAGTCGGCTGGCCTGATGGAACAGACCCAGCCTTTCCCGTACGGATCTTCATGAAGCAGTGAGGGGTCATCACCCAGTGAGGGATTCAAGCCGGTGACAGTACCGGAGACAGGTGATAGAATCGTCATTCTTTTCCCGTTCTGTGAAATCTCTGCCAGTATCTCTCCCCGGGCCACTCTGCTGCCTGGCTCTTTAAGCATTTTAAGGTTGACACTGCCGGTGAGGTTTGTGAGCAAGCTGCAAATGCCTATCCTGGCTTCTCCCGATCGGAGCAGGTGCGCCCATGTGTGGTTCTTGCTGAAGAGAATTCCCTGCGGCACGGCAGACAGTACTGATGAGAGTGGAAGTGTCTGTACCGATGAACCGGATTTTACATTTACCGGACGGTTCAGCAACACCCAGAAGGGGATGATAAGAAGCAGGAATGCAATGATTATGATATACTCGATACCCTTGGTATCAAACAGGTTTACAAAGGTGAATCCATCCATGGCAAAGTTTTTTGTGAATTGATCTGTATGTTATGCATAAATCAGACTGAGTGCTGTGATTCAGTTGCTTCCCTGAGTACCGGCATCCGCCTGATTACCCACCTGAAGATCCAGATTTCAGTAAAGATCACGGCAAGGGTAACTGTAATTTCCATCCATGAGGGGTAGTAGTGGGTACCAGCGTCCCATTTAAACCCAATAACAGTGATATTGAGCCTGTTGATTATAATCCCGGCCATTGTAATGAGGGATGCTGCCTTAATCAGCCCGATCTTTCTTTTCCTGTAGCTGATGAAGAACAAAATCATCGGAAATAACACGAAGCCGATCATCTCCGTGAGATACCAGTAGCCCATTGGTGAATCGAGAAGGTTCCAGCGCTTTTCGTGTACGAAAACAAGCACATTCAGTGTGAAGTATGCGAACATTGCAACAGCGCATATTTTGGACAGACTGTGCAGGATCCCATTGTGTGCCTTTCGGTTGGCGTCACTTATCTGGTCGGAGAATACGCGGTGGCTGATTGAACCCTCGAAGATTACCATTGAAAGACCCGCGAAGGTGCTGGACACAAAGAACATTATGGGTATAAACTCTGAGTACCACAACGGATGAATCTTATCCTTCGCCATCAGGAACAGTGCCCCCAGGCCGGATTGGTGGAGGGTGGAGAGGGTAATCCCGAAAATGACCGCGCCAAGGGTCATTCCCGAAAGGATTTTCACGGCCCGCTTTGCACCCAGCCATTCCGCTACTGCAGGTGAGAATTCGATAAGTTCGGCTATCATGTAAAGGAGGAAATGCCAGGCAACCAGAAACAGTACAGAGCTGGTGCCGAAGCTGTTGCCGATGATCGGGTTGATCACATTCCAGGGCCTGCCCAGGTCCAGCAACAGTGCCCCGGCATAGAAAAGATAAGCGAGGAATCCGTTAAGTACCGTGACCCTGACAATAGAATGAAATTTCTTCATATTGAGAATGTAGACCATGAAGGTAACGACGTATGCTCCTCCGGCAAAAGCGACACCGGTGACAACATCAAACCCAATCCACAGCCCCCATGGAACCTCCTGGGTAAGATTTGTAATTGACCCTATCCCTTTCCAGAACCGTATAACTATCAGGATAATACCGGTAATTATAATGGGGATAGATATAATATTGAACGGAGTCAGGAATTTCCCTTTTGGTTTCAGTTCGCTCAAAATGAATTTCCATGTGCTGATGCTATGCAACTCCTGCGGTACGGTTTGATTCAGATTATTCATCCTTGTCTTCATTAATATTACTGTTGTCTTTGGTTGCCTGTTGGAGTCCCAGCAGAATGGCAGGCCAGAGCACGAAAATTGTCGGGACGGCATATAGGAATCCCTTTGTCAGCTCCGGATAGGAGGATTTCTGGAGTGTCGTATTGAATCCCAGTTCCCCGAATGGTACAGGAGAAAGATAGAGCCAGCCGGTCCCGCCGGCCTCGTTTTCCCCGTAAATGTAATCGTGGTACTGCCCCGGGTTGTCATGAATTCTTTTTCTCGCCTCTGCGATCAGGCCGCGCCGTGTTCCGAATACGATGGCTTCCGTCGGACACTGTTCAGCGCAGACGGGCATAATCCCCTCCCGGACCCGATCAAAGCACATATCGCACTTTTGAATCTTCGGATTTGCACTGTGGTATTCGAACTTCGGAACATCGAAAGGGCAGGAGACCATGCAGTATCGGCACCCCATACATTTTTTGCCGTTCCAGGTAACGGGGCCCTCTTCATTCTTCAGCATTGCCTTTGTCAGGCAGGCGGCTGTGCAGGCAGGGTCATTGCAATGCATGCACTGCCGTTTCACAAAGATGTCTCCTTTGTCAGTCTTGTAGGCATTGATTACGGTCCGCCTTGTCTCATCTGCCTTGCGTTCAATGCCGGCAACAGGCAGATCCTCGAAATTTGGAGCCGGGAGCCCGTGAGCTTCTGCGCAGGCAAACTCACACCCCTGGCAGCCGGCACAACGGGTAGAATCATATAGCATCCCGAAAAATTCCTTTTTGTTCCCGGCTTCCGGCATGGCGCCTAACCGGCTTCCAGTGGCGAGCGTGACACCGGTGACTCCGAGTGCCTTGAAAAAACTTCGTCTGTCAATACTCATAATGTCATATTTATCCTGGTCCGTGTCAGATATATTTAAAGTCCTGAATTCGCGACGGAGTCTGAGAATATTTTAACTATTGGTGGTTCACATAAACCTGCGCTGGAACTCTTCCCACACTTCAGGGCCGAATTCTTCGAGAAGACCCTCCCTGAGCTCGCCGCCGTCCTGTAATACCACGTGTGCAAGCCTGACCTCGGTTACGCCGGTGAATGTTGCAAGGAAGTCTCTTATCCGTCCGAACTCCTCCCTCATCTGTGCTGTGTATTTGGATGCGGTGAGCATGAGGCGTGATTCATTAAGCCAGTTTTCCGGTTCGATACCGTAGATCCAGCCCTCGGCATAGGGTGAGGCATGGAGAATGCCGGTGTCGTTTGTGAGCTTCTCATTGCGTGATATAATGGTGCCGCTGACGGGGGAGATAATGTCTAGCTGTTTGCCCCTCTGGATTACAGAAGCGAGGCGTTCTCCCCTTCGTACCTTCTCACCGGGAGATTTGAGACTGATGCGGGAAATGGTCCCTGTGACATGCTGCAGGAAATCGTCTATCCCCAGCGTCAGTGTTCCGTTCTTCTCCATGAAGGCCCAGGTATGACTTTTCCCAAACAGGATTCCTGCAGGTGCGGCCACAGTTTCCGGGCCAAATGATGTGACCGGTGAAATAGGCTCATTCATAGCACCTTCAGGGGCGCGTGCTCTGGTTATGCGGTAGAGGGCAAAGGCAATGAGTGACACTGCGGCCATCACGGCTGCAATCCACATCCAGCCGCCAACTCCGGCACGGCGATTGTCACCGGCTGAAACCAGAGCCATTTCAGGGGTGAACATCTCCCTTTTTACCATTCCCTCACCGCCTGGAAGGGCTGTGAGTCCTGCCTCTGCAATCAGTTCCTGGCCTCCTGCAAGGAGCCAGAGTACAAAATCTGCCTGCGCACCTGCGGCAGGCTTCTTGGCAGCTGCACAGAAAATACTGCTGCAAAGCTCTTTCGGGTATTTACCTATATATACGCCCCTGTTGAAGCTGTTATAATCGCCGTAGAACTGTTCAAAATAATCGGACTGTCCGTTTGCGTTGACATCAATGGGAATTATATTGATACCTTCCGTGATCCGGGCGCCATTTTCCCCGGTGATTGAAGCCAGCCTGCAAAAAAGGATTGCTTCAGGGTTGCTCCTGAGGATGGTTGAAATATCTCCCGAAGAGGGGAGACGCTCAGCTGTGATAAGGCCGGGTTCGACTCCTGAAAAACGCGCCAGTGCTGTCAGAGCTGCATCGTCGGCAGGGATACTTACTGTTACCGGGGCCTTATTATCATTGTGCAGCAGGCTTCCCCAGGTAAATCCACCGGAGGAAGTCAGTAGCATGCCGAGACTGGCGGGATCCAATCCCGCTGACTGTACTTTTTCAAATAACGGATTATCAGAGCTCATCACCGGAACGAGTATGTCACGTGCTACCACAACCCTCCATTCACTCTTCATTGCCTCATTGTCAGCCGGAGTGGCAGAAAACAACCTTAAATCAGCATTTCCGGACTCTCCGGCCGGCAGGAGGGTCACCTCTTTGCCCTTGTTCTGATCAAGGTACGTCCTGATCCATAATTCCGCAAGCTCAGCGACTTCAGGATCAGCAGCAACGTTAACGGCAGCGTTACCGCCCGTGATATCCCGGTTCTCTTCCTGACCGGACACGACGCCTGCCTGAAGCAAGAGAAGACCGATGATGAAAACTGCAACTTTTTTCATGATAATCATTTTTCTTTGTTCGAAATCATGAATTTCAACATCCAATTAACGTGCCATTACGTGTATATAGCTATAAATCAATGTTATATGAACATAATCCAGAGCCTGGGTCAAATAATAGTGTTGAATATATATACATAATAATTATAATAAGCTTATAAGACGTTAGTATATAAGATTATAAGGGTTGTGTGTAATAAATATACACATGATTAAAAAATCAACACCAGGCGGCGAGTGATTTGAAAACCAGCGTCTCAGCCGGAGTCATTATCGCATTCAGCAAGAACTTTTCTTAAGGTTCATCTGTTTTATTTCATTCCGTTGCTCCCGATGGTCACTTTGTCTATATTTGTTACTGTTGCGTGATGTAAGACGGATAAGCAACGGAAATATGAATAAGCCCGACAATCAGATAATAGTAATATTCGGAGGCAGGGGTGACCTTGCCATGAGAAAGATAATACCTGCACTTTATGCACTTCACCTTCAGGGGCTTATGCCTGAACGGTATGCTGTCCTGGCCACAGGAAGGAGTCAGCTGGGTGATGAAGCATACCGCTCGGAGGTTGTTAAGGCGACCGGGGTTCAAAAAACGGAGTATAATTCGGAAGGTCTGCGTCAGTTCACCTCTTCCTTTCACTATACCGCCCTTGATCCGTCTATTTCTGATGATTACAGGATGCTTACAGTT
>Ga0209467_1000969_pt1 | contig 29321 bp, 26 predicted proteins | sample Higcelwee11metaG_FD_187175 | JGI IMG/M metagenome (GOLD analysis project Ga0209467, IMG submission 187175) | Freshwater pond sediment microbial communities from the University of Edinburgh, under environmental carbon perturbations - High... | ecosystem: Environmental > Aquatic > Freshwater >... | reverse complement strand
GTTTATTCCTCCTTAACGCCTTTGGTTATTGAGAAGGAGTATATCACATGATGCCTTAGTAGAACATGGTTAATGATCAATTTTTAGAGAAACCCTAAATTCAAAAGTGGCGTCACTTGCGTCATTGCCAGAACCAGGACCAGGATCACCAGCAGATTGTGAACACTGCCCGGCATGTGCGCGGTGGGATTATCAGGAGTTTTCAGGGAAAAGGCTTTGCTTTCATCGGGCCTATTTCCTGGGCAGGGCGGGCCGACCCGTTGATATTGTGATTCAGCGACGGAACTGTCCGTTACTTAAACCATCAATGGAAGGCACGAACGATGAAAAATCTCATTAAAAGAATAAAAAATTATCATCGAACCTTGATGTGTGTATCCCCGTTGGCCCTAACAAGACTGTCACCGTTTAAAATAGCATAGAAAATATCGGTAGGAATATGACAAATGAAATTTTCGCAGAGAATTAAAAGCCTTGAAGACGGCATGGCGCAGGCCATCGGAATCAGAACAATCGAACGTATTGAACGGGCGGAAGATGATCAAACCAAGATGGATATCGCGTTTGAACTGCTCAGTAAAAATCCATTAATTTTTCAGAACATGGATATACACGCCCAAGTCCGGCTTGTGTTTGCGCTACCGCTGGAATGTCAGGACGCCATACGTCGCGGGCTGGAACGCCAAACAGGAGAACTGTGATGAAACACGAAACAACTGCTACATCAGAGAAAAAACAGAAAAATCATTTATTTAAAAAGGGCAAGTCCGGAAATCCAGCGGGAAGACCGCACGGGTGCCGGAACAAGGCGACCATATTACTTCAAGGCATGATTGATGGACAGGGTGAAGCGCTGGTGCAGAAGGCCATTGATCTGGCGCTTGACGGTGATGCTCAAACGCTACGTGCATTGATTGATAAGCTGGTCCCGAACCGTAAAGAAGCGCCGGTAAATCTTCAATTTCCTGAAATTGAAGGTTCAAAAGGCATTTCAAAGCTGACTTCGGCGGTGCTGGAAGCAGTTGGCAATGGAGAACTGACCCCCGGCGAAGCTGCGGGCATCAGCAAATTGGTTGATGTCCACGTCAGGAGTCTTGAATTGACCGAAATGGACGAACGCCTGACCAAGCTGGAGCAGGTCATCAAGGAGAAAAAGCCATGAGTCTTAAACAGCGATTGCAAAAGCTGGAAGACCAGAGCGCCAATAAGACCCGGCGCATTGGTTTTTTCTTTACCTTCGGCGGTCAGGAGCCTTGCGGGTATAGATTCAAGGATATTGTGACAATGCGCGAGGCAGGGGAAACGGAAGATGACTTGCAATGCCGGATGCAAGAAGCCGCTAATGCAGCATACGGTGATGGTGAGAGGGTTCGTTTTTTCGAACCAGTATGAGAATGCCACGGCAGGAACAATAATAAAGGATAGTGGGAAATGAAAGAAGCAATCAAAAATCGGCTGGAAAAACTGGAACAGCAGGCAGGCGATGATGACGAATCGATTGATCTTTGGGTTCAGTATGCGTCTCCAGAGGGTCCGGTAGTGTTTGCGGGGTGGAAATGTAATGATGTTATCATTATGCGGAAACCCGGCGAGTCCGACGATGACCTGTGCAGCCGGGCAGCCCTGGAAGCTCCCAAAGCGGAACGGAACATGGCGCGGCTTTTCATAGCGATTTCAGACGGCTGTTTGTGATTCGGCAGTAAACTATGATCAGGACCGGGTTGCCTTCGATTGGACCCGATTTTTATTTGCGTGGGTGTTGAAAATCCAGATAAATTGGTATGTTGACAGTTCAATAAGGACTGTGTGGGAAAAACCGAGCCGGTTCGCAAGAGACAGGATATAATCAATTCTCCTTCGGCAATACTGTTCTTTATTTTCTGCACTTCGGCTTGATCGGTTATGATTGGCTTCCCCGCCTCCCCATACCCCTTCTCCACCCGGCGCTGCTGGCGGGCCTGTTTTTTCTGGTCGGTTTCCTTTAGCTTTTGAGCCTTGAAATATTGTTTCGCCTCTTGAACCGAATTGAATGTTTCCCCCGGAAAAATTTCGTTTCTTGTACCACGGAAGAATAACTTGAATTTGCCATCGGCTTGTTTTTTAGCCTGTGCGTAGCTTTCGGATGGGAGGGGTTCTGTGGGAGCAGAATCGGCAACTTGCTTTTCGGGGGAGGGGGTTACTTGTACTTGCTTATCTTGATTGTCGCGTTTTTCAGACTGCCGTCCTTCGGGAGTGAGTTCAAGAAGTCCTGGAAGCTGTGCTCCCGCCCCATCTCCACGACCAGCGATTCGCTTCCCTTTTGCCCGTGACAATTCGCGACCCGATTATCCTCCTGTGTTTCCTTTTCCGGATAAATCCGCGTGAATCTGGGTCTTTCACGTGCAAATTTAACAAAGTGAATAACATCGTCTACATTCCCTTGACGCACGCCACTGATGCCGTTAACATCTTTTCCAAAAAACTCAAAGTAAGTATCATCAGAAAAAACGATAAATACCTGTTCCCGTGGTTGTGTATCGCATTCTACCGCAATAACATTGGAAATGGTTTTGCCTACGATTTCCTGAATCCCAGATTTCATTGTTAACCTCCAGTAATGCCCGATTAAACGCCGCATTCATCATTGGCGTTTTGATGCCTGTTCCGGATGCTACCACTGATCTTCCGGCAGTGCCGACAAGAATAAATAAACGTCCTTGAGACAATGATGGCTTAACGCCCATTCAAAGGTATTCCCCCGAGTTTATTGCCTCCAAACGGTCTTTATTTCTAAAATACTCTTGTGACCGGGTATAGTCAAGAAAGCTGTCTAATACCGGCCTAACATTCTTTCCTCGTTGGTTATGCTCCGCGAGCAGTGAAATTTATAACCCGTTCTGGAAATAGCGGAACGAGTGCTTTAATAGGGGAATAACAATTAATATGCGGGACTGAAACAATATTTCAGCATTGCAAATTGAACTTTTACTCACAAAAAAAATCAAAACGCCTTGTAATTTGAAGGGGATTGTTGCATGTTGATATTTCATTCCACATCAACTGATTTTATTGAATTGACGACAAATGCCGAATCTAAATCAGACCGTAAAAAAACTCCCCTCCAGCATCCTGAATTATTACGCCGCGTTTACCGAGACCAAATTTAATTTCAAAACGCTGATTAATTACCGCTGGACAAACGATGAACTGACACTCGACTTATCCCTGTTTCAAAATTTTCAGAATCATCTCATAGAGCGTCTGAAATCAGGTGATGCAAGCCCGCTTTCCATCCAAAGCAATGAATATACATTGACCCTTTCCGGCGCTGATATCCAGATAGAAATCGGAAAAGCGTTATCGCGGCAATTGGACGTGGAATATCTAAAAACCTCTGTTGCCAACGAACTGTCCAAGATTCTTGAACAGAACAGACTCCTTGCCCAGGCTGCGGATGGGGCGGAGCCGCCTGTTTCCAACGAAAATCCAGATGCGCCTGTACAAACGATAGATGAAGAGGGTTTGAAAGAAAAAGCATTTCGGGATGGAACCAGAAAATACAATCGTGCCATCAGGAAACAATTAGAAGGAATTTTAATTCAATTGCAGGAAAAAAGAATCGACCGTTTAAAAGCGGAGCTTGGCATTGAAAACGTGCCTGCATCGATCTTTAATTCCACCAATTACCTGAAAAGGCATTTTGACGCGCTTCAACTGCTTGCGCGAGACCGTCAGACCGAAGCGGATTATTTTGAAAAAGTAACCCGCTATTTTAAGGAAAGCATTGACGACATCGTTTTATATGATTTGTTCATCAATATTCAAAAATATTCCAGTCTCCACACAACCGGCACCGCGTATCTTTTTTTCCATGAGCTTTATAAAAAAGGAGACAATGGCGATTCGGAAGCCTATCCGATATTTTTTGTTGAAGTGGATTTTTCCCTTGGGCATCAAATTGTCATTTCATTCCCCCGCAACCTGATTCTGATCAACACCCCGGCAGTTAATTATTTCAAATTTCCATCCGTACTGACGGTTGCCAGATCCACAACTTTTCAGAACGCTGCGGCTGAACTCGGCGCTGTGGAGCTTTTTCTTCAGGCCCAGTATGGCTGGACGCAACCTTTTGTCCTGGAACCGCATTTTCACCAAATTGCGGCGCCTTCGCCAATAGTCCCGGATATCAGATGCCGCATCGGGTTTCAGATGGTGCAGAAGGAAAATAAAAAACTCCTGGATTATTCTGAAATCATGACCCAGGTGACATCCGGCGGGCAAAGCAAATTCTGTGATTTCATCAAAGATTATATTGCAGGCAATGTGAAAAACACCCAGGACCAGGTGGACCGGGAATTTAGAGAAAAATATCCCATTAAAAACCCTGGACGATACATTTCAGATAATCCCTTAAATCTGAATAGCGCCCAAAAGCGGATTCTTCTGGCGCTCAGGATACAGAAAAATAAAATTATCGTTGTGGACGGGCCTCCGGGAACCGGCAAATCCCACACCATTGCAGCCCTGACCTATTGGGCGAATCAGGAAAAAAAATCTGTTGTCATCACCTCCCATAAAAAAGAGGCACTGGATGTCATTGACCGGATGCTGACGGAAAAATTCCGGGAACTGCATCCCCAGGGAAAGCCTTCCGTCGTCAGATTCGGGAAAAACGGTCAATCCATCAACACTCTTGAAAATTCGCTGCAAACCGCAGTGCTCAATGCAGCGGGCAGCCGGGCCAACAATTACAATGAACCGGCGACCGCAAAAGATTCGGAAGCCTGCATGACGAAAGTGGTTTCCCGGCTGGAAAAGCAACTATCGGTTTCCGATACCTATGATCAAACCGTCACAGACCTTTTTCAATTTGAAATCATTGGGCAGGATCTGATTCATGCAAAGATTCTGACGGAAACAGACACCACGCTGCAAAGAATCAGCCCATCAACCGTCATTGACTTTGATCAGATCATTCAATTCGTTTCCAATGCGCCCGTCGCCGCCCTGAAAAATATGACCCTGGCGGAGTTTGATTTTCTGTTAAAATGCAAAAACGATATTCCGGCGTTTATCTCCGCTTGTGAAGAAATCAACTTACATTCCGGCAAATTGCCGGATGTTCTCATCAAAACAGTGGAAATCCCCCCCGCGTTTCCGGCTTTGCTTGCATCGTGCGCCGATCTTTTCAAAAAAGATATTCCTGTCCCCGCGCTGAAGCCCTTCGATGTTGCCGGCGCATTCATGAAAAAATTATTGTTTAAAAAAATTCCTTCGGTCAACGAACGGGAAACGCTGATCAATTCCCTGAAAAGCCTTCAATATGCCGGTTTGATGGAAGATATCGGGCGTATTCAATCCATCCCGCCAGGCGAATTGACCCTGGAACATATTGCATCCGGCATGGATGCGCTACGCACGGCGGTTTCACTCAAACGGCATCAGGACATCATCAATGAATACCGCGCCATTGATCCCGAGAGCCGGAAAAGCATCGCCTTGATTCATGAAACGCTTTCCGGGGTGAAAGACGCGCTGAATACCATCAGCGCCGCATTGCTGGATGCCATTGCCGGAATGTTTGAGGCCTATGGACCATTGCTTTCAAAAATCGGAATTTCAGCCCTTCATCTTCACACCCTTTCCCGCTTAAAAGACCTGACAGAAGCGGAATCAAAACTCTGGCAATGGATACGCCTGCATTATCGGCTTTCCAAAGAATGCGTTGTGGATGCCGTCCGCAAACAAGACCTTGATGCCTGTTATGATCTGAAACAAAAAGAAATTGAACACCAGAACGACACCCGCCTTAAAAATCTGAACAATTTTCTGGGCGATATCGCCAGAATCAAGGTGTCGTTTAACAACGGCAAACGCTTCACTTCAGATCAGGCGCGGGTCCTTTTGGACAATATTCCTGTCCTCATCGCAGAGCCGGACATGATATCCGGATTTTTCCCCATGGATGAGGATATGATTGATCTGCTGATCATTGACGAGGCGTCCCAGGTCTCCATCGCCAATTCCATTTCGCTGATCCTGCGGGCGAAACAAGTGGTGATTTTCGGGGATGAATATCAATACGGCGCGGTGAGCGCCATCAATGTCAACGCCAGGTATTCCACCAGTTATTTTAAGGAAATCATTCAATCTTACAGCCATGATTATCATGTGATGACCGCTGATGAGGAAATGGATTCCCTGATTGCGGACGTTTCCAGGGAAATCAGTGATGACGATCTGGAAGTGGACAAGGTGATGAAGCCCCAGGATAGTTTAACAGGCGGGGCCGGGGCCATTCTCTGGCTCAAGACCTTTAATATCCGCACATCCACCCTCACGTTCGCCAAGGCCATCGCCAATTACACCACGTCCTTGAAGGATCATTACCGGAGTTTTCCGGAAATCATCGACTATTCCAATGAGTTTTTTTACAAGCACGCCCAGCTTGAACTCATGGTGAACCGTATCCGCACCAAACCCATCGGCGAGGTGCTCCGTTTCATTGCAGTGGATACCCAGGGCAATTCCGGGAGAAATGTTAATTTTGATGAAATCGACGCCATCATTTCCGATTTGAAGCATCGCATTGACAATGGCTTTACGGGGAGCATCGGGATTATCACCTCTTTCCGGGAACAAACGGACCGTATGGAAAGAACCCTGAACGAACGGATGAATATGCCGGAGTTGAAGCGCAACCACAAGCTGGCGGTCTGGTTCGTGGGGGATGTGCAGGGCGAGGAGCGGAACCTTGTTTATTATTCATTTGTGGAAGACAAGAAATTTAAGAATGCCGATTTAAGCAGCATTTATCCGGTGATTGATGGCACTGCCGACACCATCCGCAGCCTGAAAATGCAGCGTCTGAACGTGGGGTTCAGCCGGGCCAAAGACACCATGATTTTCGTTCACAGCATGCCCATAAACGATTACAGCAATACCCGGCTGGGGGATGCGCTCAAGCATTATCAAAAATTGCTGATTGATAACCTTCAGAATGATTTTTTTGTGGAAGACACGGCGGTTTTTGGTTCACCGGCGGAAGAGAACCTTTATCAATTGCTCGTCAATACGGATTTTGTCAAAACCAACCGGGCGCACATTAAAATCGTGCCCCAGTTTAAAATCGGCGAATACATCCGGGCCGAATTTGCCAAACAACTTCCAAAATACCGGGTGGATTTTTTGATGACCTTATCCCAGGACGGCAAGGACCAGACGCTAATCCTGGAATATGACGGCGTGGAATTTCATACCAAAAACCCGGACATCGTGACCCGGCATAATTTTTCCCAGCAATACCTGGATTATGATGTAGAGCGCCAAATTGAACTGGAATCCTACGGCTACCGGTTTTTGCGGCTGAATAAATTCAACCTGCGGCCGGACCTGGATGGTGAAACCAGCGTGGATGTGCTGGACAGGCTTTTGGTGAGTTGTTTTAACGAATAATATTCTGGAGCAGAAAATGCCGAAACTGGATCTGACCGAAGAAGCAAAACAGCAAATTATCGAGTCGATCAACGATAACGCGGAGCCACCCGAAGAACTCATGCACAAACTGTTTCCGCGCCTGGCTGAAAAATTTGATGTGGCGAAGCTGGACCGGGCAAAAATCGCCACCCTGGAATATGCGGGCAAACGCAGCGAGGCCGCCATTTTAAGTCAGGCCCATTGGACGGGCGGCGGCTCTCCCTTACAGATTGAGCGGTGTTTTGAAAAGGGACGACTCACCGGCGAGACCCAGTTGACCCTTTTTAACCAAACGCAAACACATGATTCCGAATGGCGGAACCTGATGGTTCAGGGGGATAATTTACAGTTTTTAAAAACCTGCTATCAGAACACCGACCCGCTGATTAAGGACAAGGTCAAGGGCAAGGTCAAGCTGGTTTGTATCGATCCGCCGTTTGCCACCAAAAGCGATTTTAAAGGGGCCGGGGATGAAAAAAGCTATTCAGACAAAGTGGCGTCTGCTGAATTTATTGAAGGGTTGCGGGAACGACTCGTTTATTTGAGGGAAAATTTAGCGGATGACGGGGCCATTTACACACATCTCGACTCAAAAATGACCCATTACATTAAGGTGATTCTGGATGAGATTTTCGGGAAAAACCGGTTTTTAAATGAAATCATTTGGCAAAGGACTTCCGCCCGCAGTGATTCACACAGCTATAACCACATTCATGACACGATATTGTTTTACGCAAAATCAGACAATTACATTTTTAACGTTCAGCATACCCCCTATAATCAGTCCTATCTTGATAATTTTTATCGTTACAAGGAGGAAGATGGGCGACGGTTTACAGTCAGTGATCTAATGGCGGCGGGTACACGAAATGGTTCTTCCGGAATGCCATGGCGGGGAATTGACCCGAATTCGCGTGGCAATCACTGGAAATATAAAATTGAAACGCTCGATGAACTGGACAAGGAAGGCAGGATTTACTGGCCGAACAAGGAAGATGGCGTGCCCCGGTATAAAAGATATCTGGATGAAATGCCGGGGGTTCAGCTTCAATCCATCTGGACGGATATCAGCGCCATTTCTGGTCAAGCAAAAGAAAACACCCAATACCCCACCCAAAAACCTGAAGCCCTATTGGAACGTATCATTCTTGCCTCATCCAATCCAGGCGATCTGGTCATGGACATTTTTGGCGGGTCCGGCACCACTGCCGCTGTTGCGGAAAAGCTGGGCCGTCGGTGGATCACCTGCGATTTCGGCAAGCACGCCATATACACCATGCAGAAGCGAATACTCCGGATATCGGAATCCAAAGCCCTTGGGCCGGATGCAGGAAAAAACCAGAAGTATGATCAGGGGCCGAAACCCTTTTGCGTATTGTCCTGCGGGGCCTATGATTTTTCACGGATCATGAACCTTCGGGAAAACAAGGACGCCTATGTTGATTTTGTCCTGGGCCTGTTCCAACTGCCACGGGACGCCAAAGGGTTGAACGATAAATACAAACTCGCCAATATTTTCGGGGAAAAAGAAGGCGACCCGGTGGAAGTGTATCCGGTGTGGGATGACGAATATTTGAAAAACATCCGCATCGACGACCATTATCTGAACGCCATCATCACCCAGTCCGGCGGGCGGCTGCGGGGGAATTATTATATCATCACCCCGGAAACCTGCACCGTGACCGGGGACGTGACCCTTAAAAACAGTTCGGGCGGCGAGGTGAATTTTAAACTGCTCAAGTTTCCCTATAAAATTCTGGAAGAGGTTTCCCGGAATTTTCAGATTCAGGAGCAGCCCAGCGCCCAGGAAAACGTCAATAATCTCATCACCGCCACCGGGTTTTATTTCAACAACCCGGTGGAAATTGAAGTGAAAAAAATCAAGGGCGGCCTCAAGATCACCCGATTCAGTTCCGGAATTCTGGATAAAAACGGTGAAAAATATCAGGGCATAGCAGGGCTGGCCATGCTGCTGGTAGATTTGGATTATGACGGCAAGCAATTTGATATGGAAACCACCGTATTTGCAAAAGATATTTCCAGCGAAAACGAGGTGAAGATCACAGGGCTGACCGGCTCTGTTGCGGTGATCGCCATTGACAAGCACGGCAATGAAAGCAAGCCGTTTATTATAAAGGAGTAAAGACTCCCATGCCCAGGAACCCCAGGCGGCAGCAGGCCGTCAGCCGCATGAATCTGTCCGATCATACCCTGGAAGTCAATATCCGCCGGTGCAAATACAACCAGTTTGATTTTTCGGAGATCGAGGATTATGTCCGGGGGCTTGCCGGTTCCCGCGACTACCAGTATGACGCCATTAAAAAGGTGATGATTTACCTGTGGGGCGGCGCATACCCGACGATTGTCGATCTTGCAAAAGAAAACCTGAAAAATCCCAGAAAAACCCATCTCCGCCAAAGGTTCGGCAATGACGACGAATTTTTGCGCCGTATTCCGCTCCCCGACCGGTTGTCCGGCGTAGTGCATCTGGCAACCGGCACCGGCAAATCCTATCTGTTGTTCGCCATTGCCTATCTGTCCCTGGTCATGGGACTGACCCGCCGGGTGCTGGTGCTGGGGCCGTCATCCACCATTATCGAACAGGGCTTGCGGGAAAAATTCAAAGACCTGATGGCCAATCAGCAATTGAACAGCAAACTTCCGGCCAAATACCGGGGCAAGGTCATCAACCTGTTGAATGACAATGACCCCATGGAAGATGACGCCATTGTGATTGAAAACATCAACGCGGTCTATACGTTCGGGGCCATCACCGACACGTTGTTTAAAGACACCAGGGAAGTGCTGGTGCTGGGAGATGAAATTCACCATGCGTATTCGCATTTAACGTATTCGGACAACCGGCTGGTGCTGGACAGGGATGAAGACCCGGAAGCGAAAAAAAGCGAGGCCAGGGACGAGCGCCTGTGGATGAAATTCATTCGGGAAAACCCCAAAATTACGAGACATATCGGGTTTACGGGAACGCCTTACAACCAAAACGATTATTTTGTTGATATCATTTATAATTATTCCATTAAAGACGCACAGGAAGACAAATTTATTAAACTGATCAACAACCATGTGCGCACAACAACCGATGAGGGCGATAATGGGCTTACCATTGATCAGCGGTTTGAAATTGTGCTGAAAAACCATATCGACAACCGGGAGAAATACGCTTATCCGGACAAAAATGGCAAACGGCGGGTGAAGCCCATCACCATTTTTATCTGCCCCAAACAGAAAAATGCTCAGACCCGGAGCGAAGAATTCATCAATTTTCTGGCAAAGAATGAAAAAGAAACCCAGGGATTGATCGATCCGGATTCCGTGATTGTAGACCGAATGCGCAAAAAAGTGATTTGCGTGGTGAGCCGGGTTTCCGAATCCGAATACAAAAACGAACTGGATAATATTCAGGAAACCGATCCGGCCAAAACCGGCGGGACCGTGGAATTCATCTTTGCGGTCAACAAGCTGTCCGAAGGCTGGGATGTGGACAACGTATTTCAAATCGTGCCCATGGAAGAGCGGGTGTTCAACTCCAAGCTGCTCATCTCCCAAGTGCTGGGCCGGGGGATGCGTCTGCCCCGTGATGTGCCTTTTGGAAAAATCATTTCCAATTATCCTCATCTGACCGTCGCCAATCACGACAAGTTTGCTGATCATATCAAGGAAATGCTGGATGCCGTTACCCAGAGCGATATGTATTTGTCCTCGCTGCCGCTGCCGGTTACGGAAGAAGGGCGGGGCGGGCTGCATTTTCCATTGTTTAACCTGAATTATATTGCAAATACACGGTTTGAGGAAATAGACACGCCGGATGTGGTCCCGCCCACGGCCGGGCTGTGGAATTAACGCCTTTTGCGGAAAAGCTGGGGGTGACGATTGTCCGGGCCAGGGACAGCAAGCGGTATGAATTGGTCCGGAATTTCCGAACGGTGGATGAAATGGTTTATGATATCCATCAGCGCTTTAGCATCAGGCCCTTTGAATCCCTGCATTTTAATTTTGGCGGCCTGGAGGTGCATGACCGGTATCCGGATGAAAGCGACATTAAGCAAATTATCGGCGCGGCAATGGATGCGGCCGGAATAGAAGGCAACAAACTGTCTGAAGAAAACACAAGGCAGATCAGCCTCTACTTTAACCAGTACCTCCCCAAAGGCAAAAAAAAACGCATATTTGAAAATATCGAAGGCAACATCATTCCTGTCGGCACGAATGAAATGGCAAAGGTCAGTGTGCGGTTGAGTGAACTGGACAGGGATGCGACGGCGTTTTTAAGTGAGGATTTTGAAACTGAGCTGGGCGAAAATACCAAAACCACACTATCGTATTTAAATGGCACGCGGGGCGGTCAGGATAGTGACGGAAACCTGATGCTGTTCAAAGCCGATATGTTTGTGGAATCCAACCCGGACATCATCCGAACTTATGTTTCGGGTGACACCCGGTCGCCCTATGTGGTCAATCCCTCCAAATTCAAGACACCCCAAAGCATGGTTTTTGTGTCCCATGCGCCGGAAAAGGAGTTTGTGTTTGGCTTGATTAAACACGCGGTTTATATCAACGCCTGGGTAAAATCGCCGGACAAGGCTTTTTACAGCATTGATTATGAATACTTGAAAGGCGGGAAAGACCGTGTCCGGCGAGGGTTTAACCCTGATTTTTTTATTCAGATACGCATTGAAGATTATATCAGGGCGCTTGAAGGCAAAGGCCGGATGGAAAACCTTGAAACGCTCAATCATCTACTGGATGGAGGGTTTGAGACCATCATCAAGGCAGTGGAGATTAAATCCGATGACGATCAGGACGAAGCCACACCGGCAAAAGCCGATTACGGCAAGGCCCATTTTGAAGCGGTCAATAAAAAACTCCAGACCGTAGCTGACGGAGACATTCAACAATCCTACCGAAAGGACTGGAAGCCTTATTATACGTTTGACCTGCTGAAACCGGCCGGTTTTGCCGCATGGTTTGATCGGCTTAGAAAGGGGCGGTTTGATGGGGCATAAAAAAGGGATGGAAAAAATTGGTAAATAAGTTGACATCGATTAATAAAGTATCATAATGATACCTAAAATAAAGTGATTGTTACATGGAAAAACGAAAACCACACTATGATCTTAATAAATTCAAAAAGTTATTTTCCGGTCAGGAAACAAGGGTAATAACGAGAACCGCCCAGAAAGGGGCCGCATCCATGGGCTATATGGATATGAATGATATCCAGACAGTTCTCAGGCAGCTTGGCCCGGATCATTTTTATAAATCAATGACGACTTACCAAAATCATCAATTATGGCAAGATGTATACAAATACCGGGACGATGACAATGGTCTGTATATCAAACTGCAATTGTCGTTTGACGGTAAAAAGGCGGTTCTGGTTCAGATGAAGCAAGACGAAGGAGGCGATGAGTAAATGGAAAAGCAAAAATGTCCGATCTGTGGCTCCGAGCTACAGAAAAAGGTCGGCACGGAACGATTTGAATATAAGGGAAAAGAAATTTTCATTCCGGATTATGTCGCTTATGAATGTACTGAATGCGGTGAAGCCGTTGTTGATCCGGAGACATTGAAAAAGTCCGGCAAATTATTAAAGGATTTCCAGCGTCAGGTAGATGGGCTGCTCACCGGCCAGCAGATTAAGCGGATTCGTAAAAAGTTGGGCCTGACCCAGGAGCAGATGGCGGAGATCGTTGGCGGCGGTTTGAAAAGCTTTGCTCGCTATGAATCCGGCCAGGTATGCCAAAGCAAAGGCATGGATAATCTTTTGCTTATTCTGGACGCCTACCCGGAGATGTTGAATGTGATCCGGAAAAAAGAAGACGCTGTCAAGGCCGTGGCCACGGTCACCTATCTTTCTGATGCAAAGAGCAAAAAGGGTTATCAATTTTCGAAAGAGGCTTTTAGCGTCGAGCTTGATGAGGTCATCTATGGAACTTAAATTTTCCATCGTCCATATTCGGCTGACAGAGAGCCGTTTTTCAATAAACCATCAATATAAGATGGAAAAGGATAAGCCGATTGTTCTTGAGAATAATGTTGGAATCCAATTCAAACAATCGGGGAAAAGCCTTTATTTACTGTTATCGGTTTCATCCGATTCCGATAAACAGCCGTTCCGTTTCTCTGTGGCTTATGAAGGTGTCTTTTCTTTTGAAGACATGCCAGCGCCGGATGCACTGGAACGCATTGCCAATATCAATTGTGCGGCCATCATTTTTCCGTATGTCCGTGAAGCCATTGCCGACCTGACGCAACGCGCAGGCTTGCAACCGCTTCATCTGCCGCCATTCAATTTTGTTGGGATGTATGGTGAAAAACAACAAAAAACATCTCAGCCTGCGCCTCGAACATCTCTTAAAAAAACATAACAAGAGCGAGTCATACATAAGGACCCAAAATAACAGAAAAGAAACCGGGAGGCTGGAATGCCTTACCGGTTTCTTTTTATAAGATAATGTGAATTTTGGATATGGGTTGGAAATAGGGTTGGAATTCGAAATCGGCCAATAAAAAATGGGTTAGATTTTAACATCTAACCCATTGATTTTATTTGGTAGCGGGGACAGGATTTGAACCTATGACCTTCGGGTTATGAGCCCGACGAGCTACCAGACTGCTCCACCCCGCATCAATGATTTTTTGAAAGAATAGTCTTATACTTTTTTGGAGGGCTGGTGTCAAGATGTTTTTACGGCAGCCAGATTTTTTATCATACGGATGAATTGTTCCGCAGGATCGCTCATTGCCGGGGCAGGGGATTGGTCCGGCGGGAGGCTGATGCAGATATGCTTGGTGCGGCTGGTCTGGCCCGCGACAATCTCAACGGCGGACTTTGAAATCCCCAGCGTCTTTGCCAGAAACTGCACGCACATTTTATTGGCGGCCCCGTCCACCGGGGGCGCGGTCAGCCGGATTTTCAGCGCATCATCATGCAGGCCCGCAATGGCGTTTTTGGATGCCTTGGGCTGGACATGCACTTTAAACACTACGCCGTTGGGCAGTTTTTTGATATCAAGCATTGGCGGGGTCAGGGCGCGATGGCGTCGATGATCCATCCTTTGAGCTGATTGTAGTCATCCGTGGGCCGTATTTCTGGAAATTCCTTCACCACATTGACCGGGGGCCGGAACAGGAATGATGCGTCAGCTTCTTTTAACATACTGATATCATTATATGAATCACCAAATGCCACCACTCGGTAATTTAAACTGTGCAGTGCTTCCACGGTCTTGCGTTTGCCGTCTTTCTGTCGCAATTGGTAATCCGTGACAGACCCGTCCGGCGCCACCACCAGGGAATTGCAGAACAGGGTGGGACGGCCCAGTTTTTCCATCAGGGAACCGGCGAATTCCACAAAAGTGTCGGATACGATGATGAGTTGATGGTTGGACCTTAGCCAGTCCAGAAATTCCGCAGCCCCTTCCAGGGGATCGATTTTTTGAATGACCGACTGGATATCATGCAGGGTCAGCTTGTGTTCCTTTAAAATAGCCAGACGTTTTTTCATCAGCACATCATAATCCGAGATATCCCGGGTGGTCAGTTTGAGTTCTTCAATACCCGTGTGTTTTGCCACATTGATCCATATTTCAGGCACAAATACGCCTTCCAGGTCCGAGCAGATAATATGCATGGAGTTTCCTTTTTCCTTTTATCCTTCGATACGAATGACCACGGGTTTGTCGGTGATCACATCCAGGGATGAAATTTTAGCCAGGGCTTTTTTGACTTCCGCTTCCTTGGCGATATGGGTGAGCATCATGATGGGCACGGCCCCGTTTAATTTCTGTTCGGTCTGGTGGACGGACTTGATGCTGATGCCGTGATCGCCCAGGATGCCGGAGATTTTGGATAGCACGCCCGGCTGGTCTTTTGCGGAAAACCGGACATAATAGCAGGTGGAGATATCGTCCATGGGTTTAAAGGGGATGTCCTGGAGATGACCCGCCTGGAATGACTGCATGGGGACAAATGAAGCCGTGTTGTTGATGAGGCTCCGGGCGATGTCGATGATATCGCTGACGGCGGCGCTGGCTGTGGGCATCATGCCTGCCCCGTGGCCGTAAAGCATCATGTCGCCCACCGCGTCCCCGGAGATGATGACGGCGTTTAAAGAGCCGTCCACATGGGACAGGGGGTTGGAAAAGGGAATCATGGTGGGATGAACTCTGGCCTCCACCGCGTTTTCCGAGAATTTGGTGATGGCCAGCAGTTTGATCCGGTAGCCACTCTGCCGGGCGAATTCAATGTCCATGGCCGATATGCGGGTTATGCCCTCCACAAAGACATCCTTGAGACTGATTTTCATCCCGAAAGCAATGGATGCGAGAATTGCCAGTTTGTGGGCCGTGTCATATCCCTCAATATCCAGCGTGGGGTCTGCTTCGGCAAACCCCGCCGCCTGAGCTCCGGCCAGGGCGTTTTCAAAGGAAATTCCCTCGCTGGTGATTTTGGACAGGATATAATTGCAGGTGCCGTTTAAAATGCCGGAAATGGACAGGATGCGGTTCCCGGCAAGGCTTTCCCGGATGGTTTTGATGATGGGCATGCATCCGCCGACACTGGGCTCAAAAGCGATGGTGACGCCTTTTTCCGCTGCGGCACGAAACAGCATGCCGCCCTGGTTTGCGAGAAGCGCCTTGTTGGCGGTGACAATGTGCTTGCCGTTTTTAATGGCCTTTAAAATAAGGTCTTTGGCGATGGTCTGGCCGCCGATCATCTCAAGGACGATATCAATATCCGGGTCATCCACCACCGCAAAGGGATCGGTGGTGAGAACATTTTTGCCAAAATCAATGCCCCGGTCCCGGTCGATATAAAGGTCTGCGGCCTTTTTCAGGGTTAATTTCGCCCCCAGACGGGAACTGATGAGGGAGCCGTTATTGATGAGCATTTTCGCAATGCCGGTGCCCACGGTTCCCAGACCCAGTATGCCGACGTTTATTTCTTTCATAATAAATTCCTAAAATTACAGAATTTTCTTTATTCCCCGGATTGCCTGGTTGATGCGCATGGGGTTTTCGATCAGCGCAAACCGCACATATTCATCGCCGTATGCGCCAAAACCGACGCCGGGCGATACCGCGACTTTGGCTTCCCGGATGAGCATTTTGGAAAATTCCACGGACCCCATTTTGATATACTTATCAGGGATTTTGGCCCAGACGAACATGGTGGCCTTGGGCGGCGTGATTTCCCAGCCGACCCGGTGAAGGCCGCCCACCAGCGCGTCTCTGCGGGATTGATAGGTATCGCAGATTTCCTTCACGCATTCCTGGGGGCCGTTCAAGGCAATGATGGACGCAATTTGGATGGGCTGAAACATGCCATAGTCCAGGTAGCTTTTGATCCGTTTTAAGGCAAATACGGTTTCCGCGTTGCCCACGCAGAACCCCACGCGCCAGCCGGCCATATTATAGCTTTTGGACAGGGAAAAGAATTCCACGCCCACATCTTTCGCGCCCTTGGCCTGAAGAAAACTCGGCGGCTTATACCCGTCAAACACGATATCCGCATAGGCGAAATCATGCACCACCAGGATGTCGTGCTCTTTGGCGAATTCCACCACTCTTTCAAAAAAATCCAGTTCCACGGTTTCCGTGGTGGGATTGTGGGGAAAACTCAAGATGAGAACCTTGGGTTTGGGCCAGGTCTGTTTGGTGGTGGCGATCAGGTTTTCAAAAAAATCCGTATCCGGCCCCAGGGGCACGTAGCGCACATCGGCCCCGGAGATGATGGACGAATAGGGATGAATGGGATAGGTGGGGTTGGGGGACAGCATCACGTCTCCCGGACCAAGGGTCACAAGCATCAAATGGGAGATGCCTTCCTTGGCGCCGATGGTGACTATGGCCTCGGATTCCGGGTCAATATCCACATCATACCGCCGTTTGTACCAGTCCGCGATGGCCATTCGCAGTTTCCGGATGCCCATGGAGGCGGAATATCTATGATTCTGAGGCTTTTGCGCGGCCTCGGTGAGTTTGTCAATGATGTGCTGGGGGGTGCCCAGGTCCGGATTGCCCATGCCTAAGTCCACAATATCTTCGCCGGCATGCCGCGCATCCATTTTAATCTGGTTGACGGAAGCAAAGACATATTGGGGGAGTCGGTTCAGCCTTGAGAAAGTTTTCATGATCATCCTTCATTATAATTATGTGAATAATTTTTGTTTAGTTACACCACTCCCGGAAGGTTGTCAAAAAAATTGTTTTGACTTTTACGGGGAATTACGTTAAAAAATTAATTTTTTTTGACACTTCAAAAATAACGGCAGGGTACACTGGGTCTATGAGTAATTCAAAAGAATCACTAACTTATGCGAGCGCCGGGGTGAATATCGAGAAGGCCGGCTTATTTGTGGACGCCATAAAGAGAATTGTGTCCAAGACGCCCAGATCCGGCGTAATGGGGGAGATCGGCGGGTTTGGCGGGCTTTTTTCTCTGAATGTGGCGGATTATAAACATCCCGTGCTGGTCAGTTCCACGGATGGCGTGGGCACGAAATTGAAAATCGCATTTATGATGGACAAGCACGATACCATCGGCATCGATTTGGTGGCCATGTGCGTGAATGACGTGGCGGTTCAGGGTGCAAAGCCGCTTTTTTTTCTGGATTATCTGGCCATGGGAGAACTTAATTCCCAGGTGGCCGAACAGATCGTCAAGGGCGTGGCGGAAGGCTGCTGCCAGGCCCAGTGTGCCTTGATCGGCGGTGAAACGGCGGAAATGCCGGGTTTATATAATAAAAACGAATACGATGTGGCTGGATTCTCCGTCGGCATCGTGGACAACGATAAGATTATAGATGGGTCCGAAATCCGGGTCGGTCATAAATTGATCGGCATTTCATCCTCAGGGCTTCACAGCAACGGATATTCCTTGGTCCGCAAGATTTGTTTTGATGTGCTGAACCTGAAGGTGGATTCTTACGTCCCGGAATTTGGAAAAACCCTGGGGGAAGAGCTGATTACCCCCACGAAAATCTATTCGGAAATGATTCTGCATTTAATCAAAGACCTGCCTATTCACGGGCTTGCGCATATAACCGGCGGCGGCATTGACGAAAATATTGTTCGTGTGCTGCCGGCGTCCACCAGTGTTGAGATTAAAGCCGGATCATGGGAGGTGCCTGCGGTTTTCAATTTTTTGAAACAGGCGGGAAATGTCGAAGATCTTGAAATGACCCGCACCTTCAACAACGGCATCGGCATGATTGCCGTGGTTCCGGATGCCGCAGCCCAGGATGTGGTGGAGCGTCTGGCGGGCATGAATGAAAAGGCCTATGTGATGGGCGAGGTTGTCCAGACCAAAAAAGGCTCGGAAAATCGGGTTATCTGGGTATAAGGACCGGATAAAGGCTTAATATTAATGCAGATGCGCATAAAACGGGTATTTGATAAAATACGAAGGGCTGGCGCCGGTTTTTTGCGCTGGCTCAGTCAGGGGAATCAACGGGCCGACGATTGCAGATCCTGAGGGTTCAGGCCCTCTTCCCGCCCGTCGGGCGACTCCGTCAGACCCCGAAAAAAATAAAAGAATCAAACTGGAATGAGCCGGGATCAGCGCATGGACTGTGGTCAGCGCCGCCCGGCTTTTTTATATTTTACCGGGAAATGCTTGGTTGACATGAAAATATTAGGAATTGAAAGCTCCTGTGATGAGACTGCCGCCGCAGTGGTGGAAGACGGCGTCACCATCTTGTCTTCGGTGGTGTCCTCCCAGGTGGAGATGCATCGTCCTTATGGGGGTGTGGTGCCGGAACTGGCCTCGCGCAAGCATCTGGAAATGATTGTGCCGGTGGTGAGCCAGGCGTTGCAAACTGCCGGGATAGATAAAAATGAGGTGGACGGGGTGGCGGTCACCCAGGGGCCGGGGCTCATCGGCGCGCTGCTGGTGGGTTTTTGTTTCGGGAAATCCTTTGCCTATGCATCAGGGAATCCCTGGATCGGCGTGGACCATCTGGAAGGGCATATCCATTCCGTATTTTTATCGTCCCCGTCCCCGGAATTCCCCTTTATTGCGCTGCTGGCTTCCGGCGGGCATACCAGTATTTATTATGTGACGTCCCATACCATCGCCCAATGTCTGGGGCAGACCTTGGATGACGCAGCCGGGGAAGCCTTTGACAAGGTGTCCAAAATGCTGGGTCTGGGGTATCCGGGTGGAAAGGTGATTGCGGACCTGGCGGCAACCGGCGATCCGGACAGAATTTCCTTTCCCAGATCGTTTCTTGATAAAAATGCCTTTGATTTCAGCTTCAGCGGGTTAAAAAGCGCGGTACACCGTTATATTCAGACCCATTCAAATGATTATAAGGACCGGATTGCGGATATCGCGGCAGGGTTTCAGGATGCCGTGGTGGATGTACTGACATACAAAGTGATGCGGGCGGCATCGGCAAAAGGCTGCCGGCGGATCGCCCTGGTGGGCGGGGTCGCGGCCAATCAGCGGTTAAGGGAGCGGGTCAGGCGGGATGCCCAAAAATCAGGGATTTCTGTTTTTGCGCCTCCTCCGGATTTATGCGGCGATAATGCGGCCATGATCGCCGCCGCCGGATATCATCATCTGACGGCGCGGGGCGATGGCGCGGTGAATCTGAACGCGGATGTGTATTCCCGAGCCGCCTATACCCGGACAAACATTGCTTCTTCAGGGCGACTTGCGGTTTAGCTGATATTTCCGCACCGCCTGGTTGTGCTCGGTGAGGGTTGTGGAAAAATAATGGGTTTGATCGCCTTTTGCCACAAAATATAAATAATTGGTGGCGGCCGGATAAAGCGCCGCTTTAATGGATTCCTCGCCCGGACTGGCGATGGGACCGGGCGGCAGCCCGTTAATGCGGTAAGTATTGTAAGGTGTCAACCGCTGTAAATCCGCTTTGGTGATATTGCCGTTAAAATCCGCAACCCCATAGATGACCGTGGGATCAGAGGCAAGGCGCATGTTTTGTTTTAATCGGTTGTGAAATACCGAAGAGACCAGGGATCTTTCCTCGGCGGCGCCGGTCTCTTTTTCAATGAGCGATGCCAGGGTGATGATTTCGTGTTCCGTGAATCCCAGTTCCTCCGCGCGTTTTTTCCAGTCTTCCGTAAATATTTTGCGAAACTGCGCCACCATGGTTTGAATAATCTGTTTCGGCGCTACCCCTTTGGAAAAAGAATAGGTGTCCGGAAATAAATATCCTTCAAATCCGGTCTCCGGGAGACCCATGGCAGCGGCCAGTTTCGGGTCGTTTGCCTCGTCTAAAAACTTCTCTTTGGCGCAAATTCCTGATTTTTCAATATTTTCCGCGATCTGCAATAAATTATACCCTTCGGGAATGCATACCTTGTGAAGCCGCACAATGCCTTTTGTCATATATTCAAGAATGGTGACAGGCGGCATTCCGGTGGACAATTCATATTCTCCGGCAATAATTTTCCGGTCCTGTTTTTGCCATTTGGCCCAGAATTTAAATTTTGCCGGATGACGGATGAGACGGTTTTGATATAAATCCTTTACCGTGTCATGAAACCCCTGACCCGGAGAGACGATAATCACTTTTATTTCGGGCAAGGCTGGCGAGGTCGGCTGTTTTGCATAATAATACATATCCGCGGCAAAATAGGCAGGAACGGCCAAGAGTATCAGGAGGGTTTTTATGATACGGATGATTTGTTTTTTCATTTATTGTTTCATGCATTGGTGGACATAAAGGATTATTGTTTTAATTTTAGAGATAACGGCTTTCCCCAAAAAAGGAGAACATATATTTATGACCGCTTCAAGCAAAAAAACAGAAAAATACGGTGGTTTTGAGCAGGGGCCCATCCGTCCGCCCAGCGAGGCTCAAAGCCTCCTTATCCGGATAACCCGCAACTGCCCATGGAACCGGTGTACGTTTTGCCCGGTTTACAAGGGTGAGGTTTTTTCTCTCCGGCCTGTGGATCATGTGATCGCCGATATCGATGTGGTCAGCCACCATGTGGAGGCGCTTCGCCGGATGAGCGATGCTTCGGGCCGGATTTCCCAGGCGGATATGAACGCGTATCATTTGCAGGCAGCCGCGCTGGATCGTCCGGCATTTTTTGCCGCGGCCAACTGGTTTGCCAATGGCATGGCGTCGATTTTTTTGCAGGACGCCAACAGCCTGATTATCAACCCGGAGGAATTACTTCGCATCCTGAGGCATTTGACAGCCTGTTTCCCCTGGGTGCGGCGCATCACCTCCTATGCGCGTTCCCATACCATCGCAAGGATCAGCGACGATTTTTTAACCGCTTTTCGCATGGCTGGCTTAAACCGGATTCATATCGGGCTGGAATCCGGGTCTGATGAGGTTTTAAAGCAGGTCAAAAAGGGAGCGGACAAGAAAACCCATATTTTGGCCGGTCAAAAAGTCAAAAACGCCGGGATTGAACTATCCGAATATGTGATGCCGGGCCTGGGGGGCAAAGCATTGTCGCGAGTCCATGCCCTTGAAACCGCTGATGCCTTGAATAAAATCAATCCGGATTTTATCCGGATCCGTACTCTGGCCATTCCCAGCCATGTGGCGCTTCATGAGGACTATACGGCCGGGCGGTTTGAAAAACTGACGGATGCTGAAACTGCGGAAGAATTGTTGCTGTTTCTGGAAACTTTGAATGGCATCACCAGCGCCATTAAAAGCGATCATATTTTAAACCTGTTTGAGGAAGTGGAGGGCAACTATCCGGTGGACAAGGCACGTATGACCAGCGTGGTGCGGCAATTTCTCGCGCTGGACCCGCAACGGCGTTTGCTTTATCAGGTGGGGCGGCGGCTGGGGTTGCTGTCCCGGTTAAGCGATCTTAATAATCCGGGTCTGACGGGCCAGGTGGATGAAATCTGCCGGCAGAACGGGATTACGCCGAAAAATGCGGACGATGTGATCGCTGATCTGATGAAACGATTTATATGAACGGCGAATTGGAAACCGGGTATGGTTCATGCGGCATATACCTTCATGTGCCGTTTTGCGTGAAAAAATGCGCTTATTGCGACTTTTATTCCATTACCGGCCTGGATAAAATTCCCCTTTACGTGAACGCGGTGCAAACGGAAATAGAGCGGGCGAAGCCTTTGCCATTGAAGGCCGATTCCATCTATTTTGGCGGCGGCACCCCGTCTTTGCTCGAACCCAGCCAGGTCCGTCAATTGATGGATGCTCTTTGCCGAGGATTTGATATTGCTGCTCAATCGGAAATTACCCTGGAAGTTAATCCGGGAACCGTATCTTTCGAAACATTGTCCGGATACCGCAAGGCAAAGGTGAATCGCCTGAATATCGGCGTGCAATCGTTTTCCAATGCCTCTCTTGGGCTTCTTTCCCGGATTCATAATGCGGCTGAAGCGGTCCAGTGTGTTGAAATGGCGAGATCCGCCGGTTTTGACAATATCGGCCTGGACCTGATCTACGGACTGCCGGGGCAGACAGCGCGCCAGTGGCGAGCGGATTTGCAGACAGCGGTGGCATTGCGCCCTGAGCATCTTTCCTGTTATATGCTCACCTATGAACCCGGCGCCCGCTTGACTCTGGATCTGAAAAAGGGCCGGTTAAAGGCGCTTCCGGAGGGGGCGGTGGCTGAACTCTATGATATTACGGTGGGATATCTGGCGGATAATGGATTGCTGCAATACGAGGTGTCCAATTTTTCAACCGCGACATCGACCCGGTCCCGGCATAATCAGAAATACTGGACCCATGCGCCGTATATCGGGCTGGGGCCCGCAGCCCACTCTTTTATAAGGGACTGCCGGAGGTGGAATGTCCGGTCCGTGGACGGATATGCGCGGCGGATCAAAGCAGGCGAGTCGCCGGTGGAAGGCGTTGAGCAATTAGACCGCCAGCAATTGATGATGGAAACGATTTATTTAAGGCTGCGCTGCGTGGACGGCATTGATATCATTGCATTTGAAAATCGGTTTGGTGTGGATTTCGAAGCGCTGTTCGCGCCGCTTTTAAATGACTCTATATCCGCTGAATACCTTGAAATCGAAAATCATCGATGCTGGTTGACCCGCCGGGGGATGCTGTTTGCAGACAGCATCGCGTCTCGGTTTATTGACCGGATTTAGCGGCTTGCAGTCTATGGCCATCTTTTCGACCGTCCCCGTTGTAGGGAGCGGGGTTTATCCCCGCCCGGAACGGGAGGGCGTAAAGCCCTCCCCTACGGCTTTTTGATTTACGTCGACAAGGATTCCACCATGAGCCCGAGATAAAAACGGGCGTGGCTGATATGGGCCGCCATATTGGCCCGATGATTGGCGAAAATGCCGTTTAAATTTCCTTCCGTGATAAACAGCCAGGGGTCCATCCCGGAAGCATGGTGACAGGACTCAATGGCATGCTGCATGATTTCCGTCGCGTTCCGGGTGACAATCACTTTATTGAATTCCTTTTCAATGGCCACAAGCATGGGCAGCAGCCCGCCGGCCACGCCTTTTGCGTAATAATAATAATTGTCGGCCTGAAACGTGCTGACGGTTTCGCCGGACTCTTCATGATGTTTCACCAGATTTTCGTCACAACTGCCCAGAAGTTCTTCCATGGCTTTCAGCAGGGGCAGCAAATTGTCCGTGCGGGTATAGAATGTGGCTTCACCGCTTGTGAGCTGTTTTTTGTATTGCTGTAAATTTTCAAGGGCTTCATTATACTGGTTTTCCGCCGAAGGGAACAAATACCGGTCCGCCCGGATCATCAGAGAATTCATGGCCCGTTCCAGGTGTTTATTGATGGCGGCCGTGCTGCCGGTTCTGGAAATATTTTCCGTCAGCCGCGTGGTAGCCCGCCGGGATACTTCCAGGACGCCAAGCTGATATTGGTTCACATTATCCGTATATTCAATGATATCGTTCGGCCGCCATCCCCAGAACCGCTGGTTTAATTCATAATCCATGGGTGCGATGAGGGCCTCGATAAACGCAACGCCCGGAGGTCCGGCAAGTTCGGATGAATCGTCGGCCGCGCCATGGGATATGGCGGCTGGGGCTTTTGCCTGCGCTTCACCATGAGACGCATTGATTGTTTCCGTCGAGGAAGGTTCAGGGACGTCAGTTGCCGCATCATGGGACACAGGTTCAGCGACCGCGGCGTGTTCAGAATCTGCCGCACCCTCATCCTCTCCGGATAAATGCAGTATTTCAACTGGTTGACTGTTCTCCGAAGGTGCGCCGGAAGGCCAGACGAATTCAATCAGCTTCATGGCGCCCCAGATCAGGGCGACAGCCAGCACGATGGCGCCGACAATCCGCACCCATACGAAAACCTGGAAGTCCGCGCCGTGCTTTTCCGGTTGACTGCTGTTTAACGATTGTTCCATTCTTTTCTCCTCCGGTGATCACCCGGACCTCGTGTCCAGGATAATGAATAAATATTTTTTTTATGATTGTTTTCTGAGTTTTCGGGAATCCCCGATGCGGATGGTCAGATTTTCACCATCAAAGTATTCAAGCAGCGGGATTGTATACTTTCTTGAAGCGCCTGTCATCTCTTTAAATTGGGGGGCATTGATTTCACCTTTGGATTTGAGATGATCGATGAGCCGGGTTTTGATATCTCCGACAGCGTCCCCATAAAAATAGAGATCTTCTTTGACCTTAATCACTGTCCCGTCGCCGACCAGCAGCATGAGGACATTTTTTGCGTCTTTCGGGTCCAGACCCAGGGTTTTTGTTAGTTCCGAGAAATAGGGAGGTTGCAGGCCGCCCTTGGCATAGGTCTGAATGATCTTCTGCTTGATATCCGTTTGATCGGCCTTGAGCGTGACCTTGTGGCCGGGCAGGCTGACGGCGTTATCCGATATGGTCACCAGGCTGTTTTTTGTCATGATGTGGAGCATCTGATTAAACAATTTATCGCTCAATTCCGGCGGGAATTTGGAATTGAGTTCGCCTTTGGACATCCCGGCTTTTAAAGGATGATCCCCATGAAAGACCTTCAGAATTTCGGTTGTTTTCTGCTGGAAGGTTTCAAGGGTTTGCTGGTGAATATAGCGCTTGTTCTCCTTGTCGGTTTGTATAAGTGTTTGCTGCGACAAGAGGGATTGCAATGCCTTTTCCAGTTGTTTGCCGGAAAGATTGGTCAGGACCGGCAAGTCCGCATAAGACAGCTCCGCATATCCGGCATCCTGGGCGTGGACGGAAATCAGGGTTTCATCATTTCCAGTTGCCAGATCCTGAAGATGGGCGATGATTTCAGGTTTGAACCGTTTGTGTTTTTGCGGCACTGGATTTAATATCCGGCCGCCGCCCAGGGTCCGCACCGGGGAATAACTGCGGATAACAAACCGGTCATCCTTCACGCAGGCCACCGGAGTATCCAGCCGAAGCTGGACAAACGCAGTTTCGCCGGGTTTCAGCTCTTCCCGGTCCAGTAAAATGATATTGCAGGGCAGGGCGCTGGTCCCGGTATGCAGCCGCACCCGGTCCCGGCTTTTCAGGGGCCGGATATTGCTTTTCAGCAGCACAAATTCGGCATCCAGCATATAGGAGTTTTTCAGTGAATCCAGCCGGGCGATAATGTCTCCCCGGTTGACCACCGCTTTTTCAATGCCCTGAAAATTGATGGCCGTGCGCATGCCTGCTTCCGCCGTATCCACCTGCTGGTCATGGACCTGAAGGCCCCGGATTTTGGATTTTGTATCGCCGGGATAAATCATCACGGTCTCGCCCACGGAAATTTTGCCGGAAATCAGGGTGCCGGTGATGACCGTGCCGAATCCCTTGATGGTGAAGACCCGGTCAACCGGAAGCCGGAACAGGCCGCCGTGTTTTTTTTCAGGAATTTTGGCGCAAAAATCGTCCAGGGTGGCGATGAATTCCGGAATTCCCTGGCCGGTGACCGAAGACAGGGGGACAATGGGCGCGCCTTCCAGAAAAGTGCCTTGCACAAACGTCCGTAAATCTTCCTTGACCAGCTCCGCCCAGTCTTCGTCCACCATGTCGATTTTTGTGAGCGCGATAAACCCGTATTCAATGCCCAGAAGCGTGCAGATTTCAAGATGTTCCCGGGTCTGGGGCATAACGCCCTCATCCGCGGCGATCACCATGGCCACCACATCGATCCCGGTGGCCCCGGCCACCATGTTTTTAACAAATTTTTCATGCCCTGGCACATCGACAATACCGATATGGCTGCCGCTGGGAAGATCAAGGGACGCGAATCCGAGCTCAATGGTGATGCCGCGCAGCTTTTCTTCCTTGAGCCGGTCCGTGTCATAGCCGCTGATGGCTTTAATCAGGCTGGTCTTGCCGTGATCGATGTGTCCTGCGGTGCCGAGAATCAATTGTTTCAAAGGGTTATTATCCTTTGGGGGTTGTCTTGCGTTTTCTGTAATATTCAAATCCGTATGCCAGGCCCACTAAAATCACGCCGAGCCCGGCGACATAAACCGGTTCAGCGGAGGGCCGGAACATGCGGGTGAGGATCAGGGCGAAGACGCCGCCGAAAATCACCCGCACCACAAATATGATGAACGCATTCACAATATCCCGCCTCTGTCATTATGGCCATGATCATCTTTTCGGCCATCGTAGGGGAGGGCTTTACGCCCTCCCTTTTCGGACGGGGATAAACCCCGCACCCTACAACGGGGATGGCCGAAAAAATGATCATGACCGTCATTATTAAATTTTTAGTATACACCATTTAATAAAAATGAGGTTCCCGGTCAATAGCAAGTTTACCATCAGCCCTGGAATCCATGGCAACGCCGTATTAATTTAAGAATCCCGCAAGAAATGTCTTGATAAGATGAAAAACGTCTGTTAAATAATTCACCTTTCTTATGGTGGGTGTAGCTCAGTTGGCAGAGCACTTGGTTGTGGCCCAGGTGGTCGTGGGTTCAAGTCCCATCACTCACCCCATAAAAAAATCCCATCGCATCCCTTTTTGCCGGCTGCGATGGGTTTCTATATGCGCCCGTAGCTCAGCTGGATAGAGCACCGGACTTCGAATCCGTAGGCCGGGGGTTCGAATCCCTCCGGGCGCGCCATAAAAATAATGGGTTATCGCTTCTCGCGTTAACCCTTTTTTATTTTGTGCGAAATTTTATTCCCCGATTTTTCTGTAAATTGACTATTCCGAAGACATGGGAAAGCGTCTCAAGAATTTTGTCTTCCGGCATCCCTGTTATAAAGTTTCCTGTTAGCAAAGTTTCCTTGCAAAAAGTAAAATTTCAATATATTATTTCCTTCCATGAAAACAATTCTCAAACGTATTATTGCTGATTTCCATCAGTCTTCGATTCCCGCCTTCCGGCTGCGGCAGCTTGATGTCCCCGTCAATCTGGAAAAAATCATTACCATTATCGGACCGCGTCGAGCGGGTAAAACCTATTATCTGTATCAGCTTATGGCGGATTTAGAAAAAAGCGGCGTTCCCCGGAGCCGAATGCTGTATCTTAATTTTGAGGATGAACGCATTGTTCTGGAAGGGAATAATGATCTGATTTTCGATGCTTACCGGGAACTTTATCCGGAGCAGAATTTGAGCGGAGTATATGTTTTTTTTGATGAAATTCAGGAAGTCCCGGGATGGGAAAAATTCATCCGGCGGGTGAATGACGGCATTACCCGGCATATTTTTTTGACAGGCTCCAATGCCAGGCTGCTCTCCCGGGAGATTGCCACGTCACTGAGGGGGCGGAGCCTGGCTTTTGAGATTTTTCCGCTGTCCTTTGCCGAGTATCTGGCGTTTTGCGATATCTCCGCGGACGATCTGGCGTCCAGCCGGAACCGGGCGAGAATTGCCAACGCGTTCGATCACTATTGCCAGTGGGGCGGCTTTCCGGAACTCGTGGGAATGGAAGAGCGCTTCAAGCCCCAGGTGCTGCAGGAATATTTCAATGTGATGCTGTACAGGGATCTGGTGGAACGCCATCAGATCAGGGATGTGTCTGTTCTAAAATATCTTCTCAAGCGGCTGATCGGCTCATTTACGCGGGAATTTTCCGTCAATAAGCTTTATAATGAATTAAAAGCAAGAGGTTTCAGCATCGGTAAGGATTCCATTTATAAATTGATGGAAGATATTTTCGCCATTTACATGCTGGCCAGCGTGGAGCGGTATGATCCGGCGGTGGTCAGGCGGGAAATGGGCAACAAGAAGGTGTATTTATATGACAACGGGTTTGCCGCGGCTTTGCATTATTCTTTTTCCGAAGATATTGGCAAGCGCTTGGAGAATTTTGTTTTTCGGCATCTGCGGGAGCAAACCGGAAATATTTATTTTGCCCGCAATGGGTGGGAATGTGATTTTGTTGTTGCCGAGCCTGGACGAGTTCCCAGGCTGATCCAGGTGACTCAGCGGCTGGATGCGGAAAATGTTGGCCGGGAAGTAAAGGGCCTGGTTTCGGCCAGGCAGCATGCCGGCCAGGCGGAAGGGCTGTTGCTGGTGATGTCGGCGGCGGATAACCTGGAAATCCCTTCCTGGATTAGCGTTTTGCCGGTGATGGAATGGAGTCTTGGGCATAAACCTTGATTTATGGATTATTTTCGTTGAGTATGTGTTAAAAAGGAGGTGCATGATGGCAACAAACCTGGCAATCAATGAGGAGTTGTTAAGCAAAGCGCTGGAACTCAGCGGCCTGAAAGCCAAAAAAGACAAGGTGAATCTGGCCCTCAAGGAATTTGTCAATCGGCATAAGCAATTAGAACTAAGGGGCTGTTCAAAAATAATATAGACTTTTCATTCCATTTCTGGCATGATGCTGGACATGGAAAAAATCGACCGAATGCGCATTCGACATCAATCTATATGGCCCCATCTTGACGAGAAAGGTCGAAGGCTTTGGGCTGCCTCTGAGGCTAAAGCTCATGGCCGGGGCGGGCTTAAACTCGTT
>Ga0209467_1000968_pt1 | contig 29347 bp, 31 predicted proteins | sample Higcelwee11metaG_FD_187175 | JGI IMG/M metagenome (GOLD analysis project Ga0209467, IMG submission 187175) | Freshwater pond sediment microbial communities from the University of Edinburgh, under environmental carbon perturbations - High... | ecosystem: Environmental > Aquatic > Freshwater >... | reverse complement strand
TTGCCGGTCAGCAGGCCGAATCCCAGCGGTGAATACGCCAGCAGCGACACGCCCAGGCGGTGGCAGGTTTCGTCGAGACCGTTCTCATAGCTGCGGTTGATCAGGCAATACGGGTTCTGCACCGTGACCACGCGCGGCAGGCCGTGCTGCTCGGCCAGGCGCACGAACTCGTGCACGCCATAGGGCGTCTCGTTCGACAGGCCCACCGCCCGCACCTTGCCCGCTTGGACCAGCTCGGCCAGAGCCTCCAGCTGCTCGTGCACGGAAACGCCGGGCTTGTCTTTGGCCGGGTCGAAATACAGTGCGCCGAAGGCCGGCATGTTGCGCGCCGGCCAGTGGATCTGGTACAGGTCGATCACGTCGGTCTGCAGGCGGCGCAAGCTGGCCTCGCAGGCCTCGATGATGCCGGCCTTGCTCACCTCGGGGCGCAGCCAGGGCATGCCGCGGGCGGGGCCCGCCACCTTGGTGGCCAGCACGAGTTTTTCGCGTGCGCCCGGCGTCTTGGCGAACCAGTTGCCGAGGATGGTTTCAGTGGCGCCGCAGGTTTCGGCCCGGGCGGGCACCGAATACATTTCGGCCGCGTCGAGGAAGTTGACGCCGCGCTCCAGCGAGCGGTCCAGGATCTGGTGGGCATCGGCTTCGTTGACCTGTTCACCAAAGGTCATGGTGCCGAGGCAGATGGGGGTGACTTGCAGGGCGCTGGCGCCCAGTGAAACAGTGTTCATGAAGAAGTGTGCAAATGCGTATGGCGTGAAACCGGAAGACCGAAACGGTCTATAAGTTTAGGGCCGCGGGAAAGCCCCGTGTGTCACCCGTGAACCCGCTGCCCGCCCTGGAGTTGCCCATGTACCGATTCAAACCCCTGCCCCTGCTCACCGCCTTCGCCTTGTGCATCACCCTGGCGGGTTGTGGCACACCCGACCGGGGCGGTGGTCCGCGGCCTGACCGGGCTGGAGATGCCACCGGATCGACGCTTGAAGTGCCTGTCACGGAAGCCTTTGCCCCCGGGCGATCGGCCGTCAAACCCGCCCTCGCCCGCCAGCTCAACGGCCTGGCGCAGCGGTTGCAGGGACAGGACTATTCGCGCCTGCGCATCGTGGGTCCGGGCGACGAGACGGGCAGCGCATCGGCCAACCGGATGCTGGCGCTGGACCGCGCGCACAGCGTGCGCGACTACCTGATCGGGCGAGGTCTGTCGGTTACCCGGCTGCAGGCCGAAGGCCTGGCGTCGAGCCGCAGCCTGACCATCCAGGTCACCGCGCCGCCCGGTCGCGGCGCCCGCTGAAGGCGTTCAGGCCAGCGCGCGGACCCGCGCCTCTTCCTGCAGACGCAACACGCGGCGCTGCACCTTGCCAGTGGTCGTCATGGGCAGGGACTCGACGAATTCGATCTCTTTCGGGTACTCGTACGGTGCGAGCTTGCCCTTCACATGGGCCTGCAGCTCGGCCACCAGCCGCTGCTCGAACGCTGCATCGCCCGCCGCGCGCCCGGGCTGTGCGCCGAGGTATTCCTGCGCCAGCACCACATAGGCCTTGACCACCGCGCCGCGCTCGGCGTCGGGCTTGGGCACCACCGCCGCGTTGGCCACCGCCGGGTGCTTGACCAGGCAGTTCTCGATCTCGCCCGGCCCGATGCGGTAGCCCGCGGCCTTGAACACGTCGTCGGCCCGGCCCTGGTACCAGAGGTAGCCCTCGGCATCGCGCACCGCCATGTCGCCCGTGCGGCACCAGCTGTTGGCCATGTCTCCGGTGAACTTGGCGCGCGTGGCGGCCTCGTTCTTCCAGTAGCCGAGGAAAAAGATCGGGTCGGGGTCGCCATGCACATCCAGCCGGTGCACCGCCACGTCACCCGGCACGCCCACCGGGCACTCGCGGCCCTCGTCGTCGATCACCGCCACGCGGTGGCCCGGGTAGCCTTTACCCATGCTGCCAGCCTTGGCGGGGTAGAGCCGCGCGCAGTTGCCCACGATGTAGTTGATCTCGGTCTGGCCAAACATTTCGTTGACCGTCACGCCCAGCTGTTTCTGGCAGTAGGCAAACACCGCGTCGCCCACGGCCTCGCCCGCGCTCATGATGGCCTGCAGCTGCACACGGAACTGCTTTCGCGGCTGGGGATAGGCCTTCATCATGGCCTTGAGCGCAGTCGGGAACAGGAAGGTGTGCGTGACGCCGTGGCGCTCCATCAGTTCAAACGCGGCCTGCGGACTGAAGCGGCCGTTGAAGGCCACGATGGGGCGGCCGAAATACAGCGAGGGCAGCAGCGCGTCCATCAGGCCACCGGTCCAGGCCCAGTCGGCCGGCGACCAGAACACCGCCTGCGAAGGCTTCGTCGCATCGAAGGGATCAAAGCCGAACCAGTTCTGGCTGCAGACAAACCCCGTGAGGTTGCCGATGAGTGCGCGGTGCGGAATCAGCGCGCCCTTGGGGTTGCCGGTGGTGCCGCTGGTGTAGATCAGCACCGCGGCTTCGTCCGCCAGGGTGTCCACCGCCTTGAAACGCGCAGGGGCCGAGGCCAGCAGGCCGGTCCATTCCAGCGCACCCGGCGCCGGCGCTTCGACCGCAATCAGGGCCCGCAGCTGCGGGCAGTTGCCGCTGACCGACTGCACCGCCGCCAGCGTGCTGCCGTCACAGATCGCCACCACCGCCTCGCTGTCCTGCAGACGGAATTCCAGCGCCTCGGGCCCGAACAGCTGCGACAGCGGCATGCCCACCGCGCCCATCTGAAGCACCGCCATGTAAGCCACGGCGGTCTCGAAGCGCTGCGGCATCACGATGGCCACGCGGTCGCCGCGTCGCACGCCGAGCGCCGCCAGGGCGCTGGACAGGCGGTTCGCCTGCTGCTGCAGCTCGGCGTAACTGTGGTGGCGATCGGGCTGCCCCGGCGCGGTGGCGATCACCGCGGTCTGCTGCGCCGTGGCCGGATCGGCGGCCCAGCGGCGCGAGCAGACGGCCGCCATGTTGAAGCGGCGAGGCACCTGCCAGCCAAAGCGGCCATGCAGATCGGCGTAGTGGTCGGGGGTGTCGCTGGCTTGACGCTGGCGCATGAAGGGTCTCCGTCTCGTCTTTATGATGAATCGAATGTACCAAGCCCTGAAAGCCTCGCGCAGCACGTTTGTGCCGATCCGTCACCTGCAATACCACGTGCGTCAGTGGGGTGAACCGGTGCCCGGACAGGCGCCGCTGGTGCTGGTGCACGGCTGGATGGACGTGTCGGCTTCGTGGCAGTTCATGGTGGACGCGCTGAAGGCCGATCGCTGGATCGTTGCGCCGGACTGGCGCGGATTCGGCCTGACCCGCAGTGGCGATCCGGCACCCGACAGCTACTGGTTCCCCGACTACCTGGCCGACCTCGACGCCCTGCTCGACCACTTCGCGGGCGGGCAGCCGGTCGATCTGGTCGGCCACAGCATGGGCGGCAACGTGGTCATGATGTATGGCGGTGTGCGACCGCAGCGCATCCGCCGGCTGGTCAACCTGGAAGGCTTCGGCCTGCCCGCCACGCGCCCGACCCAGGCGCCCGAGCGCTACGCCAAATGGATGGACGAGATCAAGGCCCTGCACCGCGGCGAGATGGACCTCAAGGGCTACGATTCGGCGGACGGCGTGGCCCGGCGCCTGATGAAAACCAACCCGCGGCTGCCGCAAGCCAAGGCCGACTGGCTGGCGCAGCACTGGGCCGCGCCCGATGCCCAGGGCCGCTGGCAGATCCTCGGGGACGTGGCCCACAAGGTGGTGAGCGCCCACCTCTACCAGGTGGAAGAAGCGCAGGCGATCTACAACCGCATCAGCGCACCGGTGCTCAGCGTCACTGCCAGCGACGACAGCCTTTCACAGTGGTGGAAAGGCCAGTTCACGCTGGCGCAATACCTGGAGCGCCTGCAGGCGGTGCCCAGCCTGCAGAGCGCCGTGGTTCAGGACGCGGCCCACATGCTGCACCACGACCAGCCGGAAGAACTCGCCCGGCTGATCGAGAATTTCCTGATCTGAGGCGATGACGGGACCGTCCGTACCAGAGGGCGGCGGGCATGAGAAAATCGAGGATTGTGTCAACGGCGGCTTTCTGCCTGTCCGGCTGATTCCCATCCCCGAATTCCGATTGAGGCCCCATCATGGAAGCAGAACGCGTCAACACCATCCGTAGCCAGCTCGAAGACCTGACCACCCGCGTGGTCGAGTTACGGAGGTATCTTTGACTACGATGCCAAAGCATCCAAACTGAAAGAAGTCGAATCCGCGCTGGAAGACCCGACGGTCTGGAACGACCCCAAACGCGCCCAGGACCTGGGGCGTGAGAAAAAATCGCTCGAAGACGTGGTGCACGTGCTGGACCGCCTCACCGGTGAGCTGTCCGACAACACCGAGCTGTTCGAGATGTCGAGCGAAGACGGCGACGACGCCGGGCTGATCACCATCGAAGGCGAGGCCGCCAAGGTCGCGGTCGAGGTGGAGAAGCTCGAATTCCGCCGCATGTTCAACAACCCGGCCGATCCGCTGAACTGCTTCCTGGACATCCAGGCCGGCGCCGGCGGCACCGAGGCCTGCGACTGGGCCAGCATGCTGCTGCGCCAGTACCTGAAGTACTGCGAGCGCAAGGGCTTCACGACCACGATCGAAGACGAAACCGCGGGCGACACCGCCGGCATCAAGGGTGCCACGATCAAGATCGAAGGCGACTACGCCTTCGGCCTGCTGCGCACCGAAACCGGCGTGCACCGCCTGGTGCGCAAGAGCCCGTTCGACTCGTCGGGCGGCCGCCACACCTCGTTCGCCTCGGTGTTCGTGTACCCCGAGATCGACGACTCGATCGAGATCAACATCAACCCGGCCGACGTGCGCACCGACACCTTCCGCGCATCGGGCGCGGGTGGCCAGCACATCAACAAGACCGATTCGGCCGTGCGCCTGACGCACATCCCCACCGGCATCGTGGTGCAGTGCCAGGACGGCCGCAGCCAGCACAGCAACCGCGACGTGGCCTGGAAACGCCTGCGCTCACGCCTGTACGACTTTGAGCTGCGCAAGCAACAGGAAGAGCAGCAGAAGCTCGAAGACACCAAGACCGATGTCGGCTGGGGTCACCAGATCCGCAGCTACGTGCTGGACAACAGCCGCATCAAGGACCTGCGCACCAACGTCGAAATCTCGGCCACGCAGAAAGTGCTGGACGGCGACCTCGACGCCTTCATCGAAGCGTCTCTCAAACAAGGAGTCTGAGCATGAGTTCACTGCGTGAAGGCCCCACCACCGTGGTCCGCCGGGAGGACTACACCGCCCCCGCCTACTGGATCGACACCGTCGACCTGAGCTTCGACCTCGACCCGGCCAAGACCCGGGTGCTCAACAAGATGCGCCTGCGCCGCAACCCGGACGTGGCCGCGCAGGCGCTGCGGCTCGATGGCGAAGACCTGAACCTGGCGCGCGTGCTGGTCAACGGCGCGGGCTGCTCGTTCAAGATGGACGGCAACCAGCTGGTGCTGGAAAACCTGCCCGACGGCGACGCGCCGATCGAGCTCGAAATCTTCACCACCTGCGCGCCCGAGAAGAACACCCAGCTCATGGGCCTTTACGTGAGCCAGGGCACGTTCTTCACCCAGTGCGAGGCCGAAGGTTTCCGCCGCATCACGTATTTCCTCGACCGTCCGGACGTGATGGCGAGCTACACCGTGACGCTGCGCGCCGACAAGAAGCTCTACCCGGTGCTGCTGTCCAACGGCAACCTGGTCGAAGAAGGCGCGCTGCCCGATGGTCGCCATTTCGCCAAATGGGTCGACCCGCACAAAAAGCCCTGCTACCTGTTCGCGCTCGTGGCCGGCCAGCTGGTGGCGCGCGAGCAGCGCATCAGGGCCCGCAACGGCAACGACCACCTGCTTCAGGTGTATGTGCGCCCCGGCGACATGGACAAGACCGAACACGCCATGAACTCGCTGATCGCCAGCGTGATCTGGGACGAAGCCCGCTTCGGCCTGCCGCTCGATCTGGAGCGCTTCATGATCGTCGCCACCAGCGACTTCAACATGGGCGCAATGGAGAACAAGGGTCTCAACATCTTCAACACCAAGTACGTGCTGGCCAACAGCGCCACCGCGACCGACACCGACTTCGCCAACATCGAGTCGGTCGTGGGCCACGAGTACTTCCACAACTGGACCGGCAACCGCGTCACCTGCCGCGACTGGTTCCAGCTCTCGCTCAAAGAAGGCCTGACGGTCTTCCGCGACCAGGAGTTCAGCATGGACCTGTGCGCCGAAGCGTCGGCGCGCGCGGTCAAGCGCATCGAAGACGTGCGCGTGCTGCGCACCGCGCAGTTCCCCGAAGACGCCGGCCCGATGGCGCACCCGGTGCGTCCCGACAGCTACGTCGAGATCAACAACTTCTACACCGTCACGGTCTACGAAAAAGGCGCCGAAGTCGTGCGCATGATGCAGACCCTGGTGGGCCGCGCCGGCTTTGCCACGGGCATGAAGCTGTATTTCGAACGCCATGACGGCAGCGCCGTCACCTGCGACGACTTTGCGCAGGCCATGGCAGACGCCAACCCGGACAGCGACCTCGCCCGCCTGCTGCCGCAGTTCAAGCGCTGGTACAGCCAGGCCGGCACGCCGCTCGTGCAAGCCCGCGGGGTGTACGACGCGGCCTCGCGCAGCTACACGCTCACGCTCACGCAAAGCTGCGCTCCCACGCCCGGCCAGGCAGCGAAAGAGCCGTTCGTGATCCCGGTCGCCATCGGCCTGCTCGACGCCCAGGGCAATCAACTGCCGCTGCAGCTCGCGCACTGGAACCAGCCCGAAACCGGCACCCGCACCTTTGTGCTGACGCAGGACAGCGAAAGCTTCACCTTCGTCAACGTGGACGCCGAACCCGTGCCCTCGATCCTGCGCGGCTTCTCGGCGCCGGTGGTGCTGGACGCCGAATACACCGACGCGCAGCTGCTGAGCCTGCTGGCCCACGACACCGACGCCTTCAACCGCTGGGAAGCCGGCCAGCGACTGGCGCTGCGCCGCGCACTCGCCGCCATCCGCGCCGAAGGCCCGGTGCCGCACGAGCCGCTGGACACGGCCTACCTCGGCGCCATGCGCGACGTCCTGCGCCACCCCACGCTGGACGCGGCGTTCAAGGAACTGGTGCTCACGCTGCCGGGCGAAACCTACATCGCCGAGCAACTCGACGTGGTGGACCCGCAGCGCATCCACGCGGTGCGCGAGACCATGCGCGAGCAACTCGCCGAAGCCCTGCTCGACGACTGGGCCTGGGCGTATGAAGCCCACAAGGACAACGGCGCCTACCGCCCCGACCCGCTGAGCACCGGTCGCCGTGCCCTGGCCGGCATGGCCCTGACCATGCTCTGCCTGGCCGCGCGCGAAACCGGCGATGCGGTCTGGCCGGGAAAGGCCTACCAGCGTTTCAAGGACGCCGGCAACATGACCGACCGCTTCAACGCCCTCTCGGCCCTGGTGGTCAGTGGCCAGCCGCTCGCGCAGGACGCACTCGCCCGCTTCCACGCCATCTTCCGCAACGAAGCCCTGGTGATCGACAAGTGGTTTGCCCTGCAGGCCGGCGCGCCCGACCGCGGCGGCAATGTATTGCCCGCCGTGCGCCAGCTGCTGAACCACCCGGACTTCAACCTGAAGAACCCCAACCGCGCGCGCAGCGTGATCTTCAGCTACTGCAGCGCCAACCCCGGCGCCTTCCACCGCAACGATGCGTCGGGCTATGTGTTCTGGCGCGAGCGCGTGATCGAACTCGACGCCTTCAACCCGCAGGTCGCCGCCCGCCTCGCGCGCGCGCTCGATCGCTGGAAGAAACTCGCCGAACCCTACCGCAGCGCCGCGCGCGAAGCCATCGCCCGCGTGGCCGCCAAGCCCGATCTGAGCAACGACGTGCGCGAGGTCGTCACCCGCGCCCTCGCTGAATGAACCTCACAAAACCAGCCACGGAGGAAACCTTGACCAAACGCATTTCCCTGACCCGCTACCTCGTCGAACAACAGCGTGTCGACGGCCACATTCCCGGCGACCTGCGCCTGCTGCTGGAGGTGGTGGCACGCTCGTGCAAGAGCATCAGCCAGGCCGTCAACAAGGGCGACCTGGGCGGCATCCTCGGCGCGGCCGAGACCGAAAACGTGCAGGGCGAGGTGCAGAAGCAGCTCGACATCATCGCCAACGAGGTGCTGATCGAAGCCAACGAATGGGGCGGTCATCTCGCCGCCATGGCCAGCGAAGAGATGGACAGCATCTATGTGGTGCCCAACCGCTTCCCGCAGGGCGAATACCTGCTCATGTTCGATCCGCTCGACGGCTCGTCGAACATCGACGTGAACGTGTCCATCGGCACCATCTTCTCGGTGCTCAAGAAGGGCAACGACGACCCGACCACCATCGAGCCCGTGAGCGAGCAGGATTTCCTGCAACCCGGCACCCAGCAGGTGGCCGCCGGCTATTGCGTCTACGGCCCGCAGACCACCCTGGTGCTCACCGTGGGCGATGGCGTGGCCATGTTCACCCTCGACCGCGAACAGGGCTCGTTTGTGCTCACCCGGGAGAACGTTCAGATCCCGGCCGACACCAAGGAATTTGCCGTCAACATGAGCAACATGCGCCACTGGGCCGAACCCGTGAAGCGCTATGTGAACGAATGCCTGGAAGGCAAGGATGGGCCACGCGGCAAGGACTTCAACATGCGCTGGGTCGCCTCCATGGTCGCCGACGTGCACCGCATCCTCACGCGTGGCGGCGTCTTCCTGTACCCCTGGGACAAGCGCGAACCCGAGAAGCCAGGCAAGCTGCGCCTGATGTACGAAGCCAATCCGATGGCCTGGCTGGTCGAACAGGCGGGCGGTGCCGCCACCAACGGCCACCAGCGCATCCTCGACATCCAGCCGACCAAGCTGCACGAACGCGTCAGCGTGATGCTGGGCTCAAAGAACGAAGTCGACCGCCTGACCAGCTATCACAGCACGCTATAATCTTGGGCTACAAGCCGGTGTAGCTCAGTCGGTAGAGCAGCTCATTCGTAATGAGAAGGTCGGGTGTTCGATTCATCTCTCCGGCACCAAGTAAACAAAGGAAAGCCCGCTATCTTAACGATAGCGGGCTTTTTCTTTGGGTGTTGCATGTAGGCCATTTGTAGGCAAGTTGCGTCAAACCCTTTGTGCTTCCCCGGGTTGGGCGAGCACCACCATGGGCGTGTTTTCAGGGCCAAAACACACGCTGTGTTCGGAGCAGGCCTCGCAGGTGGGCGAGCGGCAGATCGACAGCTCTTCGCGCAGGCAGAGCTGCTTGTAGAAGAACTTCTTCCAACGCATGTGCTGCGTGTTGCGGGCCGCCAGGGCAGGAAACCAGTGGGCGATCAGCTGCGACAGGGCCTCGCGCGAGGGCAGGCCCATGTCTTGCCACAGGTGCCCATCGCCCAGCGTGGCGCAGGCCATGGCCCACGACACCTGGCGCAGCTCGTCGGCCGGGCCCACCGCCATGTCGGCGTGCTCCAGCAGCAGGCTCAAGACGTCGTCGACCTCATCGCGCCGGCTTTGCATGCGCTCGGCCAGTGCGCTCCAGTCGGGTCGGGGAGTGGCCAGCTCGGGCATGGGGATTCAGGCCGGCGCGGCTGCGTGGGTGTAGCACTTCTTCGGGCAGATCTTCGAACAGGCGGTGCAGCCGATGCACAGCTCCTGGTGCGCGATGGTCATGACCTTCTTTTCGTATTCCTCGTCGTCGTCATCGTCGTCGAGGCTCACCGAAATGCGCTCGCCTTCGTCGGTCAGGCCCACGAGTTCGAGCACGCCGCGCGGGCAGACCTTGAAGCAGCGGCCGCAGCCGATGCATTTGTTCTCGTCCAGGGCAGCGACAAAGGTCGGCGTCCAGGTGGCGCCGCTGGGCATGGTGATACTGAATGTGGCGCTCATGCGGTTCTCCTTCAGCTTTCAGCGGCCGCGGCAACGGCCTTGCGCAGGTCCATCAGCGTGGCGTGGGTGTCGTGGCAGCGCTGGGCCACCGAGAGGATGTTTTCCCAGCCTGTGGGAAGGTCCTCGGACAGGTCGTGCAGGTCCATCTTGGCCTGCGTGGCCTGGGCGTTGGCCTTCTTCAGGCGCGCCTTAAGTTCGTCGGCTTCGGTGCTCATGGTCAGGCTCCGTACTGGGCGACTGCGGGAAATTCGCGGATCATGGCCACGGCTTCGGTCAGGAACTTGCTGCCGGCGTCGGACAGTTTTGCCAGCGAGGGGAAGCCGAAGCGGTGCACGTCGCGCAGTTGCTTGTTGACCACCACCAGGCGACCGGCGATCAGCACCATGCGGCCGAAACCTTCGTGGCTCATCTTCATCATGGGTGAAACCATCTGGCCGGTCTCGCGCTCGATGGCAACCGCGATGGCGTTGTAGAAGATCTCAAGGTGCCACAGGGTCTCAGGGTCCGGGTCGCCGAGGATGGGCAGGGCTCGGCGCTCTTCGGCGGTGTGGATGAAGGGCTTGAGCAGCTGCAGGTCGGTCTTGCCTTCCCAGCTGCCGTGCGTGTCCTGCGCGCGCATCTGCTTGATCAGCTGCTGCACGAAGGGCGTGGAGAGAAAGGCCTCGTCGCTCTCAGGCGCGAGTTCGGGGGTGGCGGTGGCGTTCATGGGGTGACCTCGTCGTCTTCAAAATCGAATGCGCGTTCGCTGTCCTTGGCCATGGCCTTGCGCAGCCAGGGCGGCGGTGTGCCTTGCAGCACGGCCTGCAGCTTGTCCAGGATCTCGCCGATGTTTTCGGGCTGCGGCACCTTGATCGGGTGGATCTTCATGGCCACGACCCGCGCCGCGCCCGAGCCGCCGATGGCCGCCACGTAGAGGATCGCGCAGTCCTTGATGGCTTCGAGCTTGGGCGCGAGCTTGTCCTCGTCGCCGTCTTCTTCGAGCTTGTCGCCGAACTCGAAGCTCTCGACGAAGTGGTGGCCGGTGGCTGATATCTCGTAGACATCAATGCTCTTGGCCCAGCCGAAGTGCGCGTCCACGCGCTCCTTGTCCTGGGTGGCGAAGGCGATCTTCATGGTGGACTCCTGGGTCAGGCGCTGGCAGCTGCCAGCGGGGTGGGTGGGAGGGGCTCGTGGTGGTCCATGCGCCTGGTGGCCAGCTGCGCTTCGGGCGTGAGCGGCCAGTCGCCCGCGTGGTGGTGGGCGATGCGCTCGATCATCAGGTTGGCGATTTCAAAGATCAGGTTCATGCTGCCGCGGTAGCCCACGCTCACCTTGTGCGCGTTGCCGACGCGGTCGAACACCGGAAAGCCCACGCGCAGCAGCGGCTTGTTCAGGCGCTCGGCGGCCTGGCGGCCGTGTGAGTGCGTGACCAGCAGGTCGCAGTCGGCGCCGGCGGTCTCCAGGTCTTCCAGGTCGCCGAGCAGCACCTGCTCGGCCGGCAACAGCTCGTGGGCTTTGGACTGCGTGGTACTGATGCAGCACGTCAGCTCGGCGCCCATTTCGTGCAGCAGGCCGCCCAGGGCCAGCATCAGGTCGGGCTCGGCGGCGATGGCCACCTTCATGCCACCGGTGTAGAAATGGCCGTCGAGCATGGCATCGAGCAGTTGGCTGCGCTGGCGCCGGTACTTGGCCGGCACGGGCTTGCCCGACAGCAACGAGAGGCGCTGCAGGAAGCGGTCGTTGCTGGTCAGGCCGGTCAGCCGCTCGAAGATCTCCAGCGGCGTGCCCGCGATGGTTTGCAAGGCCTCGGCGCCTTCGCGCGTCTGCTCGCCGATGCCCAGCGTGAAAGCCGAGGCGCCCGCGGCGCGGATCTGTTCCAGCGTCGTACCGCCCAGCGTGGTGCCGCGCCAGTCGGGCGCAATGTGGCCGTCGAGCGAGCCCGAAATGTCGGGCAGCACGATGGGGTTCAGGCCAAAGGCCTGGATGATCTCGCGCAACTCGTCGATGTCGCTCGGCGTGAGGTGGCTGCCGGGCAGCAACGTGACCTGGTCGGCCACCACCGGCAGCGGTTTCACCTGCGACTTCACGATGGCGGTGATGGCGTGTTTGAAGCCGTCTTCGAACGCACCCACGTAGTCGGGCGTGGACACATAAATGATCTCGGTGTCGGCCAGATCGGGTTGGCGCTTGCGCGCTGTGACGAGGTAGCCGTCGACGTCGTCACCCTTGGTTTCGGTGAGGCCGGTGGAGCAGATCGCGATCACCTTGGGCGCGGCGCGCTTGCGGATGTTGAGCAGCGCCGCCTCGATGTTCTCGTAGCCGCCGAGGATGGTGGTCACTTCGTTCATGGCCGTGGTCTGCAGCGGGATCGCTTCCTTGAAGTGACGCACCAGCAGCACCAGACCGAAGGAGGTGCAGCCTTGCGAGCCGTGCATCACCGGCATGCAGGCGTCCAGACCGAGAAACGCGAAGCTCGCGCCCAGCGGCTGGCTCATCTTGAGCGGGTTGACGGTACAGGCTTTTTTGGATTCGACGACGCGTGCCATGGCTGTGTTCCTTAGGGTTGCGTCAGACCGGGATTTCTTCGGGCTCCAGGCCCATGGCGTTCGCTGCCACCGCGCTGAGGTGGTCGGTCGACGAGGCTGTCACGGCGGGCGTGACTGCGCCCAGGGTTTCACCGTCGTCGCCCCAGGGCGCGGGGATGCGTACCTGCTGCCACACCGGATTGAAGATGGCGCGGTCGATTTCGTGCACCAGCTCGACCATGCCCTCGTAGCCGCCGTAGGGGTGGTGGCGTTCCTGGTTGATGTCCAGCCAGGGCATGCGCGCCTTGAGCGCGACGAACTGCGAGCGGCCACCGCTGAGCATGATGTCGGCGCGCGCATCCTTGAGCATCGCGTACATCTCGCGCGGCGTCATGTCGTCGATCATGTGGGCGTCGGCGCCTTCGCCCATGATCTCCTTGATCTTTTCCTTGTCTTCCTTGGTGCTCTTCTTGACGCTGGTGCCGACGATTTCCATGCCGCCTTCCTGCAGCGCCGCCACCACCGACCAGGACTTCACGCCGCCCGTGATCAGCAGCACGCGCTTGCCCTGCAGGCGCTTCTTGTATTCGGCGATGCGCTTGTAGGCGCGTGCTTCTTCCACCTCGATCAGGCGCTCGGTGCGCTCGATGAGTTCGGCGTCGGCGCCCTGCTTCACCAGCAGGCTGGCGATCTGGCGCAGGGTCTCGCTCATGTCGCTGATGCCGTAGAACGAACCTTCGAAATACGGGATGCCGTAGCGCTGCTCCATCTTGGTCGCGATGTTGATCATCGACTTGGAACACACCATCATGTTGACCTTGGCGCGGTGGGCGCTGGCGATCTCGTTGTAGCGGCCGTCGCCCGAGATGCACGAGAGGATGCGGATGCCCAGGGCGTCGAGCAGCGGCTTCACTTGCCAGAGTTCACCGACCAGGTTGTATTCGCCAATGATGTTGATGTCGTAGGCGGTGGTGAACTCGGGTTCGACGGTGCCGATCACGTAGTCCAGCAGGGCTTCGGCGCCGAGCTTGTTGCCCAGGTTCTTGGGGCCGGCGAAGCCGGGCGCGTTGACCGGGATCACCGGCTTGCCAAACTTCTCGGCGGCGCGCTTGCACACGGCTTCGATGTCGTCACCGGTCAGCGCGGTGACGCAGGTCTGGTAGACGAAGACCGCGGGCGGGTCGTACTTTTCGATGATCTCGCGTATGGACTTGAAGAGGCGTTTTTCACCACCGTAGATCACATCGAGTTCGTTGATGTCGGTGGTGAAGCCGCTGCGGTAGATGGTGGAGCCGCTGGACGCGCTGTGGCGGTTGTCCCAGGAGTTGCCTTCGCAGGCGATGGGGCCGTGCACCAGGTGGGCCACGTCGACCACGGGCTGCAGCGCGATCTTGGCACCGTCGAAGGCGCAGCCGCCCGCGGCCGCGCCGGGCGAGAGCTGCTTGGTGCAACCCTTCTTGCGTTCCTTCTCGCTCTTGCCCTGGTTGATGTCGCAGCCGGGCTCCTCGAACACTTCAGCGATCTTGGCCTTGAGCGATACAGACATGGCGGACTCCAGACGGTGGGTTGGGAGTCCCTTTGCAAGTTGGGTGCCAGCCAAAAACCGCTGCTTTTCAGTCCGTTTTCGCTTGTTGCTCGCTCTTCAGTGGCGGTTTTGGAGGAAATGTCACGGTGGCTTTGCGACAGGCCGCCCCACCACCGCGGTTCACTTCTGCATCGGAAGCTTTTCACCCTTGCGGTGCAACGCGATCCAGCGCTCCAGCTCGGCCACGTGCTGCGCCTCTTCCTCTACAAACTCTTTCGCCAGCACCTTGATCTCGGGGTCGGTCGTGGTCTGCAGCACGTTGTCGTAAAAGGCCAGACCGGCGCTCTCGGCGTCGAGCGCCACCTGCAGCGCCTGCTCGATGCCGATGAAGGGATCGGCGGCCCAGATCGCAGCGGCCTCGGGGCTTTCGATGTCGGGCCACTGGTAGTCGGCCTCGGCCAGCGTCGGCAGGTTGCGGTAGCCGGCGCGCTCGCGCGCGTCGCCCAGGTGCAAGAGCGAGTAGTCGGCGAGCTGACGGAACAGCTGGGCCACCTCGGTGTTGCCGGCCGTGCGCATGGCGTCGGCGAGCTGACCGAAACGCAGCGCGGCTTCGTTCTCCAGCTGGATGGTGTGGGCCAGAAATTCTTCTACGGAGTCCATGTCAATCTTCCTTCGGTCAAAAATCCAGTTCGAACCAGGCCGGCTCTTTCTGGCGCAGCTGGGCGATCAGTTCCAGAGTGGCCGGCACCAGGGCGTGGATGCCATACCAGACTTCTTCGCGCCGCGGCTGGCCGTCGCACTCCAGCAGGCCCTGCAGCCGGCCCCAGCCGTGCCAGTCGAGCTGGACCAGGCGCAGGCGCAGCGGCTCGGGCCAGTGCGCCAGGGTCTGCGCCATGCGCAGCAAATGCATCTCCACACAGGCCAGGGTGTTGGCGCTGGCGAACAGCTCGTCTTCCCCCTGCAGCTCGGCGAGCAGGCTTGTCATGACCTCGCCGCTGTTCTGCAGGATCAGGTATTGCATGCGGGCGATCACAGCGCGGGTCCTCTCGCCCATCCCATGGCGCCGGAGCGCCACCCGCAACGCATGAAACGGTGCAGCCCAATGGCACCGCCGGGCCGGCTTTGCCGGACGGCCAGTGCCGTCCCCCTCCCGCCGAAGGCGAGAGAGGGGGGTGACGCGAAGCGGCGCGGGGGGTGTTTCATGCTGGGTCCAGGCCACGGAACATCGCACAGCGCAAAAACACCTCGCGGCTCGCGCCCACCTGCTTGTGGCGGCAGTACTTGGCGACCAGCTTGGCCAGGCCCTTGATGTCGCGCCCGGTCGCGGCGGGGAACAGATCGGCCAGCATCTGCGGCATGCCGGGCGCCAGCGCCAGCGCGAACTGCTCGCCCATCACGCCCCAGATGCGCGCGCGGGCGGCGGCGTCGGGCGGGTGGTAACGGATCAGCGCGATGCAGCGCGAGACGATGGCCTCGTCGATGTCGTCCACACGGTTGGTGGTGAGGAACAGCAGGCCGTTGAAATACTCCAGCACCCGCAGGAAGACTCCGACCACGGCGTTCATGGTCAGGTTGTCGTCGCGCCTCTTGATGTAGACATCGGCCTCGTCGATCAGCAGCACCGCGCCCCAGCGCTGTGCGCGCTGCAGCACGTCTTTCAGCGCCGTCTCCATGGTGGCCACGTTCAGGCCGAGCTGGCCCGAGTGCACGCGGTAGAGCGGGCGTTGGATGATCTCGGCGTAGACCTCGGCGGTGAGCGTCTTGCCCACGCCGGGCGGGCCGGCGCAGAGCACCGTGGTGCCGCCGGACTTGCCCGCGATGATGTCGTCCATCAGCACGTCCATCTCGGCGGTGAGGATGTCGATCAGGTCGGTCTGCTCGGGCGGCAGCACCAGCAGCTGTTTGAGCTGGGGCTTGTAGGCGTAGGGTTCGAGGTCGTCCACATGCACCCACACATGGTGGTGCAGCTCCAGGTGGAACATCAGGATCAGCGGGTGCACCGGCAGCTGGCGGAACAGGCGGGGCCGGTCCTGCAGCGCCGCCTTCAAAGCGATCACGTCCTGCTCGGCGTCGTACTGGCTGCTCTTGGCGGCCTTGTTCAGGTAATTGGTCAGCAGCTCGCCCGGGGTCTCCAGGCTGGTGTCGCGCTGCTGCAGCACGGCCTCGTCGTTCACCAGGCGCGCCGCCTCGCCCTGGGCCGAGAGGATCACGATGTCCTTGCGCAGCCAGTCGCTGTCGCGGTGGGTGGCGCTCGGATCGGGCGCGTGAAAGGCCAGGCCACGCCCGAGGAACTGGGCACCGCTCTGCGCGCGCCAGTCGAAGTACGTGGCCACCGACGTTTCGTACGCGCGCAGCAGCTCGGGCGTTTCGCGTACCAGGCCGCGCGCGAGCAGCAGCTCGGCCACGCTGCGGCCGATCACGTCGTTGCCCGAGAGGCGCAGGGTCTGGTTGACCAGGCCGCCCTTGGCGTTGGCCTTGAGGTCGATGTAGACCTTGCCGGTTTCGTCGTTCGAGGGCGGGGTGTAGTCGATGCGCGTCGGGCACCAGGCCAGCGGCACGCCGTCGGTGTCGGCGCTGAACAGCCAGCCGTGGGTGCTGCCCTCGGCCAGGTAAGCCACCAGGGCGGGCACCACGTCTTCCAGCGTGTCGGCGGTGAAACGCTGGGCGCCGGGCACGCCGAGCAGGCCCCGCAGCGAGCGCAGCTGCACGGCGCGGCGCTGCTGGGCCGGGCCGCCCGCGTCCCAGAGCTGGTCGAGCCGGTCCAGCACCGGCGCACTGAGCAGGCGCAGCCGGGTCTCGGCGTGTTGCCCGAAACGCAGCTGGTCCGTCAGGCCGGCGAGCTCGGGGAATTCCTCGGCCAGGGTCTGGGCATGGGTGCGTTCGATGCGCAGCTTCATGGCCGTGGTGGGGTGTGGATCAGTTGTCGTCGGCCAGCACTTCCAGCGCCACCAGCTGTTCGTACAGCGCGCGCCGCGCGTGCCAGTTGTCTTTGCCGGCGATGCGCGGATCGGCGCCTTCAAACGCGCCGATGGCGTCGCGGTCGCCGCGGTAGACGCAGGTGAGTCCGCCGCGCGCGGCCAGCGCGGCCTCCAGCGCCGTGGCCTCGCTCACCGGCTCGGCGCTCAGCACGCCGCTGCCCAGCAGGTGGTCGGCGCGGTACAGCGGCGCGTCCCAGCCATGGCTGTCGCCAAGGGCGCAGATGGCCGGGTAGCGCTCCCGTGCGGTCGCGTCCACCGATTCGTGGCCGATGTCGCTGAGCAGCTCGCGCGCGCTCAAGGCGTCAAAAATTTCCCACGGCTGCAGCGGGTCGCCAGCCGCGACCTTGCGGGCGAAGTCGGTCTCGTCGTAGGCGAACCAGGCGCGCGGGGCGGCTTGTTCGGGCACTTCCACCACATAGATCATGGTTTTCTCCGTGGGCCGCAGCCGGTTTTCAACGCCAATTCACCACAACCAGTCATCGAAGCGCGGCCCAGATACCTGAGGGGAAGCCCCCCCAGGGCACCGCCGGGCCGGCTTTGCCGGACGGCCAGTGCCGCCCCCTGGGGGGTAGCGCGCAGCGCGGCGGGGGTGGCTTCATTCAACGCCTTCAGCGGCCGTTTTGGCCCAGACGGCTTTGCGCAGGCGCTGGGTGATGCCGGCCGGACTGGCGTCAAACTGCCGCTCCGCAACCGACAGGGCGCCCTGGGCCACAGCGGCTTCGGGCAGGGTCAGGGGCAGGCGACCCGCCACATGGGTGGCACCCGGCACCGCCTTGGCGATCGCCTGGCGGTTCGGGTGTTCGTCCATGGCAATCAGGTTGTCCGCCTCGCGCACACCACCCAGACAAACCCAGCCGTCAATCACTTCAACCTTGCGGCCGTCCTGCGTGGTTTTGATGTAGGTGGCGTCCATGATCAGAACTTCACGACGATGTCTTCGTTGCGCACGATGAACTGGCAGGCCAGACGCCACGGGGGCGGCAGGTCCTTGGTCTCGGCGTCGGCGATCTGCTGCGCCGTGATCTTGCCGGCCAGCTTCAGCACGGTCTTCTCTTTTTCGGTCAGCGCCACACCGTGCGGCGTGTTGCCCGAGAGCACGGTCACCTGCAGCTGGCAGGAGCCGCACTCGCCGTTCTCGCACTCGAAATCCAGCGGAATGTTGTTGGCCTTCGCCACCGCCAGCAAGGTCTTGGTGTCACCCGCGATGGCATAGACCGTGAGGTCCTTCTTCATGCGCGGAGAACTGAATGTCACGTTGGCCATAGGGCACCTCGTCTAGAAATGAAATGAACCCGCGCCACCAGATCGGCATCCGGCGAGCAGTGAAGCCAAGCCGGGGCCGCAGCGGAACCGGCTTTGCCGGGCCGCCAGCGGCGCCCCCTGAGGGGGAGCGCCGCCAGGCGCGCAGGGGGGAGCCTTATCTGATGATGTCGTAGCTGTAGTCGGTCTTGCCCGGAACAATCGTGTTCGCATCCAGCGTCTCGAAGAACTCGTCGAGCAGGGTGACCAGCACGCGCATGCCGCCGTCGTAGCCCCAGGTGGGGAAACGGTGGTAGTGGTGGCGATCAAAGATCGGGAACACCATGCGCACCAGCGGGGTCTTGGTGTCGCGCTCCAGGTATTTGCCGTAGGTGTTGCCGATCAGGAAGTCCACCGGCTCGGTGAACAGCAGCGAACGCAGGTGCCACAGGTCGCGCTTGGGGTAGACCTTGCAGCCGGCGCCGTAGGGTGAAGAGTCGAACAGCTCCTGCACTTTCTTGGCCCAGGTTTCGGTGCCGTTGGTGGCCAGCACGTGCGAGGGTTCGGCACCGAGTTCCAGCAGGAACTGGGCGTAGCCGAGCATCTGGTCCGGGTCGCCGTAGAGGGCGTAGCGCTTGCCGTGCAGGTGGGCCTGGCTGTCGGCCATGGCGTCGACCAGTTCGCCGCGCTCTTTTTCCAGCTCGGCCGGGATCGGCTTGCCGGTCAGGCGCGAGATTTCCATCAGGAACTGGTCGGTGCCGGCAACGCCGATGGGGGCGTTCAGCGTGACAACTTCCTGGCCGTGTTCGGCGATGAACTTGCTGGTCTTCTCGCAGCAGAATTCCTGGAACACGATGGTGGCCTTGGCGTGCAGCGCGGCAACCACTTCTTCTTTCGAGGTGCCGCCGGCGTACATGCGGAACTCGCCGTCGGTGGGCGTGTTCCAGTTGCCGGACGGGTCGCAGATGATGTTCACCTGCACACCGAACAGATCGAAGATGCGGCGGATTTCCTTCATGTTGCCGACGACGTAACCGTCGAAGCCACCGATGAAGTTGATGCTGTCGTTCGGCACGCGGACCAGGGGTTCGGTGGTCTTGGCCTTGCCGTCCCAGAAGTGGCGCAGGATGCCCAGCAGCGCGTTGTCGTAGCCGGTGATGTGGCTGCCGACGAAGGCCGGGGTGTGGGCAAAGGGCACGTCGAACTCGTCGGGCACGCTGCCTTTTTGCTTGCTGGTCTTGATGAAGGCGTCGACGTCGTCACCGATCACTTCGGCCATGCAGGTGGTCGAGACAGCGATCATGTCGGGCTTGTACAGGCTGTAGGCGTTGGCCAGGCCGTCGACCATGTTGTTCAGGCCACCGAACACGGCGGCGTCCTCGGTCATCGAAGAGCTCACGCAGGAGGTGGGTTCCTTGAAGTGGCGGCTGAAGTGCGAGCGGTAGTAGGCCACGCAGCCCTGGCTGCCGTGCACGAAGCTCAGCGTCTTCTGAAAACCATTGGCCACGTACACGGCGCCCAGCGGCTGGCAGGCCTTGGCCGGGTTCACCGACAGGGAATCACGGGCGAAGTTCTTCTGCTTGTAGTCTTCGGTCTTGGTCCACTCGACGATCTGCTTGACCGTTTCGTCGCTGTGGTTGAACTCGAATTCCGCTTTCTTGTTGCGGAAGATGTCCTGGTACTCGGGCTCACGGAACAGCAGTTCGTGGTCGAGGATCTTGTCGGCTGATTGGGGCATGGTGCTCTCCAGAGGATGTTGAGAATTCAAGGAGCGGGCGACCGGCACAAGCCAGGCCGCCCACGGTCTTTAGGCTGCTTTTTTCCACGGAGCCTTGGTCAGGCCCCAGATCGGAGAGCTGATCGCCATGTCCATGTCACGGGCGAAGATGGCGAAGCCGTCGTAGCCATGGTAGGGGCCGGAGTAGTCCCAGCTGTGCATCTGGCGGAAGGGCACGCCCATCTTCTGGAACACGTACTTTTCCTTGATGCCCGAGCCGACCAGGTCGGGTTGCACCTGCTCGACGAACTTCTCGAATTCGTAGCCGGTCACGTCGTCATAGATCAGCGTGCCGTCCTTGACGTAGTGCGTGGTGCGCTGGTAGTCGTCGCCGTGGCCGAATTCGTAGCCGGTGCCGACGACATCCATGCCCAGGTCTTCGTAGGCACCGATCACGTGGCGCGGACGCAGACCGCCCACGAACAGCATGACCTTCTTGCCCTGCAGGCGCGGCTTGAACTTGTCGATCACGGCCTGCATCAGCGGCTTGTACTTGGCGATGACCTCTTCGGCCTTGGCCTTGATGCTGTCGTCGAAGTGGCTGGCGATCTCGCGCAGGCTCTTCTCGATCATGGTCGGGCCGAAGAAGTTGTATTCCACCCATGGAATGCCGTACTTCTCTTCCATGTGGCGGCTGATGTAGTTCATCGAGCGGTAGCAGTGCAGCACGTTGAGCTTGGCCTTGGGCGTGTTCTCGATCTCGGCGATGGTGCCGTCGCCGGACCACTGGGAGATCACGCGCAGACCCATTTCTTCGAGCAGGATGCGGCTGGACCAGGCGTCGCCACCGATGTTGTAGTCGCCGATGATGGCCACGTCGTAGGGTGTGGAGACGAACTCGGGGCGCTTGTTCGGGTCGGTACGGTCGAACACCCAGTCGCGGATCGCATCGTTGGCCAGGTGGTGGCCGAGCGACTGGCTCACGCCACGGAAACCTTCGCAGCGCACGGGCACGATGGTCTTGCCTTCGTATTCCTTGCTCTTCTTCTTCGACACGGCTTCGATGTCGTCGCCGATCAGGCCGATCGGGCACTCGGACTGGATCGAGATGCCCTTGTTCAGGGGGAACAGTTCCTGGATCTCGTCGATGATCTTGTCGAGCTTCTTGTCACCACCGAACACGATGTCCTTTTCCTGGAAATCGCTGGTGAACTGCATCGTGACGAAGGTGTCGATGCCGGTGGTGCCGATGTAGTAGTTGCGGCGCGCGGCCCAGGAGTACTGGCCACAACCCACGGGACCGTGGCTGATGTGGATCATGTCCTTGATGGGGCCCCACACCACACCCTTGGAACCGGCGTAGGCACAACCGCGGATGGTCATGACGCCCGGCAGGGATTTGATGTTGGATTTGACGCCGCAGTCCGGCTTGCCTTCTTCGAACGAGCCCAGGTGCTTCGCCCTGCGCTTGGCCATCTTTTCGGGATAGGCCTTCAGCACTTCATCGATCAAGGCTTTGTTCGTGGCCTTGCGGTCTTCAACTGTGGCAGTCATGGGTAACTCCGATGGATATTTGGTTTGCTTGGGTGATCAAGACCGACCCGCCGGCACAAGCCAGGCGGATCGGACTTGCGGGGCCGTTCAGGCGGCGGCCAGGGCGGCGGCCGCCGCAGCGGCCTTGCCGACTTCGGACTCGTCGATCTGCTGCATGATCCCGAACTCCATCAGCATGTCTTCCAGCTGGTCCATCGTGATGGGGGTGGGGATGGTGCCGTTGCCAGCGTTGTTGTGGATCTTCGAAGCCAGGGTGCGGTACTCGGCGGCCTGCTTGGAATCGGGCGCGTACTCGATCACCGTCATGCGACGCAGCTCGGCGTGTTGCACGATGTTGTCGCGCGGCACGAAGTGGATCAGCTTGCTGCCCAGCATGCCGGCGAGGGCGTCGGCCAGTTCCAGTTCCTTGTCGGTCTGGCGCTCGTTGCAGACCAGGCCACCCAGACGCACACCACCCGAGTTGGCGTACTTCAGAATGCCCTTGGAGATGTTGTTGGCCGCGTACATGGCCATCATCTCGCCCGACATCACGATGTAGATTTCCTGCGCCTTGTTTTCGCGGATGGGCATGGCGAAACCGCCGCACACCACGTCGCCCAGCACGTCGTAGGACACGTAGTCCACGCCGTCGTAGGCGCCGTTTTCTTCCAGGAAGTTGATCGAGGTGATCACGCCGCGGCCAGCGCAGCCGACGCCTGGCTCAGGGCCACCGGACTCGACGCAGCGGATGTCCTTGTAACCGATCTTCATCACGTCTTCGAGCTCCAGGTCCTCCACCGAACCGGCTTCAGCGGCCAGCGAGAGGATGGTGTCCTGGGCCTTGGCGTGCAGGATCAGGCGGGTCGAGTCAGCCTTGGGATCGCAGCCGACGATCAGGATTTTCTGGCCGAGATCGGACAGAGCAGCCAGGGTGTTCTGGGAAGTGGTCGATTTACCGATGCCGCCTTTACCGTAAAAGGCGATTTGCCGAAGTTTGGCCATTGCAGTACTCCATTCAGGAAAGTTAAAGAACCTAAGCAAGCGTTGCCGCGACTTTGGGTCAGCCTTCCGTGCCTGTTGGTCTTATTGCTCTAGGTTCACGTCGGCCGGACTGGTGTCCGCGCACCCTCCTCTTTGCAGCTTCCGTGCCATGTTGTTTGGCCTCTGTTTTGTCGCTCTTGAAACAGGGCCTCCACAGAGGGAAAAACGCACTTTTCAGGACTCGCTGCGGGCGCTGAAAGGGCTTTGTCCTGTTCCCGACAAAACGGCGAAATCCGTCGCACACACATCGCGTCGGCGGGTCGCTGCGGCGGCTTTGTGTCGCATTTGATGGCCCCGCATCGGTAAATCCGCCTGGTACGGTCATTGCTCTCTAGAGAGGCATGAACCTGCCCCACGCGCTCACCACCGAACCGGTCGCTCCGCCCTCGCACTTTGAAGCGATCGGCGGCCAGGCGGTGGTGGACCGCCTGGTCAACGCCTTCTACGCGCAGATGGACAGCCGCAGCGATTCGCGCGGCATCCGCGCCATGCACGAGCCCGATCTGGGCCACACCAAGGCCGTGCTGCGGCTGTACCTGGCCGAGTGGCTGGGCGGCCCCAAGGACTACACGGCGCAGCGCGGCCACCCGCGCCTGCGCATGCGCCACGCGACTTTTCCCATCGGCGTGCCCGAGCGCGACGCCTGGCTCGCCTGCATGGACGCCGCGATGCAGCAGACCGGCGTGCCCGCGGACCTGCACCGCGTGCTGATGGCGGCCTTCTTCAAGACCGCCGACTGGATGCGCAACACCCCAAACCCCCCGGCAACTCCTGCCACCAACCCGAAGGAAGCTTCATGACCGCCACCCTGGCCACCAAAGAGATCGACGACACGGCGTTTGCCCGCCTGGACACCGAGGGCCGCCTGCTCAACCCGCTGCTCAAGGGCACCACCAACAAGTTCGGCCGGGTCGGCTTTCGCGGCGAACTCGCGCTGCGTTTTGCGCCCAAGCTGGCCGACGAGGCCCGCCCGCCCGAACTGCTGTGCGGCCAGGCCATGGCGGTGGGCACCGTGGGCGAGAAAACCCTGTCATTCTTCGCCGGCTACCTGCTGAGCTTCGAGTACCTGAAGGACGTGGCCGAGGTGCTGGGCGACACGCTGAGCGCGGGCGGCAAGTACTTCCTGTTCTGCAACAACATCGACCTGTCGAAGAAGTACCAGGTGCCGTACAAGGGCGCGATGTTCTATGTGCTGCCGATCGACGAGGCCACGGTCTACAACGAACTGCTCGACCTGTTCTACCTGGAAAAGGGCGACCTGAAGAAGAAGGACACCGCGGGCAAGCTCGACGCCATCGCCGACGCCGCGCTGAAGTACGACGTCACCTTCGACACCATCACCTACGCAGAAGGCCTGACCCTCATGGGCCCCGTGCGGAATCCCAACGAAAACCGCCCCGTCTGATCCGACCTCCCGAGCCGGCCGTGGCAAGCGATGAAGGCCTTGACCAACCCCAACGCTGGACCAGCACCAACCTGGTGGGGGTGTCCACGGCCTGGCTGGCCAGCACGGGCTTCAACCAGCGTGCGCCCGAGCTGCACATCGCCGGCACGCGCGAGACCCAGCCGGGTCTCTTCGCGCTGCTGGACCGCTGCGACGACCTGACCGAAGCGCGCGAGGTCTTTGTGCACTACCTGTCCATCGCCTTCGGTCTGCAAGCTCCCGAGAAGCCCACCATCGGCAGTGCGGCATCGGCCGAGCCACGGCGCTGGCGCGGCAGCTGGCGCCGCCTGCTGCAGGGCTGGGGCATGGATGCCAACGGTGTCGCGGGTGCGGTGCTCAAGGGCTGGGTCGAAAGCCGTTTCGGCCTCGTGCCCACGTTCCACAAAGCGCCGCTGGCGCACTTCCCGTCACCGGCCTGGGTGGCCTACCTGGAAGAAAAAACCAGCAGCCGCCACCACAGCAACAACATCCACCAGCAGCTCGACCTGCTGTACGAGTTCTGCCAGTGGGCGCTCGCCCGGTTTCCGCTGCCCTCGCCCCAGATGCAGGGCCTCCACGTGCGGCTCTGGCGCGGCAGCAACCGCGTGGAAGAGCAGCTGCTGCAAGGCACGCTGCGCGAACGCCGTTGCCGCGTTCGGCTCAACAACATCGTCTCCTTCAGCCTCAGCCCCGAAGAAGCTTCGTGTTTTGGCGACTGGGTGTTCGAGCTGCTGGTGCCGCGCAGCAAACTGCTGGTGTTCCCCGGCCTGCTGCCCGGCCAGGTGCTGCAGGGCGAGCAGGAAGTGATCGCACTCGGCGGCGACTACGACGTGGTGGCGCGTTATGACTGACCGCTTCGACCAGGTGCTCGGCGCTTATCTGGGCCTTGCCATCGGCGATGCCCTGGGCGCGACGGTCGAATTCATGCGCCCGCGCGAGATCGCGCTGCAATACGGCGTGCACCGCGACATCGTGGGCGGCGGCTGGCTCAAGCTCCCGCGCGGCCAGGTCACCGACGACACCACCATGTGCCTCGCCCTGGGCGACGCCCTGCTGAAGTCTGGCCCTGCCGGCCTGCAGAACTTTGTCGCCCACGCTGACGAGACCCTGATACGCGGCATCGCTGAGGCCTACGTGGGCTGGTGGCGCGGCAAGCCGGTGGACTGCGGCAACACCTGCCGCCGCGGCATCCTGCGCTTCCTGCAGGATGGCAGCCTGTCCGGACCCTACAACGACGGCGACGGCGGCAACGGCGGCCTGATGCGCAACCTGCCCGCCGTGCTCGCCACGCTGGGGGACGACGCGGCCTTCGAGCGCCTCGCCATCGCCCAGTCGCGCATCACCCACCACCACGCCCTGTCCGACGCGGCCGTGCTCGGTGTCGGCCGTCTGCTGCGCGGTGTGCTGGCGGGCGATGACCAGGCCGAACTGCGGGCCAGGTCGGCGCGCTGGGTGGCGGCCGAACCGGTCTTCCGCTTCAGCCCCTACCGCGGTCGCGCCACGGCCTACGTGGTCGACACGGTGCAGACCGTGCTGCACTTCGTGGGCGAACACGAAGACTTTGAAGAAGCCCTGATCGCGACCGTGAACCAGGGCGACGACGCCGACACCACCGGCGCCCTGGTGGGCATGCTGGCCGGCGCACGCTGCGGTGCGGCCCGGCTGCCCCAGCGCTGGCTGCGGCGGCTGCAGCCCGCCACCGTGCGCGCCATCACCGACCAGACCAGCGGCCTGCTGGCCCTGGCGCGGAGCCGGGAGGACCTGGCCCATGCCTGAAGCCACCCTGTCCGTTGCGCACGACGCCGCCGTGGTGCAGGGCTACCACGCGCGCACCCGGCACCACCTGAACGGCTACGCCGCCGGTCCCGACACCCTCGACTGGGACGCCCAGCCCGATCCGTTTCGCCGCTTTGCCGGCACGGCGCTCACCCCCCTGCCGTTGCCGGCCGACGGCGAGACCTTGCCCTGGACCGCGCTGTTCGCCGATGGCGGCCCCGCGCCCCGCGCGGCCACGCTCAACCACCTGGGCCTGCTGTTCGAACTCTCCTTCGCGCTGTCCGCCTGGAAGGAGTTCGGCCCGGACCGCTGGGCCCTGCGCATCAACCCGTCCAGTGGCAACCTGCACCCGACCGAGGTCTACCTGCTCGTGCGCGGGCTGCCCGGCCTGGACGACGGCGTGTACCACTACGCCCCGCAAGCGCACGCGCTGGAGCAGCGCGCCCGCTTCGCACCCCGGCCCGGCCCCCAGCCGACCCAGCTGCTGATCGGCTTCAGTTCCATCCACTGGCGCGAAGCCTGGAAATACGGCGAACGCGCCTTCCGCTACTGCCAGCTCGACATGGGCCACGCCATCGGCGCGCTGCGTTATGCCGCCGCGGTGCTCGGCTGGCGGGTGCGCGAGCTCGGCCTGAGCCACGCCGACACTGCGGCGGCGCTCGGCCTGAATCGTGCGGGCGACTTCGGTCCCGCCGAACACGAAGAAGCCGAGGCCCTGTTCGAGCTGCTGCCCGGCGCGAGCGACGCAGCCCCGGCCGACCCCGTGGACTGGCTGCCCGGTGCCACCTGGACCGGCCAGGCCAACCGGCTGGACCCGCGGCCCATGTACCGCTGGCCCGTGATCGACGCGGTGGCACAGGCCTCGCGTCGCAGCGTGCGCCGGCCCGTCAGCGCGCTGCCGCCGCTGGGCGCGCGCCAGACCCGGCCCGCCACCCGGGCCACGGCGGCCGACCTGATCCGCGGGCGCCGCAGCGCCCAGCGTTTTGATCGCCAGGCCCGGCTCGGCATCGACGCCTTCTGGCCCCTGCTCGCCGCCCTGATGCCCACGCCCGCCGAGGGCGGTGCTGTCCAGCTCCCCTGGGACACGGGCGGCACGGACGAGGCACCGGCCGTGCACGCGGTGGTCTTCGCGCACCGGGTCGACGGCCTGGCGCCGGGCGCCTACCTGCTGCCGCGCAACGCCACGGTCCAGTCCGCGCTGCAGGCCGCCCTGCCCCACCTGAGCTGGCGCCCGGTGCCCGGCAGCCCGCCCGACGTGCCTCTGCTGGAGCTCGCCCTCAACCCCGCACTGGCCGGCACGCTGCGCACCCTGAGCTGCCACCAGGCCATCGCCGCCGACGCGGTGTTCGTGGTCGCGCTGCTGGGCGAGTGCGGCCCCTCGCTGGCCGGCAGCCCCTGGTTGTACCGCGAGCGCCTGCGCGAAGCCGGCCTGATCGGCCAGGTGCTCTACCTCGAAGCCGAAGCTGCCGGCCTGCGCGGCACCGGCATCGGCTGCTTCTTCGACGACCCGGTGCGCGAGCTGCTCGGCCTGGGCGCCCCGGGCACAGAGCCCTGGCAGGTGCTCTACCACTTCAGCGTCGGCCTGCCAGTGCCGGACGCGCGCATCGCCAGCACACCCCCCTACCCGGAGCCCCGCCCATGAAAGGCCAACGCGTCTTCCGCCGACTCACCGTGGCCGAGCTTGGCCCCTGGTGCGCGGCCCACCCCAACGCCCTGCTGCTCGACACGCGCGACGCCGCCAGCCATGCGCGCGACGGCTGGCCCGGTGCCGTGCGGCTCTGCAGCGACAACCAGGACACCCTGCTGCTGCGCACCGCCCGCACGCGCCCGGTGCTGATCTACTGCTACCACGGCAACGCCAGCCAGACCTGGGCCCAGATGTTTGCCGACTTCGGTTTCACCGAGGTCAGCGACCTCATCGGCGGCCAGACGGCCTGGGTCGCGGCGCAGAACGCACCGGCCCCCGTGGCTCCCCCACCGCCTCCGCCCGCGCCGCCGCGCAAACCACCCACGCAGGCGCTGTCGGACTGGCTGCGCGCCGAAGGTTTCGACGACCCCGATGCGCGCGGCGCACACGGCAACACGCCCCTGATGCTCGCGGCCTGGCGCGGCGACGCCGCCATCGTGAACGCGCTGATCCACCACGGCGTGACGCTGGACGCGGTCAACCGCGACGGCAACAACGCGCTCTGGTTGGCCTGCGTGCACGGCGATCTCTCGGGCATTGAGCGCCTGGTGCGCGCGGGTGTGCCGATCGACCAGACCAACACCACCGGCGCCACCGCGCTGATGTACGCGGCCAGCAGCGGCAAGGCCGCCGTGCTGCGCCAGCTGCTCGCGCTAGGCGCCGACGCCAGTCTGCGCACGCAGGACGACTTCAGCGCGCTCGACATGGCCGCCAGTGTGGAATGCCTGCGCCTGCTGCGCCCGGCGCGCCAACCCATCCCCAGCGAAAGCCCCCCGTGAGCCACATCATTTTTTTTGAAAAGCCTGGCTGCGGCGGCAACGCGCGCCAGCGCGCCACGCTCCAGGCCGCCGGCCACACGCTGGAGCGGCGCAACCTGCTGACCGCGCACTGGACACCCGAGGCCCTGCTCGAATTCCTCGCGCCGCTGCCCGTGCCCGAATGGTTCAACCGCGCAGCGCCGCGCATCAAGAGCGGCGAGGTGCTGCCCGAGGTGCTGGACGCCGAGGCCGCCCTGGCCCTGCTGATCGCGGAGCCGCTGCTGATCCGCCGCCCGCTGATGCTGAACACCACCGACGGCAGCCGCCATGTCGGCTTCGACACCGCCGCGGTCACGGCCTGGGTCGGCCTCGATCCCTCCGCACAGCGCCCGACCTCGCTCGAAGGCTGCGCCTCGCCCACCGAATCCTGTCACCCCCCCACCGGAGGCCAACATGCCCATGTTTGACTACCACTGCAAGGCCTGCCAGGCCGACTTCGAGCTGCTGGTGCGCGCCAGCACGGTGCCCACCTGCCCGCACTGCGCGAGCACGGAGCTGGAGAAGTGCGTCTCGCGCATTGCCCCGGCCGGCAAGATCGAAGCCATCCGCATGTCCAACCGCCGCCTCGCTGCGGCACAGGGCCACTTCAACAACTACAGCCCGTCCGAAAAGGCGCGGCTGCTCAAAGGAAAGAGCGTTTGACATGGACCTCGTTTACAAAACGACGATGCTGACCCAGGGCGGTCGCGGTGGGCAGGTGCAGAGCGAAGACGGCAGCTTCAAGCTCAAGCTCGCGGTGCCCAAGGAGATGGGCGGCAGCGGCGAAGGGCCGAACCCCGAGATGCTGTTCGCGGGCGCGTTCGCGGCCTGTTTCGAACACTCGATCCGCCACATCGCCAAGGCCGACAAGCTGCCGCTGCGCGGCTGCTACGTCGAGGCCACGCTGTCGATGTACGTGAACTTCGAAGGCGCCTACCGCATGGCGCTCAACCTCACGGCCACGCTGGCCGGCCCGCTGGACCAGGTCACGGCCGACAGCCTGATGGAACGCGCCAAGGGCATCTGCCCCTACGCCGACGCGACCAAGAACAACATGAGCTTGAATCTCAAGGCGGTGCTCGATACACCGGTAACGGCATGAATACAGACGCGGGCTTCTTCATGGACTGGGACGGCAACGTGCGCCGCACCGACGACCCGGGCGGTGGCTACCGCTGCGATGTCGACCGCGGTGCGCGCTACGTCGGTGTGCTCGCCAAGTCGGGCGCG
>Ga0209467_1000967_pt1 | contig 29364 bp, 22 predicted proteins | sample Higcelwee11metaG_FD_187175 | JGI IMG/M metagenome (GOLD analysis project Ga0209467, IMG submission 187175) | Freshwater pond sediment microbial communities from the University of Edinburgh, under environmental carbon perturbations - High... | ecosystem: Environmental > Aquatic > Freshwater >... | reverse complement strand
TGAGCTGTCGCTGGGCGAAGCCTATATCACCTATCACCGGCAGAGTTTTCTCGTAAGCGCCGGAAACCTGGTTTTCAACTGGGGAAGTGCCGATGGAGTCAACCCCACCGACTGGATAAACCCCCGAGACGAGCGCAATCCCTTTGAGGCAGCCAAGCTGCCGGTGTGTGCGCTGGCGGCGACTCTGTACGCTGCTGACGAGGTATCGCTTGAGTGTGTACTCGTTCCATTTAAGCAGCGCAATATCCGTTCCCAGAACGAGAGCGAGATGATTCCGGATGAGATGTTCGCATATGCCATCACCGGTTACGATATGGCTGCGGGCAGTCTCGAATATTCGCATAACCGTCAGATCACTTATGAGAGGGCAAATTTGAGCCCGGGAAGCGGAGCCGCAGCGCTTCGGGCGCGATATTTTTCACCGGCCATTGATACATCGCTGAGCCTGGGGTATGACCGTGATCCCTTCTTCACGCCGGATATCGCACTGGTGCGCCAGAGCGACGCGTCAGGCGGCGGGTCGGGCTACATGGTAGAGAAAATATCGCTGCGCCGGCCGGGAATATGGCGCGGCGGTTTTGACCTGAAAGCGGCCGCAGGCCGTTATACGATGTGGTCCGAAAGCGCTCTCTCATTCGGCGATAATTTCGGCACTTTCTCCTGCGAAAAGCGGACGGGCGAATTCGCCTCAACTGCGGGTATCGACCGGAGCTTCGGCCCGGAAGAGTGCTGTTATATAAATTTTCAATACAATTTGAGATACATCCCCGGATATGACAGCGGCTTTTACCGCGATTACCGGGGGGGGAAGCCTGACATCAGTCGCAGCGGTGATAAAAAATATATGAGCCGCTATTACTACCGCGCACTTGTGCAGAATCTGGCTAATCAGTACTCAGAGTATCTGCATACGGCCGTTATCCACCACGAGTGGAAGATAATCGAGAACCGCCTGTCGCTCGAAAGCGATCTGGGCTGGCAGCTTCCGCTGGGGTACAGCCGTAACGGTGCCAGGCGTATCGGCACGCTGATCAGCGGCGTGCATCTCGCCTTCGTTCCCGGGAACGCACTGCAGATTAAGGCGGGCATCAATCAATGCCTTCCCCTCAAGTATGTGAGCGGTAAAGAAAAGCTTTTGATCGACAGGGCATCAGAACTCTCCGGTTCGTACGAGAAGAGTTATATATATCTGAGCGCAGATTACCGCTGGGAGGCGCGTCTGTGAGACCGCTTTGAAGTACCGATGCATAATCGGAACAATAAATTAATTTGAATAAAGATGAGAGGTACACAAAAATGAGTAAAAAATTGACCGCAATCGGATTCGCCATGCCGGCACTTCTGATGTTTACGGCGCTTTCCCCCCTTTTTGCTGAGCTGTCGATAAAAAACGGCGAGAGCTTTCGTTATACCGAGACGGAAAAAAACGGATCAGCGGTGCATACAAGCTGCACCTATACGGGCGATGATGCGACTTTCGCCTATACCTATCGTTCACCCTCGAACGTCTGGGCTGTCCTGACCGATAAATCCGGCCGGCCCCTTACGATTTCACATACGCTTGCGGGAAATGAATTGAACTTTGTCTACAAGGGCACCTCGGTTAAAATGACGGGTTTGTGGAACGGGACGCGCGTCGATGAGCAGAAGGATTTTCCCGGCATGGTGACCGGCGAGAATGCGCTGCTGCTTCGCGCGCATGATTTTGACGCACAGAAGAGCTTCTCTTTTTTTCTCGTACAGCCTGATAAATACCCGAAACTGGCCGCATTCAAAATGACCTTCACCTGGGTCGGCAGCGAGAGCGTCACCGTCCCCGCGGGAAATTTCAGCTGCCGCAAGATCAGGTTCACCCTCGCGGGTGCCGGTTCAGTTTTGTATAACGCATGGTACTACATCACCGACGACAACCGGCGGATTATCGTAAAATCAGAGAACATGCCGGTGAACGGCAGCTGCGTACTTGAGAAGATCGAAGAGTAGCTGCCGGTGATTCAGCTCTGATATCGTAAATAAAAGAAGGAAAACTATGATAGAGAAATTCTTTAAACTGCTGATTATCCTTCGCTATCCTGTGGTGATCGCCTCGATTGCGGCGTTTCTTTATTTCGGCTACCACGCCTCATTCATTGAAACCGAACCTTCGGCGACAATTGATTCGATTCTCGGTGAGGATGACAGTGCTCGTGTCGGGTTTGATGAGATGAAAAAGAAATTTCATCAGAACGAGGGGGATGAGATTTATATTGCCGTAAAGGCGCAGACCATCTATTCGGAGAGGATACTCTCTTTTCTGGCAAAAATCTCCGGGCAGATAGAGGCTCTCGACGGCGTTGAATCGCTTACCGATCTTTTTACCGCCTATTCCATCACCGGAAACAGCGAGGGTGAAATTCTAATAGAACCCTTCATGCGCCGCGATAATCCCGATTTATCAGCAGAGGCAATCGGTACGCTGCGCGACAAAATCCGAAGCGACCCCTTTGCGGCCGAACGGCTCGTCAATGCCGAGGGCAGTGCGACAGTGGTGGTCGTACATCTTGAAGATTCACTTGATGCGTCACAGAAGAGAGTGCTGACAAATACCGTCAGCAATCTTTTATGCAAAGAGCAGCTCGCCCTGACCGACGGGGGAATCGATATGCAGATACACATAGTGGGTGATTCGATTGTTCAGCGAGCTATCGCCGATGTGCAGGCGGGCGAGGGCTTTATCTTTCCCCTCATGATCTGCACCCTCGCTTTGATACTCTTTGTCATCTTCAGAAGTATCAGCGGGGTCGCAATACCCGTCCTGATAATGATGATCTCCGTCATCTCAACTATCGGAGTCAAGGCGCTGATCGGCTCGAAGATGTCCACGGTGGACCCGATGCTCTACGCGCTGATCACGACGATCGCGGTATCCGACTCGATTCATATCGTATCCTCATGGTACAATGCGCGGATACATCCCGGACTTGCGATCAACGAGCGCATCGCCGCGGTCCTCTCCCATTCGCTCTATCCCTGCTTTCTCACCGCGATCACCTCGGCAATCGGGTTTGCGTCGATTGCGGTGACGAAAATCCCCCAGACCCGCTGGTTCGGGCTCATCGCCGGGGCCGGAATAATGGGCGGTTTTGTGTGGACCTTTATTCTGACAGGACCCCTGCTTCGCATACTGCATCCCATCTCAGGTCAGTTGGAAATAAAAATTTTTGCGCGCGTTGAAAACCGTATTCAGGCACTAACTGAGCGCTTATCCGACACTCTTTCAAAATTCGTGGTCGTTCACGCGAAAAAGATCGTCATCCTCTTTTCAGTAATCACACTTCTCAGCGCGGCATCGATACTGAGAATCAGAACAGGAACGAATCCCTACTCGTTTCTGAAAGATACGCACCCCGTAAACGCCGCGCTGAGTTTTATCGAAACGAATTTTTCGGGAATCGACTCGATCGATCTGATTGTGAAATCAGATGAGAGCGGATTTTTCCGCAGGGCAGAGAACCTTGCCGGGCTCGCGCGCACTGCAGACGAGATTTCAGCGGTGGCCGGCGTCACACGCGTCGATTCGCTGCTGAAAATGATCCGGCAGATGAACCGGGCGATGTACGGGGGAAAGGAACAATCCTACGTGCTGCCGGGATCAGATAATCAGATTGCCCAATATCTGCTGCTCTATGAGATGTCCGAAGACAGCAGCACCCTCGCGCAATGGGCGAGTGAGGATTACTCGGAACTTCGTCTTCACATTCTTGTAAAACACGGCAGTGACATTGACGTTATCAGAAAAAAAATCGGCGGGATCACCGGCAGTGCCGCCTACGGCTCTCCCGTCGAAAGTACCCTCACCGGCAGCGCGATTCTGTGGAACCGGATCGACCGCTTTTTTATTCACAATCAGCTTCTCAGCCTCTTCATCTCGGTGATTGTTATCCCCGGTATGCTCTTTTTCGTCTTTCAATCGATTCGTCTGGGAGTATATTGTGTCATTGTCAATCTTTCTCCGGTCATCTTCGGGCTTGGTTTCATGGGGATAACGGGTATCGAACTGAGTATGGGAACTGTGATGATCTCTTCGATCGCGATTGGAATTGCGTGTGATGATACGGTGCATTTCGTATTCAGGTGCAAAGAGGAGGCGAAGAAGAGCCGCGGCAAATTCAATTTTGCCCGGAATCTTGCCGCGATTAACAGGATCACACTTCGTCCGGTCGTCTTCACCTCGGTGATACTTGCGATCGGGTTCTTTTCAAACATGCTCTCATCGTTTAAACCCAACGCCTACTTCGGGTTAATTTCGGGCTTGGTGATAGTTGTTGCCGCCGTTGCTGAGGTATTCTGGATGCCCGCACTCATAGAGCTTTTCGGGTATGAGGGCAAACGATAGTGAGTCCGTTATCCCCCCGGCTTTCTGCGGTGAACCGGATATGCCTGCCGCCGTTTCGAAGAACGTGCCCTTATCACTCTTTTTTCTCTGATAAGGTGAAAAGAATTAGCTTTTTGTCCTGATTTACGGTATATAGGTCAGTAAGCGGCTGAGCGATTCGATCCGGATCTCCCGATGAGCTGCTGGCAATCGAATAGATGGCTAATTACATGAAGTTGACCGGGCCGATCAGGATGATGCGTTGTTTGCTGCTTTTCTGTATGATATTTGTCTTCACGCGCGATGCCGAAGGGGGGGATCTGAGCAAAGCCCCCGTCTTCGAATCGGGCATGCTCTACCTGGGCCCCCATCTTGAATATCTTGAGGACAGGGAGGGTGCTTTAACGTACGGTACGATCACCTCTCCCGGCTTTGATGGAATGTTCACCCCCGCCTCGGGTAAAACCATCAATCTGGGATACTCCCGATCAGTATTCTGGCTGCGCACAACTGTGTATAACACCTCTTCGGAGACGAAATCCTTCGTACTCTTTCTGAAAGAGTCGCCGACTGAAAGTGTGGATCTGTATGTCCGGGGAAAGGTTCATAAAAACGGTTCGTCGGTTCCGGTGGTGCGGCGTGATTTTCCCGGGCCGGGCCCCGCGTTTATCATTGATCTTGCCCCTCAAACGAGTGAAGAGGTTTTGCTGAGGGTCAGAACTGACACCTCTATAAATCTCACCTTTATTCTCTTTGAACCGAGAGGCTTCTACAACTACGCAGTCTCCCGGTATATTGTTATTCTCATCTGTTTTGGTATTCTGCTCTTTGCCATTACATACAATACCTTCATTTTTTTCTACACGAGGGATATCAGTTATATAATCAATGTTCTGTTTTCGACATCCCTGCTGCTTAACCGCACCATTGTCTTCGGCTTTCTGCAGTATCTTTTTCCCGAGGGAAGCGGAAAGTGGATTTACTACCTTCTGCTCTTCTCGACCTTCTTCGAGGTCTTCACGATCAGCATGTTGAACATCAATTTTCTGAAGATCAGACGGTATAACAGATTCTTTTTCAGGCTGCATTCCTCCTTATTGATCTTCGCGGCTGCCTGTGTTCCCCTCATTTTTATTCGCGGACAGCTTGCCGATAAGATATCGGTCATTTCGCTTCTGGTCGCGGTGATACTATCAGTGATGTCAGGTATCTACTCTTTACGTTTGGGGCTGCGATCAGCCCGATTCTTTCTTATCGCCGGGGCGCTGCCGATTCTGATGACAGTCGTTTTCACCCTCAGTATCTTCAGCGTCTTCTCATTCACTCACTTCATGGAAGAGAGCCTGCTGGTCACAGCCACCCTGATGATCGTGCTTCTGACACTGGCGCTTGCCGACAGCATTGCTCAGATGCAGAAAGAGAAAGAGCTTGCACAGATTAAGGCGATTGAATCGCAGCGGATTCTTAATCAGGAGCTTGAATCCAAGGTCATCGAGCGCACCGCCGAGCTCGTCGAAGAAAGAAACAAACTTGAACGCACCAATTATATTATGGAAAAGGAGATGGATCTGGCGAGATCGCTGCAGCAGCAGCTCATACCGGTGAATAACAAGTTCACCTTCATCAGCTCGATCTACTACCCGATGATGCAGCTCGGGGGGGATTTCTTCGACTTTATCACCTTCGATAATCCTTCGAAGATCGGGATCATCCTGTGCGACGTGTCGGGCCACGGTGTATCGGCGGCGTTTATCACCTCGATGCTCAAATCGGTGATCCTCCAGGCAGGCGAGCAGAAGAATGATCCGTCGGTGCTGCTCTCTTATCTCAACGAAAGCTTCTATGATAATTCGGGGGGATACTTCTGCACCGCAGTCTATTGTATTTACGACAGCGACCTGCGGACGATCAGTTATGCGATCGCCGGGCACGAGCGGCCGCTGGTCATCGGCCGGCACACCGTGCGCTCACTTGAAGGCGCGAGCAGCCTTCCCCTGGGCGTGCTCGACAACAATAGTCTTCTGCAGCGAAACAAATACTTTGTGACGCACCGGCTTCAGCTTGAGGCCGGCGACAAACTTTTTCTCTATACCGACGGGCTTGCCGAGGCGCGCCCGATCGGCCAGAAATCCCAGTTCTGTGACGTCGAACTCGACGCCTTCATCAATACTCACCGGCAGCATAGCTGTGATGAGTTCAGTTCCAGGCTCTTTACCCGGCTTATCGAGTATCGCGGCGCCGATAATTTTGAGGATGATATCTGCTACATCTGCCTGGACGTGTTGTAATCGGCGCCTATCTGCCGCCCTTCCCGAAGTGCTTATCGATAAATTTCGCGCCGGCCGGGACTGACTTTTTTAATGAAGAAAATCGAATTTTACGCGCAATTTCACTGCGCTCAGCCCACAGGCCCAGAGAAATCTTGAGCCTTATGATCCTCAGTACCGAGTTGTCCAGATCCCGGCGGCTCAGTTCGCCCGATGCGAGCGCCGAAAGAACGGCCTGCCGGGCCTCAAGGTAATCGGCGCGTGATGAAATTATCATCATATCCGAACCCGCCCGCAGTGTCATGACCGCCGATTGCCGCATGCTCCAGCGCGAGGCGAGGGCCCTCATCACCATGTCGTCGCTTATTATGATGCCGCCGAATCCGAGCCTGTTTCTGAGAATCCTGATTATGCCGGGGCTCAGTGAGGCGGGAAGGGTGCTGTCCAGTGCGGGAACCATGACATGCGAAAGCATGACAAGTGAAGGCTTTGACAGGCGGATGGTTTTTCTGAAAAGATCAATCCCGTATCGATTCACCTCTTTATCTGAAAGATCCCATACCGGCAGCCCCTTGTGCGGATCCGCAGATGCGTTTCCGGGGAAATGCTTGAGTGTCGCCGCCGCTCCGCCGCGCCGCAGTCCCCTCGCGAAGGCCGCTGCGTGCCTGACGCAAAGTGCCGGATCATCCGAATAGGCGCGGCTTTCAAGAAAAGGGCGGTTCCATTTGCCGAGGGGCTCAGCGATGGGGGCGAGGTTCACGCTGATGCCCAGGGCGCGCAGCTGACTGCCGGCGATTTTGCCGAGAGTCTCGGTCTGACCCGGGGTAAGTGCTCTGCCGACTTTTGCGGCTGAGGGAAGCGGTGTGAGCTTGCTGCCGAAGCGGTAGACGAGTCCCCCCTCATGGTCGATGGCGACGAGGGCGGGCAGCGGAGTTTTCGCAAGACTCTCCTGCACGGAGGCGGTCAGTGCGCGCGTATCCTGCACGGAGCCGGAAACATTGAATCCGAACAGGAGAATTGCGCCCGGCTGGCAGCGGCGCAGAAAGCGCTCCTCTGCGCCTGAAAGCCTGCTGTTTCCCGATATGGATACCATGAAAAGCTGGTCGACTCTCTGCTCGGGTGTAAGACGCGAGAGAATAACCCTCGCACGCACCTCCGCAAGAGGTGTTGCCGCGCATGAGCAGAGGGAAAGCAGCAGGAGAATAATCAGAATATTTCTCTTTCTCATCGGCCGGAAGGGCCCGTTACTGCACTGCAACCGTTTTTCTTCCTTTATCGTCGGGCGAATCAAATTCAAGCTTGTTGCCCTCCTTCCACTCGGGATTAAAGGGTTTTGCCTCGCTCGTGGCGATCTGTTCCCTGCTGCCGGATGCAAGATCGTAGACAAAAAGGGTGATCTTCTTTTTGCTCTCGATCAGCTCGTTCTCATCATCCGCGTCAAACAGAAAGGGATAGTCACTTACCGCGAGTTTGCCGTTATTGAGGTTTATTTCATATTCGCTTTCAATGCCAATACCCTCTGTAGAGTAAATCGAAAGTTTCCACGACGCGCATTCGAGCGAACAGATTACGGAGGGATTTCCCTCTTCAGCCATGGAAAGCCAGAACAGCCGTGAATCATCGGACCATCCCCGCGGTTCAAACGCGCCCGTTGAAAGGGGGTTCTGCGACGTGAAATCGACTGCGGAATACTCTTTCAGGATCGAACCGGCCCCGTCAATAATTGTCAATTTCTCGTTTGTGGTGACAGCAATGCGCTGTGCATCAGGTGATGCGCGGAAGTCCAGACCCTGGGCGGCGAAGACCATCTTCCCCTCACTGCGATCCGCGTCAAAACGCCACAACTCGTCTGTCCACTCGGTCCATTCGACAAGGTCTCCCGTCCTTCGTATAATGAACAGAGTACTCCCGTGTGATTCAGTATAATGATAGTGGTCGAAGAAAATACCGGTGACTTTCGTGAGCAGCCGCTCGCTTCCGGAATCTTTCACATAAATCTCGCTCTCACCGGCCTGCTCGTTGTCCCTGCAGATGAGCTGTGCGCCGGATGCGGCGGCTTTTTTCTGCGATGCGCTCTGACCGGGCTGACTCTGCCTGCACGCGGCCAAAATGCAGAAAACAAATAACAGCAGAATAATTTTTCTCATAGAGGCTCCATTTGAACAAAAATGATATGGAAAGTCACAAAAACCAACCATTTCGCGGTTCTCAAAAACCCGATGAAAAACGCGGAAAAATTCTGTCAGGAGGTGGTTTCGGGAACCGTCCATATGATAGCGATGCTGCTGTCGGCATCCCTTCCGGGTGCGGACATCAATCTGTGAAAGAAAATATCGGTAGCCGCAAAAAACAATCATTTTACCGGCTCCGGGCAAAAAGGCGATGAAAAACGGGGCGTGATCATTTCAGAAGGTGTTTTTGAATCTCTCAATGCATATCTTTGTGCTTTCGGGTCAAATCCGGATTGACGTACCGGAAACAGACATTTGTGGTGACTGACACAGGTAGACTTTATGCCGAATTTAATTGCGGTGCCCCGCAGCTTTTCGCGAAAAACACGGTATGGCGGTGTATGCAAAAAGATATTGAAGTTGCGAAAAAGATCCTGATCGCGGCAAAGATAGAATTCGGCGAGGCCGGATTTCAGGGTACCCGCATGTCCAGGATCGCCGAGCGGGCGGGGGTGAACAAGGCCCTCATACACTATTATTATATAGACAAGAAGAAACTCTACCGTGAAGTCGTCAAGATGGTCTTCGGAATCAATTCGGAGGCGACCGTTCCGATAATCAGCGGCAAGTGGGAGCTCTCGGTTCCGCAAAAGCTCTACGCGGTAATCTATTTCCTCTTCAATCTTTATACGCGCGCAACAGATCCGGCTCTGATTCGTTTCTATTTCTGGGAGCTTGTCGAAAATCAGACACCGCTCACCAACTCTCTTTCCGAGTATCTTTATCCGAAGCTTGAGTTGATACTGCGCGTCGTAAACGAGGGTATCGCTTCCGGTATTTTCGAGAGCTGCAACCCAAACCTTGTCATCATGGATATTTTTTACTTTCCGCTGCTTTATCTGGCCAGAAGTCAGATAGTCTCCTCGAATAAAAAATCTCCGGCGTTCTTTCTCAACGAAACCCCCGATTCGGTGCTGGAGTTCATGAGTGAGAAACTCTTCAAGATGCTCACTCCCGAGGGCAAATCGACCGAGCACCCCGCTCTTCCCGCCGATTTTGTCACTCTGCTCGACTCGATGATCGAGTTCCTCAAAGATCGCAGGGAGGAGGGGGCCGCTTTCAAGGTCGTCTCCCAGCTGGAAACCATCATTTACTGATATATCGGCACCGCTTTAAATCAGCATTTCCCCTTATCGGCGAAAGTAGAACGTTGATTAAACCGCTGCTTGTGAGCCGGGTTGCATGCTCGACGGCTTCGCCGCCAATAAATGACGCTGCGCGTCAATAATCACCTGCGATTTGCCGGGAAATCCCCACATTTAAAAAAATTCAAAAAAAAACTTGACCGGATTAACTGTAAAACCAAATACGTTGACCAATTGGTTAAAAATGTTGACGACATGGTTAATAGTTGCTTTCTTTTGAAAGTAACCGGAGAGCCGCCGTAAGACCGGACGCTCTTCAGTCAGCAATAGCGGTTTGCGAAATGATTAACCCGTTTCTATGCTGTGAAAGCATGATAAACAGGAAAAAACTTTCACAAGGGTGTTCTGAACAATTCGTAAACCGCTCCGGTTAATCAGACCAGAATCAAAATATTATTGAAGGAGAAATATAATGAAAAAAATCCTCTGTCTTATGCTCGCAATTCTTGCCGCCGGGGCACAGCTCTCGGCCGAAGAGCTCAGCGGACGTCAAATTGCCGAAAAAGTAAAGACGTCGAACCATTCGACCAAGGGCCTTGTCACCAAAGGAACGTTGACGCTCAAAGATATGAAGAGCGGCAGCTCTGAATCGCGCAGCGCGATCATCTTCGCCAAAACCGGCTCTGACGGCCTGCGCCGCGCCGCCTTCCGTTTCACTTCGGGTTCGCAGAAGGGGACGACATTTCTGAGCCTCGAGCGCAGCGGCAAGGATAATGTGCAGTACATCTATCTCAAATCGGTGGGCAAGGCCCGTCAGGTAGAGGCATCTGATAAAGAGAAAAATTTTGTGGATACCGACATCAGCAACGAGAGCCTCGGCGGAATGAAACTTGACGATTACACCTACAAACGTGTTGCCGATGAGCAGGTGCAGGGCTGCGACTGCTACGTAGTCGAAAATATTCCCGTGCGCAGCGATTCGGCGTATTCCAAGCGGGTGATATCGACAGATAAGCAGACCCTTGTTCCTCTTGCGGTCAAGGACTACAACAAGGCCGGCCGCCTTGTCAAACAGAGCATCGTGAATGCGAAAACAATGAAAAAGATCCGTCCGGGACTTTGCGTTCCCTCAGAGATGGTGGTGACCGATAACGAGGCTAAGCACCAGACACTGCTCAAAGTTGATTACATCTCTGAAGATGAGATTTCAGAGGATCTGTTCAACAAAGAGAAGATAAGCGTGAAATGGGCGCAGGAATAACGGGAGGATATATGAAACTGCATAAAGTTGTGCCCGCGGCAGTCGCGCTGCTGTGCATGCTTCCCCTTGCAGCGCAGGAAACTTCGGGAGAGGCCACCGTAAATCAGTCAGAGAACAATCCTCCGGCAGAGGGCGGCGAGTTTGATTTTGCCTCCGCGTTCGCCTCTTCGCAGCCGGCATCCCCCGAAAAAAAAGGGGTAGCTGTCGGCGGCGAGCTTGCGACAGAATTTGCGCAGTCGACTCATAACGGCGAACTCAAGCGCGCCTTCGTGAAAGCTGATCTCGATCTCGGGTACACCGAAGAATCGACCGAGGTCAAAGCGGTGGTGCGCGCCGAGAGAGACTCTCTGCGCGGGGCGACGATTCTGTTCAAGGACCATAACGCCTACGAGGCATCGCGTAAGGCGGCGGGGGGATATGATGCCTCAGCCATCAACGATAATGCCCTGACCAACGACCGCCTGCTGCTCAAAAACAGCGATAACTCCCGCGTCTATCTCAGGGAGGGATACGTCTCGCATGACTTCAACGTCGGTGCGGGCGTGCTGCGCTCAATCAATCTGAAGGCCGGTTCCATCATCTATACCTGGGGAAATGCCGACGAGACAAAGCCGGTTGATATCATCAACCATCAGGATCTCTCGTACTCGTTCATCAAGCCGCTTCAGGAGCGCAAGTACGGAGAGCTCAGCCTGAACCCGACTTTTTTCTTCACCGATACGATCTTTCTTGAGGGAGTCGCCGCGCCCTGGTTTGAACCTTCAGAGACCGCTTCGACCGGGTTTTACGACTACCAGCTCGGCAAACTCTCCGGCAAGGTTGTCGCGCCGGTGCTTCCCGATGCGAAAGCGGCAAATTTTACCTGGGCCGCGCGGCTGGGCGCGACGCTGTTCGACGTCGACATGCATCTGAACTATTTTCACGGCCCGGACAAGACACCGACTCTATCGCCGGTGACGGGAGGTGTCGATCTTTCAACCGGTACGCCGGTGTTCAGCGGCATCTACTACCTGCCCGAGTATAAAAATATTCAGATGGTCGGCTTCGATTTTCAGCGGACTCTTTTCGCGGGAATCTCGGCCAGAGGCGAGTGCGCCTGGTTTACCGACGGCAAATATTTCATGATAGATTCGAAGCTTCCCGTCTATATGAGCGGCGCGAAACTGACGGATGAGCAGCTGGCGGCGCTCGCGGCACAGCTTGCGGCGGCGGGACAGACTCTGTCAGTACCTTCTGTCGCCGCGCCGGTTGAACGCGATGTGGTGCAGTACTGCGCGGGATTCGACGATACCGATATTTTCGGCGTGAGCGACCTCTACGGCAACTTTCAGATTTACCAGCAGTTCATCATGGGTGACACCGACGGACTCTCCAGTGACGCGGTGACGACCTACCTGACAGCAAAAATTGAATACTCGATGATGCGCCAGAAGCTGAAGCTCGCGGGTAAGGGACTGTTCGATGCGGGCAATCTCTCCGGCGGAATCAATACCGAGTGCTCGTATGCGCTTTCAACCAGCTGCAGTGCCGCCGCAGGCACATGGCAGTTTTTCGGAAAGAAAGAAAACCGTTTCGGTCAGTACAAGGATGACGGCTTTGTCTACACCAATGCATCTGTGAGATACTGAGATCTCCGCCGGTTGTAATTTTATTACGGGGGGATGCGCCGTCTTTATTCTGCGCATCTCCTCTGTCCTCATGATCGTATAATCAGTTATGGGAATCTCAAAAATCAATCTTCGCAACTCGAACCTCGAATAATTCCAATGAAAACCGAGGTAAAATAATTGCGGGTGGTAATTATTCGAGGTTCCCTTCTATCAGAGTGAAGGAACATATAATATGTTTAAAAAATTATTGGATAAAAGCACCGCGGTTTTCTCAAAACCCTGGTGGGTGATAACGGTCACGCTGCTGATCACCATTTTTTTCGCCATGCAGATACCGGGGCTTAAGCTTGACAACGATTTGAAAAATTCGCTACCGCCGGATCTGCCGGCCAGAGCCGACTACGATTACTACGAGTCGATCTTCGGCAGCAACACCGTCGTGTGTATCGGATTTCAGCGGGAGGAGGGGATCTTCGATCCCGCATCGCTGGAATATATACGAGAGTTTTCACACAACGTGCAGGATATGAGCCGCTATATTCCCCGTATGAATGTAGCGGCGATTCTCGGCCTTGACAGCGAAGAGCTTGCCCGTACCGACATCCCCGAAAGCGCAAAGTCATATCCCGAGGCGTCGGCACTTATCGACGCGATGGATATGCTGCCGCTTGCAGGCGAGATTACCCCGGTAAATATGAATCAGAAGCTCGAAGAGCTGCGCGATTTTATGTCGGTAAAAGATAATCTTACGACACAGTGCATGCTCGGCGATGAGCTCGCCGAAAAGGTATCAGCCGCGATAAAAAGCGCGGATATGGTTGAATTTTACCGCGGATATCTTAATCCGGTCGAGGATGTCAGCGGCATACTCGACACCGATTACATTACCGGCGAGAACGACAAGCTCGTCGTTGAAAAACTTTTCACAGTCAAAGACAGTGAGGGAAACCCCGTCAGTGATCCCGCCGTTACACCCGAGTCCCTCGAGCTTCTCAAGAGCCGTATCAGATCGTGGAGCATGTACAACGGCGCGCTCGTTTCATTCGGTGCCGACAATCCCGAAAAGGATGAGCGGCGTTTTGCGGAAAACCCGGACATGACCGCCGTTATGATCAAACTCAATCCCCACATCGGTATTGAAAACAGGGCCATGATTAACAGCCGCATTGCAAAACTGCTGGCTGATGATCTCGGCGCTGAAAAGCCGGCCAAGATCGGCAAAGGTGAGTACGTGATGAAAAAACTTCCGCTCAAAGCGGGAGAGTCACTCGCCCGGCCCGAACTTCAATCGCTCAACTATTATATTGCGGGCGAGACTGTAATCGTGGATCAGATATCCTCTTCGATGAAGAACGACCTCGCCCGCCTTTTCCCGGGTGTCGTGATCGTGATAATGCTCACCCTGCTTTTTTCGTTCCGCAACTTTGACGGGGTCGTCTACCCGATGATTTCGGTGCTCTTTTCGACACTGTGGACGCTCGGCGCGATGGCCTTTTTCAAGGTGCCTATCAACCTCGTTTCCACCGGTCTGCCCGTTCTGCTGATCGCGACCGGAAGCGCCTACGGCATACACCTGATGAACAGTTACTTTATAATCGGTGACACCGTGCGTCTTACGGCGATGCGAAATTCCATTGCGCAGGTGGGTATGGCCATCGTGATGGCGGGACTTACCACAGTCGCGGGATTCGGTTCGAACATCACCTCTCAGTTTGTGGCGATCCGCAATTTCGGTATTTTTACCGCGCTGGGGGTTTTCTTCGCGCTTGTCATTACCATCTATGTGGTTCCGTCGATTATCTGTGTGATCCCCCGCCCCAAAAAGAATTATCATTTTGCCGAACATGAAGAGGCGAACGACTGGATCGCCTCTTCGCTGAAAGGATTTTCGGCTCTCGTTCTGAACAAAGGTCCGCTTGCGGCTTCTATCTTCGCCGTCATAATCACCCTGTGCGTCTATGGTGTTCTGCGCGTTAATATTAATATGAATACTATTGATTCGTTCAAGGCGAATTCTCCCGTGGCGGTGGCCGACCAGGTCTTCAATAAAAAAATCGCGGGAACCCAGCCCCTCTCGATCGTAATTGAGACGACGCTCTCGCCCGAAAACGCCGCGGCCTTTGAGAAGCTCGTGAATGAGAGTCAACGGGATATCCCGAAGGTGAAAGGCGATGACACGAAGCAGAAGCAGGCGCTTCGCGCGCTTCTGGACGCGCTCAAGGATTGCGCCGATTACATATCTGTCGAAAAAAACCGCACTTCTGATGCGACGTATCTGCCCGATCGTGTACGCGCATGCATCGGTGTGCTCAGCCAAAGCATTGCGGATGCGCGCAGCGTGTATGAGGCGGCAGGCAAAGGGCTTCCCCCCGTTATCGGCGCGCTTGAACAGAATATCTCTCAGTTTGACGCGGCACTCGCCTCTGACGAAGCGCGCGAGGTGACCGATCCCGAGCTGCTCGCGCGGCTTGACGAGCTTGAGCGCTACGTGCGCAGTGATTACCCCGAGATTTCAAAGATACTCTCGGTCAATACGCTTCTGAAAAAAATGAACCGTGAGATGCACAATGGTGATGATGGGTGGTACCGGCTCCCCGAGACAAAACAGCAGCTTGACGACTATCTGCTGTTGTATTCGGGGGATGTCAGCAGCCTTCTTAACACAAAGAGCGGAAAAAACAAGACGCGCATGACCTTTACCATTGCCCGGCAGGGAACCAAATATATCGAAGCCTTTGAAAAGGAGATCCTGCGTTTCATGAATGAAAAGAACGGTGATTTCATGAAATCGCAAAATGTCCGCGCAACGATGACGAATGTGGCGCACCTCGCCTCCGCGGCGAACGCGATAGTCATTCAGGGACAGGTCAGCTCGATCGTCAGCTCGGTGGTCATCGTCGCGGTCCTTCTGCTGATTATTCTGGGATCACTCAAATTGAGCCTCATCGCGATGATCCCGATCTTTTTCGGTATTCTGACCAACTTCGGCGTAATGGGCCTTCTGGGGATCGACCTTAACACGGCCACCTCTCTTGTCGCGTCGATTTCGGTCGGGGTGGGGGTGGACTATGCGATACATTTCACCAACTTTTTCAAAAATGAGATCTTGTCGGGTAAAAGGCGAGATGAGGCGATACACACGACGATCATGCACACCGGCAGGGCGATTTTCTATAACGTGCTGTCGGTTACGCTGGGGTTTCTTGTGCTCATCTTCTCAGAGTTCGTGCCTATCAATGACTTCTCGATTCTGATCAGCGTCTGCATGGTCGCTACGGGACTGGCTTCGCTTCTTGTAATCCCGCTGGTCATAAAAATCAGCTGCCGCGCCGATATGAAGAGAGTGTGAATACAATCTTTTGTGTGCGCAAAATTTGACTGCCTGAACAGAAAAGATATAAAAAGCCCCGCCATCCGGCGGGGCTTTTTAGTGTGCGCCGTAAGTTTTCCTCTGCCGAAAGAAAATAGTTGCATCAAAATAAGAGATTGATACACAGAGAAGTCATTGTCTCTGCAGGATCCCGCTGTCCGGCACTTCGGATGTGTGTTCCTGTTTTCTGTCTTGAGGGCGGTGTCATAAACCGTTGCCTGTGAAGATTATTCCGTATTACATTTTTGATGACGAAGTGCGGATCAGGATAACTCTTTGTCTGTGATCCTCCATGAGTGTCAAAGGAGAGGGCGATGCGAATATATCCCCGTGCGAGAAAAATTTTGCGCCTGCGTGACGTTGCCGGCGGTCGACCGCCGCTTCGTTTAACGGCGCAATGTGCCATAAAATTTATTATCAGCTTCATCACTGCCGCTTTCGCACTGCTGCCGCCGGGCATACGCGCAGAAAATATATTTATACCCGCCCCGGCCCCCGATTCCGAACACTGCACTGTCGATCTGATACTCAGTTCGAATGCCGGCGATTCCATTATGGGTATCGAGGTGCGCGGGCGGCTGCCGGTGTGGTATGATCTGTATCTGGGTGCAGGGGCGGGCGGCAGACTGCGCCCGGTCACGATTTTCGACAGGATCGACGGCGTTTTTTTTCAGCAGAAGGTCGATGCCTATAATTTCCCGCTTCTGTATGTCGAGCAGCAGGTAGCAATTCTCAGAGGATTCGGCGTGATGTGTGACGCCGGTTTTGCGGGCAACGGCAGCGATGTGCGCGGGGTACACCTGGGCGACTCGTATACGCTGGTTCCCCTTTTCAGGGCAGGCGCGCTCTACGAGGCGAGTCTTTTCGCATGCCGCGCCGCTTACGAATATCTGCCGCTTCAGTATGTCGGCGACCACAGGTTTCTTCTGGGGGCGGGGGTGCGTCTATGAAACCGCGCCGATTTATACTGTCTGTTCTCTGTGTGCTGCTAGCGACGGCAGCCCTCTCGTGCGAGTATGAACCCGATGAAGAAGAGGAAGATGAAGATGAGGTTGAAGAGGAGATGTGTACGGATACGGCGCCATCTGACTGCAAAACAGATGCCCCCGACTACGGATACATTCTGCTGCGCCTCTCGGATAATGATGACGGCTCGCCGGTCGAGGTTCGTCTGTTTGACAGAGAGCTTGAGACGCCGGCCGATTATGATAATGATCCGTATATGACCCTCTCGTTTACCGGCGAGCAGGAGGTCAGAGTCCCCAACGGGTTTTACAGTGCGGCTGCATATTATGTGGTAAAAGAGAAGAGTGTGGTCGCCATCGACAGCGGTAATCTCGAATGCAAGAGCAGAACCTACTGTGACGATGTAACCTGTTACGACACGGGAAACGTCACCATCGACCTCACCCTTGAAGAGGCGGCCTTTCTCGATTATGCCGACGGGGGAAATGACAACTGCTTCATCGCCACCGCAGCATACGGCTCTAAATGGGCATCCGACGTGGTGGCGCTGCGCTCCTTCAGGGACAGTGTGCTGCTGAAGAGCCCGGCGGGCAGGGCCTTCATCGCCGTGTATTACCGCATCTCGCCGCCGGCAGCCGATTTCATACGGAAAAACCGCGCCGCCGCTTTTTCGGTCCGGTGCCTTCTGCATCCGCTTGCCGCGATGATCCGCTGTCCGATGCTTGCGCCGGGGGCTCTTCTGATTTTATTTGCGGCGTTTTTTGCGGGAGGTGCCATGTTGAGAAAAAAATCGAGTCTGTGATTTTTTTCTTTGATCGCAAGGACGTTCCTGCACTGCCGGGGTGTTGAACAGGATGACATCTGTTCGCGCCCTGCCTTTTCGCGCGGTTTTGTGCAGATAACAAAAATCAAGCTCAGAGTTAAGATTAAAAATTAAAGGATGGATAAAAATGGAAAAAATCACTCCGGCGCTGTTGGTGCTTCTCTTCTCGATATCGCTTTCGGCGGCCGATGTCAGTACGAAGATCAATATCAACAACACCACCGATAAGGGGGGAAGCATTCACCTTGCGGTATTCGATTCGGCAGATTCATACAAGCAGAAGAAGCCCCTCGTGAGCAAGATTCTCAAAGACGGCACCGCCGCCGTTGATCTGACGCTGCCTGAGGGCGAGTACATGGCCTCGGTCTATATCGACGTCAACGGCAACGGCAAGATGGACGCAAATCTTGTCGGTATGCCCAAAGAGCCCGTGGGTATCAGCAACTATGACGGCAAAAGCATTCCCGGCGGATTTGATAAACACAAGGTGAAAATCGGCGGCGCTCAGAATGCCATCAGTATCAAGGTGGTCGAGATCATGGGCGGGGATAAAGAGAAGTAACGCTTCCCGATTTATCCGGTGAAGCGGCACCAGGCCGTTTCACCGGATAATTATCGTTCCGCCGCAATTTCCGCCCAACGGAGGGACGGTTCCCTTTCCCCCCACATTACCTCGTCACATCGCCGTTAAATTTGCGCACCATATTTTTGTCGTTTATTTTGAAGTATTCATAATCGCCTTCTTCTGATTTCCATACAGCACTGCCGTTCACCACCCAGTTGCGCCCGTTAAGTCTCGCATATTCGATAACCGGTGTCGACCAGCGCCGTTTCACGAAGCTTTTCCCCTCGAGCATGTAGCGATCGTCGGTCACAAAGTCAACCAGTTCACCCCTGTCGTTGAAACGCAGCAGCGCCCTGGCCGTAATGTTCCCCAGGGTGTAGGTGACTTCGGCGCTGTGCTCATCCACTTCGCGCCACCGCGAATACGGATTAATAATCGCCGAGGGCATGAACAGAAACATATCGTTAAAAAAAGTGATAGTATCCGTCTGATCCATCTTCGGTCCGCTCACGTCGGCGATTGTCAGCGGGCCGAACTTGATGAGCATACTCGCCTTTCCGTTCACGTAGCGGTGAAGTCCCTCTATGTTGACGAAGGGGGCGATGGGAATCCTGCCGTACCAGATCCTCGTGAGCAGTTTTGCCGAGTTGTACTGCTCGCATCGTATCTTCATGAATTTCCCCCCGGCTTTAAGCGAGATCTCACCGTTGTAGATTACACGCGCGATCTCAATTTTCTCAGAATCAGCGAAGCCGTTGCTCTCGAGATACCGGCGTACAACCGGGGGAAGCGATGCGAGTTCGCTCTCAGTGAGCCTCCCGGCGGCGGCCGCTCCCTGTTTTCTCAATAATTCGCGAACCTCCCTGTCGAAGAGGTCCTGGACTCCCGAAGCGTGAGTGAAGATAATCGCCAGCAGGTAGACGGCTGCGGGCACAGCGGCAAGGATGAGTGCGGCGATTGTGATGATGTGTAACATTATGGTTTCCTCAATTTTGTATTGCGAAATACGATGATCTGTTTTGCGGAAAATGTTCAGTACTTTTGCGGTCAATAAATATCCCCGGAGAGTAAATTGTGATTTACAAACCCTCGGGGTGTTAGTAAATTACCTGTATTCTATTGCGTGTTTACCTATCATCAACAGCGGGTATTTGTTATGTCAAACAAAGAACAGTCAGAGGGTATCAAAAAGCTGCAGTCTTTCGTGATACTGACGGGGGTACTCTCTGTGCTGATTGTGCTGATCTACCTCGCGGCCGGCGGCTATCTCTATAACAAGACGCACGAATTCATGGTGCGAAATGTCGGCGGTAAACACAAGGCCCCCCATGAGGATGTAGTTCTGCTGCTGATCGACCAGACCTCCATTCTGTGGGGTGAGGATATCGGTCTCGGGCGCTGGCCGTGGCAGAGAAGTATATACGGTGATATTCTCACCTACCTCAACGAAGGTGATCCCCCGAAAGCCGTCTTTATGGATATTTTCTTTTCAGGAAGAGACCTCTCTGATAACGAGAGCGATTCGGTTTTTGCCGCGGCGGTGCGCGCGGGCGGCAATGTCTTTCACAACATCGCCTTTGAAGCGAACGAAGAGCGCACCGATATCATGCCTCTTCCCTCAGATATTGCGGAGAGCCACTCCTTTTCCGTAAAGGGCCCCGGTTTATCGCGTCTCAAACTGAGGTCCAGCTACAACCAGGCTGAGCTGCCGCTTCCCTGTCTGCGTGCCGATGTCGACTGTTCAAAGAGCCAGGTGCAGGTGGAGGGGGCAAAGACGACGGTAAAAGGTATTTCCGTACCGCTGGTCAATCCCGACCGCGACGGCGTCTACCGGCGTGCCTTTATGCTGCATAAATACGGCGATAAATACTACCCTTCGATGGCACTGGCGGCGGTAAATGCCTACCAGGGGCTTGCCAATGAGATTGAGGTTACCGATGATCTGAAGATCAGATCGGGCAAATATCTGATCCCCGTCGACAAACGAGGTAACTACCTGGTGAATTATCACGTGAAGCAGCGTGTGGTTGCCCACTCGATGAGCAAATTTCTCGAGTCGGCGGCGAACTTCTATCAGGGCAATGCCGAGGGGGTTACGATTCTGCCAGGTGAGTTCAAGGACAAGATAGTCATAATCGGGGTCTCCGCACCCGGCGCTCAGGATCTGAAGAACACGCCGATACACGAAAAGACGCCGGGGCCAGAGATCTACGCGAATGTCATAAGCAATATTCTGCAGGATAACCATATAATCACGACGGGACGTCTGCAGGCCATCATCATCTCGATTCTTCTGATGCTGCTTACCGTATTTATCGTTGTGTACGCCCAGAATCCTTTCGTCAAGATTGGCAGCAACATCGCGATATACTCTATTTTTGCCATAGTCTCCGCTCTGCTGTTTTCGTACACGAATCTTCTTCTGCACTCGCTGTTCGCTCTCACGACCGGGATCATCGCGACAACCGGTTCGTACATGTTTTTGAGTATCACAGAGGGGGCCGAGCGGCGCAAATACAGTAAGATTCTCGGCAACATGATTGACCCGACGATTGTCAAAGAGGCCCTGAGCGACCTTGAAACTCTTCGTAAGGGAAGCGAGAAAAAGATCACCGCCTTCTTTTCGGATGTCGCTTCTTTTTCAACAATAAGCGAAAAGCTTTCGAGTTCTGAACTCGCCGCTCTTTTGAACGAATACCTGTCGGCCATGACCGTAGTGCTGAAAAACCGTAAAGGTACTCTCGACAAGTATATCGGCGATGCGATTGTCGGTATTTTCGGCGCGCCCGTTGAAGTCGAGAACGCCTCACTTCAGGCATGCATGGCTGCCCTCGAGATGCAGGCCAAGCTGCGTGAATTACGTGATAAATGGGTTGCCGAAAACGCATACTGCCCCGAAGCTCAGAGTATGTCGTTCCGCATTGGTCTCAATACGGGGCTTGCGAAGGTCGGCTTTATGGGCACTGCCGATCTCGCCTCATATACGATGATGGGGGATACCGTCAATCTTGCAGCCCGCCTTGAAGCGGCGGGAAAGGACTACGGCGTATGGACTCTGGTCAGCCAGTACATACGGGCAGAGATTGCAGATGAGCTTCTTTTTCGCAAACTCGATGCGGTGCGCGTAAAGGGTAAGAGCGAGCCTGTTCTGATTTATGAACTCGTCGGCGTGCGTTCCGCGCTCGCGCCCGAGGTTATTGAAGCGGTCGAGTTATACGAGAAGGGGTTTGATCTGTATCAGTCCCGAAATTGGAGTTCGGCGATAAAACATTTTAAGTTGTCAATCAGGGCGAAAGGCAATACCTCTGATAAAGCGGCGAAACTGCTGATAGCGCGTTGTAATGAATACAAAATATCGAGTCCCCCCGCAAGCTGGGACGGCGTATTTACTAGAACTCATAAATAATGGAGGATCACAATGAAAAAGGTGATAACAATAGTTGCGGCTGCGATGTTCGTTTTTCAGGTTCAGGCGCAGACGCTTTACGTTTCATCGGTGAAGGCTAATCTCTTCTCCGCTCCGGACAGCAGCGGCACAAAGAGTGTGCAGCTCAAACGCGGCGATACTATTGAGGTGCTTGAAAAGAACGACAAATGGCTCAAAGTCGAGTCTTCAGCAGGCAACGGGTGGATACAATCCCTCTTTGTCAGCGACAAGAAACCCTCGGGAACCATCACCGTTCTGGGCAGCGCTGAGAAGTCCGGCCGGGTGCAGTCGCGCAAGCGCGCCTCATCGGATGTAACCGCGGCCTCTGCCCGCGGCCTCGTGCATAACGATAATGTCTCCTCACGAAGCAGAACCAGCGATATTCAGAATTTCAATCCTCAGGATCTGACCGAGGTCGAATCGGTTCATATTTCCGAGAATGAGCTCAAATTCTTTCTTGCCGAGGGTGGGGTTCAGTGAAAATGATCCTTTGCGAAGATGTTCTGCGCAGGGCTTTTTCCCGGCTTGGATTGCCGCTGTTGCTGTGTGCGATTGGTTTATTTTCTTTTCAGCGGCCGCTTTCTGCCGACCAGTACAACGATCAGGTCGTCCAGGAGATTCAGTACGGAAAGCTTCTGTCTCAGAAGATACTCTCCAGGTATCCTCTTTTGCGCAACAAAGAGGTGACACTCTACGTAAACAGAGTCGGCAAGAGCGTGGCTCTGTTTGCGGGCCGCCCGGAGCTGAATTATCACTTTGCGATACTTGACACCGACGCCGTTAACGCTTTCGCTGCGCCCGGCGGATATATCTACGTGACTAGGGGCGCGATAAAGCTCATGCAAAACGAGGCTGAGCTCGCCGCGGTACTTGCGCACGAGATCGGACACGTCAATAACCGTCATATCATGAAGCAGCTGCCGCCCCCGCGTGAAAGCGGCGGGATAAGCTTTCTTACCGCCTTTCTTGTTTCGCAGGGGGCGGTGGTGTCGGCAGCCTTTACTGAGGTTGTCGGCAAGGCCGAATCCCTTCTGTTTGAAGAGGGATACCTGATCGCCGATGAGTTTGAGGCCGACGAGAGTGCACTCGATTACCTGAATGTAACGGGTTATGATGTCGCCTCGCTTGAGACTTTTCTGAACCGTACCGAGCAGTACAAGACGGGGCACAGCGCTGCGCTGGTATATAATACGCATCCCCCCGTAAATGAACGAACCGCGCGAATAAAGGCACACATTGCAAAAATGCCTCCCGGCGGCACGAACGCAAAGGCGGCGGATCGTTTCGGACGGTATAAAAATCTATTGTAATAAATCGGAGTAAAAGGTGAAAAAGATATTCGCAGCTGTGGTTATATTTTCGTGTGCGCATTACGCCCTTGCGGCGGGACTTTCGACATCAGAATACAACTATATAAATGACCTCATCGGAGGCAGGGCGACCGGTATGGGCGGTGCTTATGCCGCTATCTCCGATGACCCGTCGGGTGCATATTACAATCCTGCAGGGCTGGTCTTTGCGGCGGAAAATCAGATCACTCTTTCGGTAAACAGCTACAAGAACAGAACCACAACCTACGAGAAGGTAATCGGCGAACACGACTACGAACAGCAGAACTCGTCGTTTTATCCGAGTTTTTTCGGCGTTGTGCAGTCTGTCGGGAATTTCAAAGTCGGTCTCTCCTTCGTCAACCTTAACAACGAAATTCTCGACCAGGACAGCTACTTTGACGACCTTAAACTCTCGGGTACCTATCCCGCGACCTATACGATGAATTACAACATTGTCGCAAACACCCTGCTTGCGGGCCCTTCGGTTGCCGCCTTCGTCACCAACAACATCTCTGTGGGGCTGACACTATACGGGATGCAGTATTCGCGTGAAGAAATCGCCTTTCAGCTGATCACCTACGAACCGGATACCGCTAACACCTATTATGAGATCGATAACACCTACATCACCGAGAAGGTCTTTGCGATAAAGCCGCTTCTCGGTGTCCAGTTCATGCCGACCAATACGATTGCGCTGGGGCTGAGCGCAATGTTCGGATTCGTCGTCGACCATCAGAAAGATGTTGTAACTTTTACGAAAACTTTCGAGACAGGGCAGAATCTTGACTCTGATGATAAGTCGGGAGCGTCGCGGGCGAACGTCTCTTACAACGACTCGCAGGTTCCGACTGTGGTGCGCTGCGGCGTCGCCTGGCTGCCGGATGAACGTTTCGCCCTGACTTCAGATATCATTGCGACTATCGGCGATAAGAATCTTCAAGAGGATGCTGAGATGACTTTTAACATTGCCACTGGTGCCGAGTACTATGTGACCAGCTCGTTTCCTGTGCGGATGGGTATCTTCACCAATATGGCAAATACTCCTGAAATCAAAAATGATAAAACAGGACAGGGGGCGCATGTCAACCTGCTGGGTTTCAGTTCGAGCCTGAGCTGGGAGACGCGCAATTCGTCAGTTACCGTCGCCGGTTTCTACCAGTCCTCCAACTATTTTGGTCTGCATCCCCTGGGTGAAGGTGAGGCGCAGGTTTACGGTGACACTTCGGTCCAGAAGATGGATGTGCGTGTTTACTCTCTTGCCCTAACCGGTTCGGCCAAATACTGAAGGTGTGTGGGTGCTGCGAACCTCTTCCGGGAAAGATTTTACTTTTTCTTCCATAAGTCTGGAAGAAGTTCAAAAGATGGCAAAGCCGCCAATAAACGACGGCTCTGCCGCCAGTGTTCGACGGCTCTGCCGCCAATAATTGGTGTTATCGATTTTTGTGACTCCCCCTAAAGAAATCCTTTTCAGTTGATTAATTCTGTCAATTTGGTACTTTTGAAGGCGTATTCGCGTCGCTGACTCGTTAGGAGACCCCTCAATGTGGAACATGGCTCTTTCCATTTCGCTGATAGTGGTGGCTCTAGCGCTGGCTATACTTTCGTTCGTTATGGCCTTCGGGCGGCGGGATTCTTTTCTTTCGGTGTGCATGGCGGCTTTTGTGCTTGTTGCCGCCGCCTTCGCACTCTTTCAATTTCAGCTTACTCTCAATCCCTGGGCTGGGGTTGTTATCCCCAATCTTGTCCTTCTGCTTGCACATCTTCTCTTTCCTTTCGGGGTGCGTGTTTATGCACGTCACCCCCGCGCGTGGCCCTGGCGCTTCTGGCTCTATTTTGTCAGCGCTGCGGTGATGCTGATTTTCTTCGAGTTTAGTTTTGAGAGCTATTGTGCAAGAGCGATCGGCATGTCGCTGTTCATCATTTTGTGTACCCTTGAATACCTTCAGATTGTCATCTCAAGCGCGGTGGATATCCTCAAACGCACGCGCTATGCGGTCGCTTTTTTTATCAGCTTCGCCACTATCTTTCACGGTGCACGAATCATAATTCTTGCTCTGGGTGTGGCTCCCGCTTCGATGTTCATGCAGACTAACCTTATTACATCGATCACTTTTTTAGGCACGATCTTTTATATGATTCTGTGGGGAGGAGGCATCTTTCTTCTGGACAGCGCCCGTCTTATCTCGCAGATGAGCGAGGCAAACAAGCGTCTTGAGGAGCTTGCCCTTCAGGATGAGCTGACAGGACTGCTGAACCGGCACTCTCTTGATCAGAGCATCCGTTCCGAAACCGACCGGCAGGATCGTTATCTTTCTCTGCTGACGGCGGTGATGGTCGATGTGGATCACTTTAAGCTGGTCAACGATACCTTCGGCCACGATGCGGGTGACCGGGTTCTGGTCGAAATTGCACGGCGTGTGCGCTCGTCCATCCGCGAAAGCGACATGCTCTTCAGATGGGGCGGTGAGGAGTTTCTTATTCTTGCCCTCAATACAGGTGTGTCAGGGGCATGCGCACTCGCCGAAAAAATACGCAAGATTATCGCTTCAACGCCTGTCGAGCCCGCGGGAACCGTCACCGTCAGCTGCGGAGTGGCCGAGCGAAATCGCGGCGATGCCAACGATATATGGTTCGACAGGGTCGATAAAGCCTTGTATCGGGCAAAGCAGAAGGGACGAAATCGTGTGGAGGTATGGGGTGAACAGAGCGAGGCTCCGTTTTCAATGGTGCAGATATACTGGAATACCGAGTGGAACAGCGGCAATATTACAATCGACCGTGAACACCGCGAGCTGCTGAGAAGGGGCAACCAGCTGCTGAATATGTCGCTCAACGGTACTGCGGTCGAAGAGATGCGGCCCCTCCTTGAAGAGCTGATCGATCACATCCGCAGCCATTTTCGCCATGAAGAGGAGATCCTCGGCGAGGTGTCGTATCCTGACATAAAAAACCATCACACAATACATGATGCGCTTCTCGGTGAGGCCGAGATGCTCTATGAAAATTACCGCGATAATATTATCCGGCCGTCACTGCTGTTTCACCTTCTAGTCGACCGGATAGTGATGGAGCATATGCTGACCGTTGATGTCAAATATTACAGTTATTTAAAGAGCCGCGCGGCGTCTATTCGCGTGAGGCCTGCCCTTGGCGGGTGAGAACGGCCTGTATAAAAAAATGATTGTAAAACCGGCCCATTCGGCGGTAGTATCCGTCAATCGCCTGTTGCGACTTTATTCGGTGAGATACCTGGCGGTGAAGAACATTTATCGTAACAAACCGCTTTTGTTTTTTACAAACATGCGGGGGGATCACCGGCAGGGCCTTAGCAGCGTGAAGACAGCCGGTGTGCACAGTCACTGCGTACACAGGCATAGAGGGGCTTCGCCTCTTTTGTAGATACAAAGAACAACAGCAGAAAAGGAACATTACATGCATTTAATTCGTTGTCTCTATCTGGGAATTCGCAGCAGTTTTATCACGATACTGCGTTCGCTATTCTCTAGTTTCGGTATTCTTTTCACCATCACGTTTCTTATTCTTTATCTCTCTTTCAGGACTTCTGTTCAAAATTTTATTGATGAGAACTTTCTCAGCTCTCTCGATATCAACGAGATCAGCATCACTCCTATCAATGAAAAACTTGAGAACGTCTACACCTCCTCCTCGGGAAAGGGTGCTAAACTCAAAAAGGACCAGGTCGAGGCGGTTCGCGCGATGACTGAGTTTGAAAGGGTGTACACTCTCGTGGTGATGGACTACCGCATCCGCGTGCGCGGAGAGATCTTCGGCAAGAATAACTCGATGATCGTGCCTCTGTTTGCGATCGAGACCGAATTTTTCGAGGGCAAGCTGAAGAACTGGGAGAAGTTCAAATACCGTCCCGGTGCCCCGGTTCCCCTTGTTTCGCCGAAATTCACCCTTGTCATGCTCAATAACTATATGTATTTTACCGGCCTTCCGCAGCTTTCAATTAATGACCTTCTGGGATTTCCCCTTGAACTTCAGGTGGAAACCGACAGGCCGGTGGCACCCATTCCCAATATGGTGACCAATGACCATCCCGATGAGGGATTCGCACATAACGAGCTTGAGGCGATTGTCTACGGCTTCACCGGCGCGCTGACCCGTCCCGGTGCGATTGTCCCGATGGAGTTTGTTACCTATTTTGCCAAGAAGGCACGTAACGCTACGATCAAGCAGAAGTCGGGTTATCAGTACATTCAGATGTACGCGAAAGTGAAGGATGCCAAAACACTTCCTCAGACTGTCGAGAAACTCAAGAAGCTCGGACTTCAGGTTGAATCGGATGAGGGAATCGCAAAGAAGGCGAATATGGTCATGAAGATCGTCGATTCGTTTTCGGCGGCGATAGTCGGTATGTTTCTTTTGCTGACGGTAGTATCAATATTTAATTCAAACTTGAACATAGTATACAACAACAGTCACCGCTTTTCACTGACGCGAATTCTCGGAGTGTCAAAATTGAGAATCATCGTGATCTTTATTGCGCAGGCGGCGGCCGTCGGCGCTATCTACGGTATTGTCGGTTTCTATGGGGGAAACTACCTGTTCAAGTACGCCGCCGATTATGTCAGTCAGTTTCTTCCCGATATCGCGGGCATCAAATTTGTTCCCAGCACCGACGCCAAAGTGCTGATGATGTCTATCGGCATCTCGGCGGGTGTATCGGCGGCTTCAGCGCTTATACCGGCAATCTTTGCGTCGAACATCAATCTATTCAAGGCCGTACGAAAATAAGAGGATACTATGCAACAATTTTTGCAAATACTGCCGTTCTTCAAGAAACATGATCCCAATGAACCGCTTCTGCGGGTAGAGAATATTCATCTCAAGTTCGGCTCGCGGCCCATACTGCAGAATGCGGCCTTCAATGTTGAAAAGGGAACCATCGTTGTCATCACCGGTAAATCCGGTTCCGGCAAGACAACTCTGCTGGGAATCATTTCGGGTCTTTTGCGGCCGAACAAAGGGCGCGTCTTTTACCGGGGGCACAACATGATGTTCTGGGGGGATTTTCGCAAATCGTATTTCAGAAACCGCCGCATCGGTTTTGTCTTTCAGTTTTTTAATCTGCTCTCTGATTACACCGCCTTCGAAAATATTATTCTGCCCGCCAGTTTCAATCCTTTCAAGATGGGCATATCGAAGCGGGCAAAAGAGATGGTCGAATATCTGGGACTGAAAAAAATCAGAAACCAGTATCCCGATACACTCTCAGGGGGCGAACGGCAGCGCGTGGCAGTAGCGCGCGCGATCATCAATAATCCCGACATAATTCTCGCCGACGAGCCTACGGGCAACCTCGACGATGAATCGGCAATCGACATCAGAAACCTCTTCAAAAAACTTCGTGACGAGGGGGGAAAGACTCTCATCATCGTCACCCATGACCATCGAATTGTAAGCATAGCCGATATGCATCTGCACCTTGACAATGCGATACTGAATACCGTATCTCACGATGAGTGGCTTTCCATTATCGGGGGAAGCATGGGCCCGGGAATCGAGATCATCGAGTCAGGCGAAGGCGTACCACACGTGATTGAAAAGGGAGCTGCGGCATCTGCAAAGGGCGCGAAAGTTGCCAAGAAGGCACCGGCGGCGAAGGCGAAGTCTGCTGCTTCGAAGGGCGCACCGGCGAAGAAACCCGCCGCAAAGGCGGCTAAGGGAGCCGCCGGTAAAAGTGTAAAAAAAGTCTCAAGCAGGAGTAAATAGCGGGGTACCCGCTCATGCGGTTTGTCCCTGAAAAGAAATTGCGCACAACGGGAAGATTGCACCTCCCGTAAAAGATACCCTCCGCGAATGACTGCGGGGGGTATCTTTTACGGGAGAACAGCATTTCTGTAGAAAATTTTATCTTCTTTACTGTAGATCCGCAATGTACATACTTCATTTTCTTGGCAAGAAGTATGGTTTCCGTAAAACATCAGCTGCTACTGGACATTGCACAGCGCGTGCGCAAATCCTGATTTTTTATACCATGCCGTACCTGATGCATGTGTGGATATCTTCATCAATTTCGCCAGGTACGATCACTGTCTGCTGGTCGG
>Ga0209467_1000965_pt1 | contig 29468 bp, 20 predicted proteins | sample Higcelwee11metaG_FD_187175 | JGI IMG/M metagenome (GOLD analysis project Ga0209467, IMG submission 187175) | Freshwater pond sediment microbial communities from the University of Edinburgh, under environmental carbon perturbations - High... | ecosystem: Environmental > Aquatic > Freshwater >... | reverse complement strand
AGTAGGTAACCGGTTCCATTGCAAAATCCAATGCTCCCGTCTCTTCCGTCAGCTCCCTCACTGCCGCCTCAACTGTATTCTCTCCCGGATCAGGGTGGCCTGCCGGGAGCTCATATCCTCCCCTCCTGCGGTGCCTTACAAACAGCCATCCGCCGTCATGCCTCGCTGCTATTACAACATATGAAACCATCAGAGGGTCAACCTCCGCAGTTACAAGCTCAACCTTAACCATGAGGTAAAATTAACTTAAAAAAGATAATCGTATCTTTTAACTTCAATAATACTATTTTTGTCAAAAATACGAAGGATGCTATTGTTCCTGATACTGCTGCTGTTCGACCTGTGGCTGTGGTACGCCCTCATCACTGACCTGAAGGGGAGGACCGCGATTCTCAGTATTATTGTCATTGCGGTCAAGGCTTCAGTAAGTTTGCTCCTTCTCTTCCTTTTCATCCGGGTATTTGCCTACCGGGGTGAGTTTGCCGACCCTGCCAATGCCTTCATCCGCATTGTACTGGGGGCACTTGCCGCGATGATCTTCACTGCCGGCTCCGTCTACATGGCAATGATCCTCCTTACCTGGCTTCCGCAACGACTCATGAAACGAAGGATGAGGGCGGCAGGGCTGATCAACATAACGGTCTTCATGCTGGTTGTTCTCCTCTTTGCCGATGGCTTTTTCAGACAGAGGTTTGATGTGAAGATCATGAGGGAGGAGGTGGCAGTCCCGCGACTGGACCCAGCCCTGAGCGGTATGAAGATTGTCCTGGTGTCAGACCTGCATCTCTCATCATGGCACGGGCATTATGACAAACTTGAGAAAGTCATGACAACGATCAGCAGGGAACAGCCGGACCTCCTGGTTAACACCGGAGATTTTATCACATACGGGTGGCAGGAGTTTGGTGAGTGTGACACAATACTCCGCAAAGCCGTTGCAAAAAACGGTGCTTTTGCGGTTGTCGGCAACCATGACGACGGAACCTATTACCCTGATTATGATGAGATTTACGGAGCAGAAAGCAAGGCAATCCTTGAAAAGAAGATAACGCAATCAGGATATCAATTGATCTCTGACACGGTTGTGATAACAACCTTCAACGGAGCGGAGATCGCCGTGGCGGGTGTAGTCACACACGGCCACCGTCTTGACATGAGATACGGCGACTTTGAAAAGGTCCTCGGACAGATTCCTGACAGCCTCTTCACCGTCATGCTGCTGCATGATCCGGCCGGATGGCTTCTGACTGCGGTAAACGGCAGCATGCCGGACCTCACCCTGTCAGGCCACACCCACGGTCTTCAGGTGGGAACGCCCGGCAGCCGGCGCTCACCTGCTGAACAGTTTCATGAGAGATGGAGAGGTACATACAAATTCAACGGCAGCCAGCTGTTTGTGACCACAGGCCTCGGTACAATGGGTATGGCAGTCAGGCTGTTCATGCCACCCGAAATAGTGGTTCTGACAGTGATACCCGAATAAACTATTTTGTACCTTTGCCTCTTCCTTTACACTGATTAAAAGAATGAATTTTAAACTTGTAATTGTAGCAGCCGCTATCATGGCGGCTATCCCGTCATATTCACAGGATAAGGCCCTTAAGGTGATCACCAGGGAGACCTCCGGGGAACATATGAAGTACCTCTCCTCTGACAATCTGGAAGGAAGAAGGACTGGCAGTGACGGGAACCAGGCAGCGGCAGAATATATCAGGGCCGAGGCACTGAAGATGGGTGTCCAGCCCCTTCCCGGCCAGACTGATCTCTTGCAGCCGCTGGAGTACCTCAGAGTCACACCGGTAGCGGGAGAATCTGTGTTCACTATGAAGGATTCACTGGGCAACATACTCGGCAGAGCTGAGGTGATGCCATTAATGCCTCCCGGGGACACTGTGACCTTCACAGGAGAGATAGTGTTCGGCGGTTACGGTTACACGAACAGCGAAGACAAATACAACGACTTTGCCGGGATTACCATAAACGACAGGATAGTGATCATAATGACCCGGAGTCCTGACCTCCGCGGTACCGGATTACCAGCTTCCGCGACGAGCGTCAGCGAGATGATTGAAGTACGGAAGCTGCCTATGATCATGCTTCAGAAGGCGAAGGCTGTCTTTTTTGTTGCTGACCCGGCACTGGGCACGGACATCTCCGCGGACCTGCTTTCCATGGGATCCTCATATCACCTTGTCCCGCTCTTTAAAAAACAGATGTTCAGCTTCAGCCTCAACGCCTATTCAATATCAATGGAAACTGCAGACATGATTCTGAAAGGATCCGGCCTTACGCTGAAACAGCTGCAGGACAGCATTGCCATGTCGAGGAAACCGGCATCCTTCATTGTCCCCGGGGTAAGGGCTGACGTGAGGATCAACGTTGTAAAGGATACAGTAATAAGCTCAAATATAGTAGGTTACATCGAAGGATCAGATCCCCTGCTTAAGGATGAGGCCGTTATGTTTACCGCCCATTATGACCATGTGGGGAGAGATGCAGCCGGCAACATCTACAACGGCGCCAACGACAACGCCTCCGGAAGTGTGGGGCTGCTCAATATTGCATCAGCCTTTGCAGCCCTTCAGAAAAAACCGGCAAGAAGCACTATCTTCCTGTGGACCACCGGCGAGGAAGAGGGACTGCATGGCGCGACCTATTATACCGATCACCCACTGTTCCCTCTCGAAAAGACTGTTGCCACAATCAACTTCGATATGATAGGCAGGTCAAGGCTCGACACTGATACCGGGGCCTCATTGAACGGTCAGTATGATATTACCGGCCCTGATACAATAAAGGTGATTTCAGGCGCCGACTGCAAGCAGCTGGTGTCACTGGCAACACAGGCATGCAGGGAGTCCGGTGTCCATATGATTGACGAGGGCAAGGGGACTCATTTCTCCGGATCAGACCACTATCCGTTCTACCGCAAAGGCATCCCTGTACTCTTCTTCTTCACCGGGTTGCACCGCGATTACCACAAACCGTCGGACGACTTCGAATACATTGATTTCGACAAGCTTCTGAAGGTATCGCAGGCAGGATTCCTAACCGGTTATGACGTTGCCAACACTCCTGCAAGACTGCAGAAAGACCCGAAAGCGCAGAAATAGCTGATCCTTTTCGCATGAAGAAAAGAGAGTCACCATAGGAACAGAAGCAGCCTGATCAATCTCGAATGAAGAAAAAGACCGTCACCATTGCGTCCGGGGAGGTGGAGCTTGACATTGTCAGGTCATCGAGGCGGACGGTGGCGCTTTATGTAAAGCCCGGCGGCACCCTGCTGGTAAGGGCTCCGTGGTACGTGCCGGTTTATGTTCTGATGCAGTTCGTACGGCAGAAGACGGCATGGATTGAAAGGCAGATGGAGAGGCTGAAGGATGTAAAACCTGTCGGCGACCGTCCGCTGATTGATGACGGAAGCGTGATGCCCTTTCTGGGCAGACAGCTGACAGTCAAGGTCTCTTTGGGAGCCAGAAATACTGCAAGGCTCGTTGACAATATACTACAAATAACTGCGGCAGGCGAAAGGTCACAGTTGAAGATCACAGCTGTTGCTGAGAGGTGGTACCAGAACCAGGCAAAAACCCTGTTCGCAGCGCGTGCCTCTGAGCTGGCCGCACTTCATGCCTCGCTGCTGCCGGCACCGGGAACGGTAAGCGTCCGCCGGATGAAGCGCCGGTGGGGTACCTGTCACTCCAGCGGAGCCATATGGCTTAACAGCGAACTGGTAAAGAAGGATCCAGAGCTGGTCGATTATGTCATCATCCACGAACTGTGCCACCTGGTGCACCACAATCACAGCAAGGAGTATTATGCCCTGCTGGGCAGCATCATCCCGAATTTCCGGGAGCTGAGGAAAAGACTGCAGAATTAAGAATTAAGAGTTAAGAGTTAAGAATTAAGAATTGATAATCAGTCACTTGGACTGCGTACAGTGTACTGATGGCTGATGACTGATCTGCAGGCAATAGATGGGCGATCCGCCAGCTGGCGGAGAAACAGCCAGAATGCAGGGAAGGCCGGAGGAATTGTCGATTGTCGATTTAATTAAAAATCGCAAATCGCAAATCCTTTACAATCTTGACTTTACGGACTTTTTGACTTTGGACTCTAAGCGATGTTCGTGAAGACGGCCTGTATATCTTCATCGTCCTCGAGACGGTCGATGATTTTCTCGACATCGGCCATCTGCTCCTCAGTGATGTTGACCGGATTGAGCGCGATACGCTCAAGAGAGCCTTTCTTGATTTCTATCTCCTTCTCTTCAAGTGCCTTTGACAAAGAACCGAAGTTAGTGTAGTCTCCGTAGACATACCAGGTGTCATCATACACCTCAATAGATTCCAGCCCGGCTTCTATCAGATCCAGTTCCAGGTCATCGGGGGAGATACTCTCAGGAGCATCCAGTTCAAAGACAGCCTTGCGCGAGAACATGAACTCAAGTGATCCGGTCGGAACGAGGATGCCGCCGTTCTTGCTGAGAATTGCCTTGACATTGGCAACGGTGCGGGTGTTGTTATCAGTGGCAGCCTCTGCCATTATCAGCACCCCATGAGGAGCTTTACCCTCGTATATTACCTCGGTATAATTGGCAGTATCTTTTCCTGATGCGCGTTCAATTGCAGCCTTGATGTTATCCTTGGGCATGTTCTGAACCTTGGCGTTCATTATGGCAGTGCGCAGGCGGGCGTTCATCTCGGGGTCAGTCCCTCCCTCTTTTGCAGCCATCGTTATTGCTTTTGCCAGCTTGGGGAAAAGTTTTGACATCTTGTCCCATCTTGCCTCCTTGGAGGCCCTGCGATATTCAAATGCGCGTCCCATACAGGAAAGGTTATATTAAAAGGTTAAAGGTTAAAGGTTAAAGGTTAAAGGGCAAAGGTTAAAGGTTAAAGGGCACAGGTTAAAGGTTAAAGGTTAAAGGTTAAAAGTTAAAGGTTAAAGGTTAAAGGGCACAGGTTAAAGGTTAAAGGTTAAAGGTTAAAGGTTAAAGGTTAAAGGGCAAAGGTTAAAGGTTAAAGGGCACAGGTTAAAGGTTAATGGTTAAAGTAGAATGGTTAAAGGGTAAATTGGGTTAATCCTTAATTTAAGTGCGGCAAAAATACAACCTGAAAGGGAAACTTGCACGGAGACCATGAAAAAAATTGTCGAGGTCAGGCGAAGAAGAGGTAAGCAACGAATATTGCGGCTATAGTCCCGACTATATCGGCTGTCAGTCCGCATATGACTGCATACCTCGAGTTTTTAATTCCTACCGACCCGAAGTAGACCGCAAGCACATAAAAGGTGGTGTCGGTTGAGCCCTGAAGGCAGCATGCAAGGCGGCCGACGAACGAATCGGCACCGTGAATGGTCATGGCATCGATCATCATGCCCCGTGAGCCGCTGCCGCTGAGGGGCTTCATAAGCGCGGTGGGGAGAGCCTCCGTGAATGAGGTGTCAATGCCCATCCATGCAACCACGGCCGTGATGCCGTCAACGAGCAGATCCAGAGCCCCCGAGGCCCTGAAGATGCCGATGGCCACCAGGATGGCCACCAGGTAAGGAATAATGGTTATGGCGGTTTTGAAACCGTCCTTTGCACCCTCGATGAATGTCTCATAAACATTGACCTTCTTCACCATGGCCATCACAATGAACGAGATGATAATGGAAAAGAGGATAAAGTTTGCTGCAAAGGTTGACACCGTGTTAATCGTCTCCTGTGGCAGGGTGCTGAAGTACCAGACAATACCGGCGATTATGGCCGTAAGTCCGCCCAGGTATGCAAATACTACCCTGTTAAAGAGGTTAATCTTCTGCGCAATGGCAACACTTATGAGACCTGCCAGTGTTGCCACATAGGTTGAAATAAGTATCGGTATGAAGACGTCGGCAGGGTTGGCTGCCCCGAGCTGTGCCCTGTAAACCATAATCGTTACGGGAATAAGGCAGAGACCTGATGCATTAAGAACAAGAAACATTATCATCGGGTCAGATGCCACCTCCTTGTCGGGGTTGACTTCCTGCATCTCCTTCATGGCCTTGAGTCCCATGGGTGTGGCAGCATTGTCCAGCCCAAGCATGTTGGCCGCGACGTTAAGCATCATCGAGCCGTTTGCCGGGCTCTCCGCCGGAAGTTTGGGAAATAATTTTCTGAAGAGGGGTCCGATGGCCCTTGAAAGCAGCGTCACAGCTCCGCCTTTCTCCCCTACCCTCATCAACCCCATCCACAGGGTGAGCACACCGGTAAGTCCGAGAGAGATCTCAAAGCCGGTTTTGGCACTCGAGAAGGTCGATTCAACCATCTTGTTGAATATCTCGGTGTCACCGTTAAAAATGAGCTGTGCCAGGGCAAAGACAAACCCTATCAGAAAAAAAGCGATCCAGATATAATTCAGAGCCATCCAGGAATAATTCTCAGAATCTAAAAATAGAGAAAATTTCTTATCGAGGTGTCAAAAGGAAAAAATCAGAGCTCCTCCACCTCAATTATTTCAAACGGGACCTGCAATATGGCCTTGAAATCCTTGCCGGCATCACGCATGTTCTCATCGCCGTTCTCGCAGTACCAACGGATGAGCACATCACTGTTGCGGAGATAGATCCGCTCAAACCTTTTGAACAGGGCGTGTATCCTGTTTGATGAACTGGTGTTGAAAAACTCGAACCTGACATTCAGCACTGTGCGCTCTGCCGGACGCGAACTGTAACCTTCGATATACTCAAACAGAGGACCGTAAAACCCGGTTGAGTTTTCAGGGATCGACTTGCCCTTCAGCTCAAAGAGTCCCTGCTCCGGATCAAAATTTACCGAAGGCGTTTTCGAAGTCTCTTTGATGACAAATTTTTCCATGATCCTGAATTGGCAGCAGAGTATAAATGTAAAATATTCCGGACAGAAAGACAAATGAAACAGGGTTGTGGAAAAAGAATTCATCAAATAAATAAGCTTTTTGTTACATTTGGGCATAAACAGACAAAACAGCACAAATGTCTTTAGCGGAATGATCAGGTGTAACAAGAATTTCAGCCGGCTTATAATATTCATTTTCTGCGTAGTATCGTTTTTCCAGGTAGCCTCGGCAAAGGATATCACAATCACGGGCACAGTATCTGATGAGGATGGGGCCCTGATCATGAACGCCAGCGTATCCTTTTTCCTCAACACAAAAGAATACAGGGTTCTGACCAATACCGATGGACGTTATTCTCTGAAGGTCACAGGCTTATACAGCGATGTGGCCGGGGAATTCCAGACAGGCATACCTTACCCCAACCCGTTCAACAACACTGTCAATATTCCATTTATTATCAACACCCCGGGAGACGTGATGATGAACATCTACAACCTTGCTGGAGAAAAGGTAAGGGTCTTGGTCTTTCAGGATGTCACTGCCGGGAGCTATAATATTGTATGGGACGGCTGCGGGCAGGACAGCGCGCCCATGAGTTCAGGGCTGTTTATCTATGCCCTGACTTTTAAGGGAAGAACATACAGCGGAAGACTGGTTAAGGCATCAGGCGGGTCCTCGCTGGCGGCAGGCAGCGGCCTTGAGCCTGTGATGATGCCACCCGTAACAACACTCCCGGAGCCGTTGTTCCGTTTCCCGGTGATATCTGAGGTGACCGCGGCGGATTATTATCCCGTCAGGCTCACTGATATAGTTCTTGCCAGTGATACAATCATGGATTTTGTGCTAACACCCAGGCAGGCAATTCCTTTCAAGGTGTCAGGAGACCACATAGCCCGTCATGTTGGGGGAAACTATAAACCGATGATCCTTAAAGGGGTCAACCTCGGTTCATCACCTCCCGGCTACTTTCCCGGAGAGATAGCCTATGCAATCAGTCCTGAGATGTATGAGAAGTGGATCAGCCGTATGGGTGCAGCTGGATTTAACTCGCTCAGGGTTTACACGCTGCATCCACCGGTATTCTACGAAAAGCTGGCCGAGTACAATCAGAGGAACCCCGACAAGCCGCTGCTGCTCTTTCAGGGCATCTGGCTTGAGGAGGTTGAAGACGGATCCAACCCCGCAGCTTATGATCTAATCAACCGTCGAGCAGCCTTCAGTGCTGAGATTGCCGAGGTGATCGACTGCATCAACGGCAACGGCGATATAGCCTTCAGGTATGGCAAGTCATACGGCATCTACAAGACTGATGTCTCTCGCTGGACAGCAGGATACATTATTGGCCGGGAGGTAGCACCGCAGGAGGTTGATACTACAAACAAATTCCATCCCGGTGTCAGCTCCTATACCGGTACCCATTTCAGCATCACAGGGGGCAGCGCCTCGGAGGCCTTTGTTGCGGAGATGCTTGACAGGGTGATAGTGTTTGAGGAGTCGGAATACAATGTCAGCAGGCCGGTCAGCTTCTCAAGCTGGCCCACTCTTGACCCGCTTGATCATCCGACAGAGATCCACACCGATGAGGATGCGGCCTCAATAGACATAACAAAGATCAGCGGTGCAGGTACGCCCCCGGGAATGTTCGCCAGCTATCACGCCTATCCCTATTATCCGAACTTCATCAGTCAGCAACCGTCATATCTTAGTTACAGCGACAGTGAGGGGCCCAACAGCTATCTGGGATACCTCCATGCAATGAAGGAACACTACGGCAGCATGCCACTTGTGATTGCTGAGTTCGGTGTGCCGTCCAGCTGGGGCAGCGCGCATCAGTCGTACAGCGAGATGCACCACGGCGGTTACTCAGAGACTCAGCAGGGCGAAAAGAACATGCGCATGATGAATAACATGCTTGACGCGGGCTGTGCCGGAGGATTCATGTTCGCATGGATGGATGAGTGGTTCAAGCGCACATGGATTGTGCTCTACCTCGAAGCCTACGGACTGAATGGCGGTGCGGATGCTATACCCACGAGGCAGCTCTGGCACAACGAGACCTCTCCTGAGCAGTGCTTCGGCCTGCTGGCCTTTGACCAGAAAACCGTTCCCGAGCTTGTATCATTCAATACTGACTCACCCGCAGGAACAGTCAGTTCAGTCAGGGCCACGCATGATGAGGGTTTTCTCTATCTAGAGATAAACACAGCCGCAGACCTGGTTCCTTCCGATGAGTTTATGGTGGCATTTGACACCTACCTGGGCAACACCGGCGAATCAACTCTCCCCGGGGGTGCAACCATTGCCAACAGGGCGGAGTTCCTTCTCACCTTCAGCCTCGGTGATGATACGGCACTTCATCATGTGACACAGGCATATGACATGAACGGGCTGACGGTGCGTTTCAATCTCACCGACCCGGATCTGCAGAAGTACCGCAGCACCACCACTGACGGCGCACCATGGAAGGTGATGAGTTGGATCAATGACGGCTTCGAGCTCACCTACCATGATATCGGCAGGGTGCCCCTGGAACACGCCGCAGCATTCAGCGAGGGCAACAGGGCAGCTGTGGCCTGGAACGGAAAGAGGATCAGCATAAGGCTGCCATGGACCATGCTGCACTTCTTTGACCCCACGCAGATGAAGGTCAATGACGGGGCAGTATCGTATGACGGGGGCTATAACTTCGAGATACAGACAACCACCTCTGACGGGATTGCTGTCTCAGTCTGCCACAACGGCACGGTCACAAACACCACCAACAGATACAGCTGGCCGCAATGGCTCATCGTTCCGCCAACGGTTGAAAGAGAAAAAGCCTCGCTTCAAGTTATTGAAGAAGGCTTCGCTTTAATTCCCGATTTTGTGGATTAATCACAAAAGGTCTTGCGGTCTTGCGGTCTTGCGGTCTTGCAGTCGTGCGGTCTTGCAGTCGTGCGGTCTTGCAGTCGTGCGGTCTTGCAGTCATGCGGACCCAAAGACTTGAGATTTTCGACTTTACGGACTTTATGGACTTTCGACTAATGGACCTTCAGACCTTCTGACCTTTGGGCTTTCCCTTTCCCTGGAATCCGCTTCGCTCTGCTTTGCCCCATCCCTTCTTTCCGCGCATCGCCTCAAGGTTACCCCTTACGGCAAAATATGTATGTACCGGATAGAAGAAGGGCTCGAGCATGGCCGTGCCTATCAGTCGCAGTACATCCCTTTTCCTGCGGTACTTGTGGAAAGTAATCTCCTCGAAGAGCACTGCCCAGGTAGTCAGACTGACGGCAAAGCTGTAGACGAAGAGGAACAGCAGCAGGAAGAAAGGCAGGTTCAGTGAGCCTGTGATTGTGAGGTAAACTGTATAAATCATACCAAGGAAGGCAATCAGTGGGGCGGCCCACTCAAACAGGAGCCAGTACGGGTAACCGAGAAGGCCAAGGCGGCCGTAATGGCTGTTGAGCATCATCCTGCGGTGTGTCCAGAGCGATTCTATCAGACCCCTGGTCCATCTTGTTCTTTGCTTGCGCATCGATTTAAGATCTGAGGGCACCTCTGTCCAGCATAGCGGATCTGGGATATATGTAACCTCGTAGTTCTCCTTGTGTTCCGCCATGTAACGCCTCATCCTCAGAACCAGCTCCATATCCTCTCCCACGGTCTTGACGTTATAGCCCCCGGCCTTGATAACCGTCTCGCGATCAAACATTCCCATTGCACCGGAGATGAGCATCAGCCCGTCTAGGTGGCTCCATGCCATACGGCCAAGAAGGAACGCACGTGTATAATCAAGAACCTGAAGCCGGGGCAGGAATTTCTTCGGCAGATTGATCTGCTGAATGTGGCCGCGCTCGATATCGCATGAGTTGACAATACGAATAACACCGCCGGTACCGATGACCTTCTTCTCCTTCTCCTCAAGGAAAGGCTTGACGAGTTTAAGGATGGAGTCGGCTTCAATAATTGAGTCCGCATCAATTGTCACGATGAGATTACTGCGGCTGATATTGATACCTGCGTTGAGGGAGTCTGCCTTGCCCCCGTTATTCTTGTCGATGACTGTAAGGCGGTTGTATGCAGGGTCCTTCGACTTGTAAACACCTCTGATCCTTTCGCAGGGGATCCGGTAGTCAAAGTAATAGTTGACCCTGACCAGATCATACGATTCCCTGATCTTTTCAAAGGTATTGTCAGTAGATCCGTCATTGACGATTATAACCTCGAAGTTGTTGTAATAAAGTGAGATCAGGGTCCGGATATTGTCAATTATAGTCTTGCTCTCATTGAATGCCGGTGCAATGATTGTGATGCGAGGACTGAGCGGGGAGAGCACAAGTGAGTTGTAATTGACATAACTGTTTTTGCGCAGGTATTTCCTGAGTGCAAGCGCCGAGTGTATGCCAAGCAGCAGGTATGACCCGAAGAGTACAAGGGTCAGATAGAATATCAGATGTGCAAAGATAAATCCCATGGTATTCAGTATATCCTGCGGTCAAGCACGTGCCTGACTATGATGTTATAGTTTTTATACTCCGATTTCATAACCTTGACAAGAGCCTGCACCCCGACCTCTCCCATGTTCTCAATTGCCTTGACGGCCTCTATCTGAAGCTGCACATCGTCTTCCTTGTCAAGCACCAGCTTGAGGAAGCCAAGCATTGACAGTTCCGGCATCTTCCCCATGGATTTTACTATCTCGAGGCAGTTATTGTATTCCTGGAACTTATACATGCGTTTCATTGTCTCAAGGGTACTCCTCAGGTCGAGGTCGCCGGCCACCTCCACTGCCAGCTGGCTCACCCGTTGATCGCGGTGCAAAAGTGCTTTTCTGATCTCCGGTTCAGCCTCTTTCTGCTTGAATTCCCTGATCATCCTGAGGGCGAACATAACAACAGTGGGGTTGGATGAGGAAAGCCATTTCTGGAAATCAGGTACAGGTATCTCATGCTGGATGATGAGGTCATGAAGGGTGATCTGTTCCCACAGTGAGAAGGGTCTCTTCATCTGCGACAGGAAATCGAAGTGATTATCGTCGCTAAGACGAACCAGGGCTATCTGTGCCTCCATCCTGAGGATCTCATTTTTGGAGTTGAGCACTTTGTACATCTCGTCGTTACCTTCCCTGATACCCATGAAGGCCAGTTCCCTGAAGCCCTTGATCTTTTTGTGCCACTTACTGCTCCTGGCCCTGGCCAGGGAGTCCGCGTCGAGATTCAGTTCCATATAAAGCTTCGTCAGCTTCGCCTCGGAATCGCCCTTGAGGTTGACGCTGACGTCGATCATCTGGTCGATGAGCACCTGTCTGCGATAATCATCTGAGGCTATCTTCCTGAAGGCATCCGACCCTGTATTTCCAAAGAGGTAATCGATAATAAGCGACTGGTACTGTTCGAGCAGATACTGCCTCAGCCTGGCCTCCTTCTCCATCCTGTTCCTGTTGAGGAGGATGACAACAAGGAGGATAATCATTGTGATGAAGGATCCTATGATTGTAAATATCAGGGCATTTACCAGTGCTACTGATTTGCCGAAATAGTTGTAACGCGAGAGCCAGGGGCTGTCACCCTTTAGGAAGAAGAGGTTGGTGAAATTACGTCTGACCGGTTCATTTTCAGCCGTGACAATTGCAGAGTCAGGATTTGCTGCAAGGGTAGCTGCCGGCTCATTCGTTGCTGCAGCAGCCTGGTTTTCTGTAGCGGAAGCTGCCGGTTCTGCTCCAGGTATGTCTGTCGCCGGGTCAGCAGCAGGGTTAACCTGGGAGATCGCAGCCGGGTTCTCCTGCACTGTCAAAGCCGGCTCCCCGGTATCCCGTGAGTCCTGTGTGACCTCTGCCCTGGCGGAAGGGGTTGTCACTACCTCAAGATCGGGAAATGATACCGGTATATAAAGGCAGGGGGCGCTCCCTCTCAGGGCACCGTTAATGAATACCTTGAACATCTTTCCGTCCTCAATCACCTCTACGGGAATCTCAAGCATCTCAACAAGTCTCCTCTGCAGTGCCTCAGCATTGCTTCGGCGGTTGAAGGCACCCATCTGAATTGCATAATTCCCTCGTGAGAGTGAAACGAGCCCGTCAACTGTCAGTTCAGACGGGAATGATGAGAGAACAGGTATGGTCGCTTCAGGCATGGTCACGTGAAGTGAGTCAGCTTCCGGGAATCCGGTCAGGTTGATAGCCTGCATTGGTGCAATGTGGAAGGCAAGAGCCAGCAATATGGTGAAGATCATCTTCATCTTACTTTCCCTATTCCTCTGATGACAGAAACGTTGCCCTCAAACCTGCTGCGATAATCCGAAGCGGCATAGTTCTCGTATGAATATCCTGCACCCACCCTTAATGACCAGTAAGAGTTGATCTGGTTAAAGTATGTCAGCCTGAAGCTGGCAGCCTTCTGCCTTTCGAGATCAGTGATAATGTCATAAGGTTCATCCGGAGCAGTTCCGGCTCCGAGAGTAAGCTGCAGGTAATCGGTTGTACCGAAATATCTTCTTGCATTAAAAAAGAATGAGGTGGTCACGCCTATGTCCTTAAAATAGAAATAGCTTCGGCCGGAGAACCACCAGTTATTCAGGTATTTTTCAACCGATACCGTGCCTATCCATATGCTATGGTCAAAGTAGTAATAGTTGGCTCCGGCTGATACTGCCCATCCTTTGGGGAGTGTCTGCCACAGTTCGAGCGCGGCCCTGTGGCGGGGGAACCACGCCCCCGGGCTGTAGGCGTATGCCACATAAGCGTAGTTCTTCTTTGTGAGTTCAGGCCAGGCCTCGGCCGCATACTGAATACCGTTGTCAGTCAGATCTGGCAATCCCAGTATGATGTGCCCGAAGTTCACTGACGCCACGGCCTGGCCCCATGAAAAGCGGTGTCCGGCCCCCAGGGTGAAGACCTGCCACAGCCTGTCATATGGTTCCGAATAGGTATCGAACATATAGCCTGCCCTGATATCCGTCGGGGGAGTGATTTGCTGCGACCTGTCGCGTGACCAGCGTCTGATATCTTTAAGGGCTTCGAGTGCATCGCTGTTTTCAGGTTCTGTGATAAGGAGAGTGTCAATGACGGCGGCACCCTCGTCATAATGACCCTGCCAGGCAAGTATTCTGCCAAGAAGCACCCTTGCGTCGCCGTAAGCAGGGAACTGTCTTACGAGATCACGGGCAGCAGGTTCAGCACCGGAATAGTCTCCGGAAAGCGCCAGTGACCTTATTCGTGAGTACTCCTCTTCAGGATTGCTAATAGTCTGGGAAAAGAGAGCGCCCCCGGTCAGGACCGTGATGACAAGTGAGATGAGTAATTTTCTGAACCTTCTCTGATGCATACCTTATATAAGAGTTACCGCAGCCCTGATCTTGCTGATCAGATCTACCGGGTCAAATGGCTTTGTTATATAACCGCTTACCTTCATCTCCCCTGCCTGACGCTGTACCTGGGGATCACTGAAGGCTGAAACGATAAAAACAGGCGTTTGTTTCTTCAGGTCAGTACGGAGAAACCGTATCACTTCCAGGCCACTGTGGTATGGAAGGTGAATATCAACAATAACAATATCGAAATCGGTCTTCCGGAGCATCTCGATAGCCTTGTGTCCATCGCTTACGGTAACGGGATCAAACCCCTCTCTTTCAAGAACTACAGACATGGCTCTCAGCGCCAGTTGATTATCTTCACAGATAAGTATCTTCATTATTGTTTTTGTTCTGTCCTCCCGGTTATATTTCTAAGGGGGCTGCTTTGCACCTCACTTATTTGACCGCCAAAAGTGGCTCTTTTTATGATTCCTTCAAAGAAAAGGCACCCTCAATTTGACCTGTGTTGATAAATCGGTGATAACCTGCCTTCTCTGTAAGACAAAAAAAAACCTAAAGTTCCTTGATCCTGAGGTTCCGGAACCTGACCACGGATCCATGACCAAGGAACGCTATGTGTCCCTTGCTGTTCCGCAGGCCGGGGTGCTCCTTACCGTCGATTGTTCCCTTCTCTGTTGCTTCGGCTATGTCACCGTCAACAATAGTGGCACCGTTCAGCACTACCTTTATCCTTGTTCCCCGGACGGTCACCTCCTCATAGTTCCATTCGCCGACAGGTCTGAGGAATCCTCTTCTTGCAGGGATAACTCCGTAGACTGAACCGTGGTACTGGTATGGCTCCAGGTCTGCAAAGACAGCTGCGGTATTGTCCAGGATCTGCAGTTCCATCCCCACGTAGGCGGCATCGCCCTCCATCGGGGTCCGGATGCCAAGTCCGTTGTTGGCTCCAGGGGTGAGCTGAAACTCAAAGCGGAAGATAAAATCGGAGTACTCCTTCACGCTGTAGAGGTTTCCGCCGCTGTCATCTCCCGGCTTGATAACCATCATGCCATCTTCAACCGTGTAAGAGACTTTGTTGCCTTCCCATCCGCTGAGGTCACGTCCGTTGAAGAGAGAAACAAACCCTGCCTCCTTCTCCGCAGGTGTAAGTACATATTCGGCAGACTTTATCTCCCGAATAAAAATATCCCTGAAATTCAGATCGGTACCATGAGCCTGAAGCTCCACAGCACCCTTTTCAAAAATCGGGATGCTTCTGTCCCAGTAGTTCTCCATGATCACATTGTCTGTTACCAGCTCGCCGTTAAGCCATACGGAGACCCTCTCTCCTGTCATCAGGATCCGGAACGTATTCCATTCTCCGATTGGATTATCAGCCACAGCAAGGGGTGCTGCCGGATTTTTCTGGTTGTTATACAGTCCGCCTGAGCCCACCTGTGCGCCTGCATCGGTGCGTGATGTGTCCCATATCTGCACCTGTGGGGAGCCTCGCAGATAGATGCCGCTGTCGCCATCCCTGGTGATGCGCCAGTCGACATACATCTCGAAATCGCCGTAATCTTTGACACTGCACATATTGTCACCTGACCCGCTGAACCATATCATACCGTCCCTGACGCTCCAGTTGTTCAGCATCTTCAGGTCAGCCTCCTTCTGTCTTGTGGCAAGCTCCCTGGGTTTCATCGATGCCCTTGTAAGCGGGTTACCGACCAGCCCTTTCCATCCGCTAAGGTCACGCCCGTTGAACATAGACTCAAATTCTTCACTATCAGGCAGATTCATAGATACAACGGCCTCCTCAGCGGCTTTCATGACCTCCTCTGCGGGATCTGAGAGGTACTGTGTGATGAAGAAACCAGCCTGGCGTATACCGAGGGCGGCGGTGGCGGCAAGCATCTCAGCCTTCGCGTCGGGTGCCATGGCATACGGAGCAATATCTTTAATCAGCAGAAGCTTCCGCTCAGGTGTGACAGGAGCCAGCGAGACCATTCTCATATAGGCGTCAAAAGCCGGTCTGCCGAAGGTCTTGTTCCCTGAGGCGCAGATATCAAGGAGGGCTGACAGGGCTGAATGGTCAGACCAGTGTGACAGCGCATCAAAACATACATCCCGTGTCTCAGCATCGCCGTTTTCGAACTCATGCGCTACCTGCTTCAGTGCTGCATCTCCTCCTGTGGTGGCCAGCAGCGGTATGAGCCTCAGCTTGTCCTTGCTCTTTCCAAGAGCCTCAAGTATCAGGTCAGACCTTTTTGATGGATCGTCACTGCGCATTGCTGCACTAAGGAGTGCACGCTGCAGCACGGTAATCTCACCTTTCTCCGATGCCATCTCAAGCAGCCTGATTATCTGCGGCTGATCATCCCATGCACCCACCGAAGCCAGCGAGGTCAGTGCGGCTGCTCTCACAGCCATATCCTCCGATGCGGTATATGGGTAAACAGTTGTGAAATAATCGTTGTTGCCTGACCGGGAAAGAAGCCACAACAGGGTTACGGTGGCGTGACCTTTTGAGGCAGGAAGGTTGTCTGCCACCCTGGTGATGCTGGTGCTGTCGAGTATCGTAGTAAGGGCGTTGGCCGCTGCACGGTGACCCTCTTCATTATCATACTTCAGTATCCAGGAGAGGAGCGGATCCACTGCCTTCTCACCCTGCAGTTTGGCAAGGGCAGTGACAGCCTCACCGGCCAAGTCCTGGTCCGGATCGTTCATTACCTTCGTCATAAGAGGTACGGCCAGTTCATCTCCCCGTTCGCCCAGCATGAAGAGGATCCCGGGTCTGGCATCACTGCTGACCTTTGCATACCTGTTAATCCACTTTTTCGTCACATCGGTGCCAGGCATGGCGGCTGCCATCCGGAGGGCGCCTCCGCGGACCGCCACATCGGGATCATCGGCAGCTTCGAGCAGCATATTCAGGGCCCCGTCGCCCTTCACTGCAGTAATGACACTCATTGCGGCAAGGCGCTGGCCTGCCGTCTGAGGCGTGTTACTTTTTGAGATGACCAGGCCCGTAATCTTATCCATCTCCCTTACATTACCGGCAAGGCCAGTATTTCCTGCATAGAGCAGCAACGACTGCACTGCACCTGTGGGATCCCATTGATAAGAGGCCATCTCTGCAGCCTGCAACAGTACTGGACCCGCTTTCGGATCACCTGTTGATGCCATGGCAAAGAGTGCTGCCGTCCGCTCAGCACTGGTCCCTTTTTCGTTCCAGGCAATATAGCTGTCAATAGCGCCGGGATAACTGTTCTCAGCAAGGGCTACCATAATCTGGGCCGCGCAGGGTGACGCTCCGGCCCTGAGCACCGATGCCAGCAGGTCAAGGGCAGCACCGCTCCCTATCGACTGGAGGGTTATTACTGCGTCATCACAGCTCTCCTGGATGTCTGCAAAACTGCTGAGCGCCTTTACGGCAGCATCAGAGCCTATCAGGTTGAGCTGTCTCATAAAGAAAACCCTCACCTCCCTGTCTCTGGCAGCATTCATAAATATTATACACTGCTTCTCCCACTCTCTCTTGCGGGTGTCATCCTTATCGCCCGAGAGATGGGCCGTGAGTGATGAGACGGCATAGCGTGCCCTGATATCATCACCGGTGCCGGCAGGCAACACCTGACCACATATGATCCCGCTTCCCTCCTCACCCAGCGAGTACATCTCTTCCATGAGACGTACGGTGAGCTCTCTGCTGTCTGCCGGAAGCCTGGCAAGCAGATCGGCCACCCGCGTCTCAAGGGTTCTCATATCCTGTGCTCCGAGAGATGCACTTAACAGCAGCACGGCCGGGACCATCAATAGTGTTCTGAATCTGTTCATGATTATTCTGTTATTGAATATTTTACATATGCCATTCGCCTCTCATAGGCTGGTCTATCAATGCGTTTGCCGCATCATCACCTATAAAGAGCTGGTTCACCGGATCGAACCTGAGGTTTCGTCCCAGCCGCAGAGCAACGACTCCCATGTTTACAATTGTGCATGACCTGTGCCCGTTCGCCTCGTTGAGGGCAAAGGGTTTTCTCGTCCTGACCGACTCTGAGAACTGGGTCACCTGGGGTGCAGGGTCAGGCAGGTCATTGACAAGGTCAGCAAGGTTGGGTATGTCGGAGACAAAGCCCTTGAATATTTTGCCTGACGGCCCTTCAATATATGCAGCATCCTTATCGCGGTTTTCGCCGTCGAGTATAATGCTGCATCCGTCATCATAGGTGTAGGTTATGCGTCGCCATGACCCTACAGCGTCATAGTGCTGCTGAGGTGCATCGATCTCCACCGAAACGGGGCTTGTATCATCCTTGCCCAAAAGGTATTGCACGGGGTCGATATAATGCTGCCCCATATCTCCGAGGCCGCCGCCGTCATAATCCCAGTATCCCCGGAAGTTCTCATGGACCCTCATCTTGTTGTATGGCTTGAATGGAGCCGGCCCAAGCCACATGTTATAATCAAGGTCCGAAGGCACCGGCTGTGGTTCAAGGTCAGTCAGCCCGCTCCAGTAAAACTTCCAGTCGTAGCCTGTGATGCCGCTGATTGTAACCTTCAACGGCCAGCCCAGCACCCCGCTGTCGACAATCTTCTTAAGCGGCATGACGGTGGTGCCGAGGCCATAGAACTGTCCGCTGAACCTGAACCAGGTGTTGAGCCTGAACATCCTTCCGTTCGCCTTCACGGCCTCAACAAGTCGTTTGCCCTCACCTATAGTTCGTGTCATGGGTTTCTCGCACCATATGTCCTTTCCCGCTTCAGCGGCCATCCTGGCAATTACACCGTGCCAGTGAGGCGGCGTGGCAATGTGTACAATATCGATGTCAGGCCTGGCAATGAGCTCCCGGAAGTCGTGATAACCCGTCACCCCCTTACCTGCCCTGTCGAGTGCTCTCCTGAGATGAGCAGAGTCAACATCACATACTGCCAGAAGACGGGTATTTTCGTACCCGAAATGGCCGAGGCCCATTCCTCCGACACCGATTATACCCTTTGTAAGCTGATCGCTTGGCGCAAGATAACCACTCCCGCCCAGCACATGACGGGGAATGAGAGTGAGACCGAGCCCGGCAGCCGTACTCCTGGCAATGAACCTGCGCCTTCCTGATTTTTCCATATTATAAAGTCGTTTGAAAATTCAATGTCTGTAAATATAGAGAATTTGACTAAATTGTCCGGTGACAATAATCTCCCTGGGAATAACATAAAAAAAAATCCATGAAAACACTGCTGCCGTTTATTATGATGTTGCTTCTGTTGTCGCCTGCAATGGCTGCGGAGGAAGAGTTTCCGGTACTGGGTCTCTGTATCTCGGCGCCCGAACCTGGGTTTGTGAAGGAATTTGATAAATTCATCCGGGAGGAGCTTGCTCCGCTTGGGGTGAACACCCTGGTTCTGAGGGTCGACTGGGGCTATGAATATGAATCACACCCGGAACTGAGAGGCGACAATCCACTTACGAAGCAGGATGTCAAAATGCTTGTCAGCACCTGCAGGGCGCTCAATATCGATCTTATTCCGCAAATCAATCTTCTCGGCCACCAGTCGTGGGCATCAAAAACAGGCAAGCTGCTGGAGGTCTATCCACAGTTCGACGAGACGCCATGGGTACAGATGCCGGATGAATACGAGTGGCCCAATGATGACGGGCTCTACTGTAAGAGCTACTGCCCGTTGCACCCGGAGGTACATGATGTGGTACTGGAGGTCGTAGCTGAGCTGATGGATGCCTTTGAGGCCACCTCTTTCCATGCGGGAATGGATGAGGTTTTTTACATCGGCGACAGTAAGTGTCCCAGGTGCTCAGGAAGGGATAATGCTGAGCTTTTTGCCGGGGAGGTGAACCTGATCCGGAATTTCCTTGCCGGAAGGGGGTGCAGGTTGTGGATATGGGGCGACAGGCTCATTGACGGGAAGACCACAGGCTACGGAATGTGGGAAGCAAGCATGAATAACACCCACAGGGCTATTGACATGATAAGCAAGGATGTGGTCATATGCGACTGGCACTACGAGAGACCTGATCTGACTGCGGTGATGTTCGCACTGAAGGGCTTCACGGTTCTGACCTGCCCGTGGCGCACGCCGGAGGTAGCCCTGAAGCAGCTTGACAACACCCGTATGTTTATCTCATCGGCCAATAAGGCAACAAAAGAGAGGTACGCCGGGATCCTCCAGACGGAATGGGGGAACGCAGAAAGCTTTGTGAACGATTTCAGGGAGATAAGCAGGAATGGCGCTGCCTCTCAGGGCAAGGAGAAGAGTGCTGCAAACACATTCTACCTCCTGACCAGGGAGATTGCCGGCAACCGGAAAGATTAGAAGGCTCTACTCTTCTGCGGGCACATTATACTGTTTCCTGAGGCCATCAAGACGCTTCCTGAGATCTTTCTCAATGGCGTCATAGGCAGGGTCATCTATAAGATTGCTCATCTCATGCGGGTCAGTGCTGAGGTCATACAGTTCCCAGCGGTCTATGTCATTATAAAAATGAATGAGCTTGTACCTGTCGGTCCTGATTCCGTAATGCCGCTTCACCGCATGCTCTGCGGGGAACTCATAGTAATGGTAATAGAGTGCATCACGCCATCCTTTGGTTTTTGATCCGCTGAGCAGAGGCAAAAGGGATACCCCCTGCATCTCTTCCGGCGGCCTGACACCTGCCAGTTCCAGGAAGGTGGGTGCAAAATCAATATTCTGGACCATCTGTTCAACATCCCCGTGGGCAGTCAGACCCTCCGGCAACCGCATCATCAGAGGAGTCCTGAAAGACTCCTCATACATGAACCGTTTGTCAAACCAGCCATGTTCGCCAAGATAAAAGCCCTGGTCTGAGGTATATACAACCAGTGTGTTTTTCAGCAGACCCTCCGATTCGAGATAATCGAGCAGCCGTCCCGTGTTGCGGTCTACTGACTGGATCGTCCGGAGGTAATCAGTCAGATACCTGTTGAGTTTATATAGAGCCAGGGAATCGCCGACGGGAGGATTGGCGTTATAGGCGCTGCTGATGCTGTCATACTCGCTCAGCCACGCCCTGCGCTGATCCGGGGTCAGGCGGTTATTTACATACCACAGATAGTCCTTTTCAGACTGTGACAGTGAGTCTCCGTCGGCGCCGGTGATCTTCAGATCACTTGCCATTCGCATATCCTTCATGACACTCATCTCCTGCTCTGCGGCGGCCTGCCTCCCTTCGTAATTGTCGAAGAATGTCTCCGGCACCGGGAATTCGGTTTTGTCATACAGGTCGAAGTCAACCGTGTCAGGCATCCAGTTGCGGTGAGGAGCCTTGTGATGTACAAGCAGGCAGAAGGGCTTGTCCCTGTCGCGCTTATCCATCCAGTCGATAGCCATGTCGGTAATGAGGGTGGTGGCGTAGCCTGTCACCCTGTATGTGCGTCCCATCTCAATGAAGTCGGGGTTATAATAGCTCCCCTGGCCGGGAAGGATATTCCAGTAGTCAAAGCCGGTGGGTTCGCTCTTCAGGTGCCACTTGCCAATCAGGGCTGTCTGGTACCCGGCTTGCTGGAGCAGTTTCGGGAAGGTCACCTGGGAGCTGTCAAACCTGTTCCTGTTATCAAGGTGCCCATTGGAATGGCTGTGCTTACCTGTCAGCAGCGCAGCCCTGCTTGGGGCGCAGATGGAGTTGCAAACGAAGCTGTTGCGGAAGATGATTCCCTCATCGGCTATCCGGTCCAGGTTCGGGGTGCTGTTGATCTCACTGCCGTACGCTCCCACGGCCTGGTATGCATGGTCATCAGTCATGATGAAGATTATATTCGGACGCAGGGGCTCCTGCCTGGTGCACGACCAGAGCAGAAGAAGCAGAGTCAGAAGAACCAGATGCCTCATAACCTATTTATTGATTTATGGAAATTAACTTCTGATGCAACCTGCAGAGGCCTTACCCGGCTACTGTCAGATCGTAACTATCTTTTTCCTGATAATTATCCAGGCTACAATCAGCAGGTAGGCGGCACAGAGTAACAGCACCCCCATTCCGGAGATCACTCCAAGCGAGTCACTCACCAGTCCCATCACCGGAGGAATCAGTGCGCCACCGGAAATTGCCATCATCATAAGCCCCGAGATCTCATTGCTTCTTTCCGGGTATCTCTGTACAGTAAGTGAGTAGACCAGGGGGAAGATGTTGGCCACACCAAGTCCGATAATGAACACAAGTGCCCAGGCGGCACCCTTTGATGGCAGGACCAGTATGAGAAAGATGGAAACGATTGAGATGATGGCACTGTATAGCAGTCCTTTCGTCGATGAGAGCCTTGTAAGCAGCAACGCACCTACAAAGGTACCCAGCATACGGCCGAAGAAGTAAATACTGCGGCCTGACTGGGCTGCCACCTCTTCAATACCGAACCTGGTTGTGAGATACTTACCGGAAAAGTAGTTGAACCCCACGTCAATGCCCACCACAAGGAAGATGGAGATGACCATCATGAGGACATATGAGTTGCCAAGCAGCCTGAAGGCAGACGCCATTGAGGCCTTCTCACCTGTCACGGCAGTCTCTTCTATCTTGACAGTACTGAGCCAGAGGACGCTGAGGAAGGAGATGATGCCGTAAACAAGAAACAGCAGCTTCCAGTCGCCGAACCGGCTGGCAAACAGCGCAGCCAGGGGTGCGGCTATCATCGAGCCGATGGCTTTGATGAACTGTGAGAAACTAAGGAAGCTTGAAGCTCTTCTCCCGGGCACTACATCTACGAGCAGGGGATTTGCCGAGACCTGGACTATAGTGTTGCCAATGCCCAGCAATGCAAAGCCGGCGATGACAGTTATAAAGTTATAGAAGAAATAAGGTATGAACAGCCCTATGCCGGTGATGGCCATGCCTGTGTTGAGCATCACCTTCTTTCCCACGCGCGCCTGAAGGATACCGACAGGCACTGAGAGGAGGAAGAACCAGATGAAAGCCGCGAAGGGTATGAGCCCGAGTATGAAATCGCTCAGGCCGAGATCGCCGGCCACACGGTCCTTGCCGATACCCACAAGGTCAACAAAACTCATCACGAAGAAAGAGAGGAGCACCGGCACCACCAGTCTCATCTCGATTTTTTTCTCATTCATTATTTCAGGATGTTAGGACTTACATTAAATGAAGGGCAGGTTGGACTGCCTTCCAGAATCCATCATCGAAAAGATAGGCGCTGCCCAGCAGGGCGGCATCCTCCTTCAGCTCCGATATGGCAACCGAAGTGTGGCAACCGGCCTGTCTCAGTTCATTTTCGAATGAGGGTCCGAAGAGGGTCCAGGCATGAGAGATATTCCCGCCTATCACAAGAATTTCTGCCTCGAATCTTATCAGCCACGGAGCGAGAAAGGCTCCAAGGTTTGTCCCGAACTCAGTGAACAGGCTGCGCACTTCCGGCAGATGCTCTGCCTCCAGGGCCACCTCTTTTACCCCGGCTGCTTCCCTGCCGGTCAACCCGGCGAACCTTGAGGTGAACCAGCGTGTCGAGAAGTAGTCGTCAGCAATGCCGTTGCCAAAAGGGAGGTGATAGACGCATCCCATCTTCGGCACCCTGTCGCCGTCAACCACCGGTATGCGGTCATCCAGGAATGCTGAACCGAATCCGGTTCCCAGCGTTATAGCCATCATCTTCCGGCTGCCGGATGCCTTTCCTGCCCACGCTTCGCCTACAGCGAATGAACTGGCATCATTCATGAACCTTACCTTGCAGTCGCAAGGCAGTCCCAGACGTGAACCAACAGCTTTTCCCACATTGACACCGTAGAGGTTTTCATACTTGGGGACACCCTTGATGAGGCATATTCCCCTGACATAGTCGAAAGGTCCCGGCATGGCGAATCCTATCCCCCGAAGATTGAATATCTGTATTCCCCTCAGCACTCTCCTGAGGGTGTCAGTCCATACAGTCAGTATCTCATCGGCCTCTGCCTTGTTGTCAACCGGGCTTTCTGCACGTGAGCTGCTGATGATCCTGTGACTCTCCATGTCAACCGCAACGGCTGTGATATGGCTGCCACCGATGTCTGACCCTATGGCAATGTTCTGAAGTGAAGTACTCATTTTATGATGTCTGAAGATTCTTAATTCGAGGCAATGAAAATATCTATTTTCCCAAAGAGTGCAAAATGAATTCATTTTTATATTATCAAATAACTAGGAGCAGTCTGATAATTATTCTAAATTCGTGATATTAATACTAATCATACTCACCCATCACAATTTAAACTTATCTGAATATGTCAAAGGCCACAAAGGAGGAAGCACTCCTATATCACAGCAGCGGACGCAAGGGCAAGGTGGAGGTGATCCCCACCAAGCCATACTGTACACAGTCTGATCTGAGTCTTGCTTACACTCCGGGGGTTGCCTATCCCTGCCTCGAGATTGAGAAGAACCCTGATGATGCATACCAGTACACTGCCAAGGGTAATCTTGTGGCCGTCATATCCAATGGCACAGCCGTTCTGGGGCTGGGCGACATTGGTGCTCTTGCCGGTAAGCCGGTGATGGAAGGCAAGGGGCTGCTCTTCAAGGTTTTTGCCGATGTTGACGTATTTGATATTGAGGTTGATGAGAAGGATCCTGATAAGCTTATTGAGATATGTGCAAAGATTGCCCCTACTTTTGGAGGGATCAATCTCGAGGATATCAAAGCTCCTGAGTGTTTTGAGGTTGAGACCCGGCTCAAGGAGATGCTTGACATCCCGGTCTTTCATGATGACCAGCACGGAACGGCCATCATCTCGGCAGCCGGACTTTTGAGTGCCGTTGACATCAGCGGAAAAAACCTTGCCGATATGAAGGTTGTCGTCTGTGGTGCCGGTGCCGCAGCCAACTCATGTACCCGCCTCTACGTGGCACTGGGTATCAGGAGGGAGAATGTTGTAATGGTTGACAGCAAGGGGGTTATCAATACAAAAAGGACTGATCTCAACAAATACAAGAAAGAGTGGATCACCGACCGGGATATTGACACTTTGGCAGAGGCAGTTAACGGTGCTGATCTGTTTTTGGGACTGTCGGTTGCCAATATGCTGACAAAGGAGATGCTAAGCACCATGGCTCCTCATCCCATAGTCTTTGCCATGGCCAATCCCAACCCGGAGATAAGTTATGAAGACGCCATGGAAACGCGTGATGACCTGATCTTTGCCACCGGGAGGTCCGACTATCCCAACCAGATCAATAATGTGCTCGGGTTCCCCTTTATCTTCAGGGGAGCACTTGATGTAAGGGCAAGAACGATCAACGAGGAGATGAAACTGGCGGCCACAAGGGCTCTTGCTGAACTGGCCAAGGAGCCCGTTCCTGAATCAGTGCTGAAGGCTTACGGGCTTGACAAACTGGAATTCGGCAGGGAATACATCATTCCCAAACCGCTTGATCCGCGCCTGATCTCAAGGGTAGCCTCAGCCGTGGCTATGGCTGCGGTGGAGACCGGGGTTGCGAGGCTGAAGATTGACGACTGGGACGCCTACAGACAGTCACTCAGCAAACGAACCTCAGAGCATATCGGCAGAATCTCGGATATCTGCTGTCTGAGACACCCGTAAGAAAATTCAAAGGGCCGGCATCAGATTAATGCCGGCCCTTTGAATACCCTCCCCACATATACGCTGTCAACTGTGCCCAAACTCTTAAAAGCACAGTCTTATCGCTTCAGTGTGATCCCGAGTTTCGATTCGTACATTGTCACAATCATTGACGAGATCTGCTCCAGGGTAAAACTGCTCCTGTTAAATGTCACATCAAAAAGATGGTCTATTGAGAGAGGCTTTTTCTCAAGGAAATCGATTATCAGCTTATGCCGTCTCTCGTCTGTCTGCAGAGTGTATTCCTCAGCCTTTTCAATGATCATACCCTTCTTGGTCATCACGTTACGCACCCTCCAGTACATCGGAGCCACCAGCCTGACGTGAAGGGCGTTGGCCATGTCGTGAGTAATAGCTACACCTCCCCTTCCAATTATCACTGCATAACCGTCACGTGCTATTGAATGCACCACCTCCCTTATAGCCTTCTTCACCGAGCTGTCAGTCACAAAGGAGCCTGAGAAGGCCATTATCATCTGAGAAATGTCGGTCATGCCCAACCCCTGGTAATAGGTCTCGACACGGTGCGTGTCAGTCCTCAGCTCATGGGCGGCATGATAGATGATATCCTTGTCAACCCATTTCCACCTGTTTGTGTTGTATCTGAGATTAAGCTGTGCCACGAGCTCCGCAGCGACTTCTCTCCCGTCACACCCTGTAAGGCGTGAAATTGTAATAACCGGACCGGTCTGGTCAATGGGCCTGCCAAGCATTTCAGCCCTGTAGCGCGTATCGAAATAATCGAATATCTTCTTCACGACAAAGGCATTATCTACCGCAAAAGTGACCTGTGCCACCCATGCTGCAGCGGTTTCAAATTTTACAAAATATAGTCAATTTTTGTTGAAATGTCAAGTAAATCGGCCAAAAACAGCTTTTTACCTTCCTCCCCGCTGAGCAAACTTACTCATTTGCAGTCGTGCATGCGCGATTCCTTCTCACGTTTCGCCGTGTTCGGTACGCCTTATAATCTCGTTCTGGAGATCATCTCCCAGATCATTGAAATAATCACTGTAACCTGCAACACGCACAATCAGGTCACGGTACAACTCAGGATGTTTCTTGGCATCACGGAGTGTATCGGCGCTTACGACGTTGAACTGTATATGGTGCCCGTCAAGGCTGAAATAGCTTCTGATCAGGGCGGTGAGCTTCTGATAACTTTCCTCGTCGTCAAAGAACTCCGGTGAGAACTTCTGGTTCAGGAGTGTTCCCCCGGTCCGGAGGTGGTCAATTTTTGAGGCCGACTTGATCACGGCGGTCGGTCCCTGGCGGTCAACACCCTGGAATGGAGAGATTCCTTCTGAAAGGGGCACCCAGGCTTTGCGGCCGTCGGGAGTTGCCCCGGTGACATTACCGAAGTATACGTGAGAGGTGGTCGGGAGCATGTTGATACGGTGAATGCCTCCCCTCGGGGTGGGCCTTCCGGTAACGGCATCATGGAAGTACTCAAATACTGTCACAGCCTGTGCATCGGCATAGTCGTCATCATTCCCGTATTTCGGAGTATTGAAGATCATCTCATACTGCATCTCCTCTGCTCCCTCGAAGTTGTTTTGCAGGGCGGTCAGCATCTCGTTCCAGGTAAACCTCTTCCGGTCATATATATTGAACCTGATTGAGGTGAGGATATCGGTGATGCTTCCCAGTCCCACTCCCTGTATGTAGGTGGTGTTGTACCGTGCGCCGCCGGCATTGTAGTCTTTGCCGCTTGCAATGCAGTCTTCCAGAAGAAGCGACAGAAAAGGCACAGGGAGGTGGATGGCGAAAGTCTTCTCAATGACGTTGTTGCCTGTCACCTTTATGTCGGCGAAGTGGTTGATCTGTACCCTGAAAGCATTCATGAACTCCTCAAAAGTGCTGAATGACGCGGGTTCTCCTGTCTCCGGTCCTACCTGCACTCCCGTTCGGTGATCGAAACCGTTGTTAAGCGTCACCTCGAGGATCTTCACCAGGTTGAAGTACCCGGTCAGCCAGTAGCACTCAGTGCCAAAGGCGCCTGTCTCCACGCATCCCGAGGCTCCGCCGTTGCGGGCATCGACGATGCTCTTGCCCTGGCGAAGCAGCTCTTCGATGATTGCCTCGGTGTTAAAGACGGAGGGCTGACCGAACCCGGTCTTGATAATATCGAGGGCCTTATGTACCAGGGAATCCGGGTTCTTGCGACTCACCTGCACCATTGAACTGGGCTGCAGGATGCGCATCTCCTTAATTACATCAAGGAGGATATAGGTCATAGGGTTGACCGCATCAGTGCCGTCAGGCTTCACTCCTCCCAGGTTTATCAGGCAGAAGTCAGTGTAGGTATTGCTCTCCTGCGCGGTGACGCCCATCTTGGGGGGCGAAGGGTGGTTGTTGAACTTGACCCAGAAGCATCCGAGGAGCTCATAAGCCGCATCCGGGGTGAGTGTGCCCGCATCCATGCCCTTTTTATATATTGGCCACAGATGCTGGTCGAGACGCCCTGGATTGAATGAATCCCAGGGATTAAGCTCGGTCACAACTCCCAGGTGGATGAACCAGTAATGCTGAAGCATCTCGTGAAATGTCTCCGGGGCATGGGCCGGCACCCGACGGCAGACTTCTGCCATTCTGTTCAGCTCTCCGCGGCGCTTTTCATCCTTCTCTCCTGCTGCCAGCACATCAAGGGCATCAGCATGCCTTCCGGCATACATGATGATTGCATCACATGCAATGTCCATTGCCTTCAGTTCCTCACTCCTTTCATATGCAGCACTGTCATTGCGGAAATCGAGCGCGGCAACAGCATCAGCTATCTCCTGCTTAAGGTCGAGGAATCCGGTGTGGAACATCTTGTATCCCAGCACCGTGTGTCCCGGCGCTCTCTGCTCCTGGAACTCGGTGAATATGCCGGCCCTGTAGGCGGCGAGCCACCCGGGGGTCATGCGTTCCATTATGCGGTCACGGTTGCTGCGTCCTTCCCAGAAAGGAATGATCTCCTCGCTGTAAATCTTTTTAACCTCGTCGCTCACCCTGAAAAAGACCTTCTCCCGTGTGTCGAGAATCTCCAGATCACGTATTGAGTGAAGGCTTATCTCGGGATAGGTTGGTGTTGCCTTGGGGGCAGGGCCTCTCTCTCCCACAATGAGTTCGCCATCACTGATGCAGATGGACTTATGGCTGAGCAGGTGCTCAAAGGCGCGGGCCCTGAGCACAGGTGCCGACAGACCCTGTGCCTCGCGACCGGAGTAGAACTGTGTGATCAGCTGAGCCCTCTCGGCTGTCAGGGTTTCGGTGGCATTCAGGCTCTGTTCCCTGAGCTTTATAACTCTGTCTGTCATCTTCATATGGTTGTAATCTCCTTATTTATTACCTGCTGCTGACGGTGTGTCATCCGCCTTTCTTTATATGTATTCCAAGCGGCCTGAGTATATCAATGTATTCATCCAGACGGCCGTTCGACACCTGGCTTACTGATGCCATCCTGTCCTCCATATCAAAGCGACGGTACTTTGAACTGCCTGTCTTGTGGTATGGGAGCAGGTTTATACCTTTTATATGTCCGTTGTTGCGGCTTTCAATAAAATCGCGGAGTGTTTCCATATATGCGGCATCAGCCGAAACGCCCGGGATGACGGGGACGCGGATCATCACATCCTTTCCCTCCTCCAGCAGCATGTCAAGGTTAGAAATTATGAGTCCGTTGCTCACACAGGTAAACTTTTTATGTACCTCAGGATCAGTATGCTTGATGTCATAAAGGAAGAGATCGGTGACAGGCATAACTGACTGCAGTATCTCCCGTTTGAC
>Ga0209467_1000964_pt1 | contig 29476 bp, 27 predicted proteins | sample Higcelwee11metaG_FD_187175 | JGI IMG/M metagenome (GOLD analysis project Ga0209467, IMG submission 187175) | Freshwater pond sediment microbial communities from the University of Edinburgh, under environmental carbon perturbations - High... | ecosystem: Environmental > Aquatic > Freshwater >... | reverse complement strand
GAACATTTAACATGAATCTCAAAGCTCTTTCCATATCCTCCCGAATTTACTTCGGTTTGATATTAACATATCTGTAAACGGTCATGCAACTTGGGCAATTCTTTGGCACTTAAAGTGGGTAGTAACACTATAGTAATAAAAAATATCGAAATCACAGATTGTAGAAAAAGTCTTACTAACATTATACCTCTCATTCCGTAGGGCGAAACAATAAGCTGTTCAATTGTACCTATTTTAGCTTCATTCACAATTATACTGCTTGTCTGAGAAAAAGACGACAAAACCATCCACAGCAACGCATAAATCAATATCAATGTAGGATAATCAAGCCCTAAAAAATTGGTATCTCTTTGATTAATCATACTATAATAAAAAAACGCCAAAATAGCTATGTTCACAATCATTCCCAATAATAATCTGAACCTGTTGTTTTTTATTTCCCAAACTTGCTTTAAAATACTCAATTTAACCAATTGAAACATTTCCTATAGTACTCCTATCGTTTAAAACTGTAAACAAATTATTTTCAAATCCTTCATAAGTCTTAATATCCAAAACCTTATAACTTCCATCCTTTAACATGCTTAGTATTATGTCTATATCTTCTTTTCTAAAACTACCATAAATTACATTTTCCCTATATTGTATGTCACTGTTTAAATTTCCTATTCTTACCTTTACTTCTTCAGACGGTACATTGTCCAAGTAAAATGAACAAACTACTTTATTTGATAAGGAATTAAAGCTTTCCATAGTACCAATAAAATTCAATGTACCTTTATTTAAAACTGCTAAATAATCAGACACGTCCTCAATAAATTTAATATCTTGTGTAGTTAATACTATAGTTTTTTTAGTTGCTTCCTCTCTCAAAATATTCTTTAATGTACTTAATGCTTCTAAATCAAGACCTAAATTGGGTTCATCCAATATAACTAAATCACTTTCTTGCGCCAGTGCTATAATTAATGCAGTTTTTTGTTGCATACCTTTTGATAAAGACGAAACAAGCTTGTTCCTATGTTCGGTTAATGAAAAACGTTCTAAGTAATAGTTTATTAGCATTTCCTTTTGCTTATATGAAGTTTTTTTTATTTCCAAAAAGTATTTTATATTTTGTAGTAAAGTTAAATTTAAGTAAAGATTACGTGAAGCATCTAATAAAAGTGATATTCTCCTGCGTAATCGGCTATAATTTTTATATGTAAATGCTTCACAAAAAATTCTATTTTGCCACTTTCAAAAAGTAAAAGAGTTGATAAGCACTTAACTAACGTAGTCTTACCTGAACCGTTATGACCAACGATTGAGGTAACAGCATTTCTCTTTATCTCAAAATTTATATTAGTTAAAGCTTTGAAGTCTCCATATTGTTTACAAACATTTACAAGCTTAATACTCAAGCAAACACTTCCTTAGCAAAAACTCTTAACCAATAAATCAATCCTGAGATAAGTATTTAAATTTATCAGAGAATATATTTGATAGACTCACTTCTACTCCTTCGTTTTCTAACAACTTTTCAAAATAACCTAACATATCTTCCTTTGATTCTGCAAGCGTTTCAAAGACGCCTTTATCTATTGTTTCAAAAAAGCAGTTCCAATGGCAATCGTCCTTATTTTCTAAAAAACCACCAGCTAAACTAACAACTTCATCCTGTAATTCTTCGTTAAGTTGTTCGTCCGAAACAAAAAACACCTTTATATAATTACTTTTTCCAAACTCTTTCTCATCTTCTATTCCTTTCAAGGAAGGAAAATCATTCAATGTACTGGCACGTCTATAATCTGCAATTGCCATATAACATATTATCCTACCGTAAAAACCCTCGCTTAATTTATATAACTCGATATCTTTTAATTTTAACTCTCTTATTATCCTTATAATCTCCATATAATCAATCCTCCTAAAATAATATCTTAATAAATTGTAATTTTATGAGCATTAACAAATATTACTATATATCAATATTTTTATCCCCTACAACTATTTTTAAGTACTAATTCTACTTATGGATATGTACAATTTTCGCTTATGCCCCTGCTCCAATCGCACGTAAGAAATTTATCCATGCACCTATATCATCACCTGGGAAGAAGAATGTTGCGGTACATACGACAACTATTATAATAGCAATTACAACATTTGCTTTCAGTGAAAAGCTTCAAGAACGACTAGCGTCGTATTACTATGAGATAAGTAGTTTTAATTTGAAATGTCAACAATATTTCTAACCGCTTTTTAAGTAGTGCAAATAAAGCACAATACTATGCTTCTGTTCTTTTATAGTATAAGCCAAGTTAACCTCATGAGAAATAGCTCAGCCTATTTTTATATATTTTTTACTATTTCATCTACCCATGCATTCACTAAATGAATAGGTTTTTCTTCTCAATTAGATGATCTTCTAAGTGTTTTCACATCTGTTGCAATTACTCTACCCTGAGTATTATCACTCAACTTATTTGTCCAGTTTATAAATGCGCTATTAAAAGATATTGAATCAAGTTGTTCAAAAACCCTTTGAAAAGTGTCATGAGAGAGTACTCTATTTTCTAACTCTATATATTTCATTATCCTCTTCAGCTTACACTAAAGCCACAGCCCCTACCCCCTATTAAAACAATTTCAAATTAAGTCTTTACATTTCTTTCCTGATTGCTTCCAGTGCACTAAGATTCATTGCCCTTCTTGCAGGATAGAAGCCGGATACAAGTCCTATAATTGTAGTAAATAGCATAGCACTTAATGCGAGCCATAACGGTATTACTGAAGTTTTTGCTCCTTCGCCTCCCATACTCATATAGCCCATCAATGCAAAACCTGCGGAATTTATACCGTAGGATACGCCATAACTTAGCAGTAGTCCTAATAATCCTCCTAAAAGTCCTATAGCTGCTGCTTCAAAAAGAAACAGCTTTTTTATATCTGCTAAAGAAGAACCAATTACTTTCATAATACCTATTTCTCTTGTACGCTCATATATTGACATTACCATAGTGTTTGTAATTCCAATAGATGCAACCAGCAGAGATACTGCACCGATTGCACCCAGTACAATGCTTATGCTTGATGAAGTCTTTTGCATTGATTCAAGTATATCAGTAAGGCTATCTGCAAAAAAGCCCATATCTTTTATCTTGCCTTGTATGCTCTGTACATTATTTATATCTTTTACTTTAACTATTATCCTTGAATAATTCTTTAGGTTCCGATAATCTGAAGACTTGTCACTTTGATTCTTACCTCTGTTAAAATCCTTCACAATTTTTTTTAGCTCATCAATATTCATAAATACACTGCTGTAATATTCATAGTTTCCTTCCTCAAGCATCCCTACACCATTAATTTTATATGTTTTAGGCTTTTTTTGTACTGCGCCTTGTACGGACATAGATTCTTCACCATAGGACATATCAAGGGATAAGGATATTTTCTCAGTTAAAAGATCAACTTTCGGCTGGCTTCCTCCCATTCTGTAATTGTTTAAAGCTTTGGGATTCTGTAGATTATCCTTTACTCCAAAACCAAATACTACGCCTGTCCTATCCTCATTGCCAAGAAGTCTTCCTTGCGACACCTTCAACCCTAATTTATCCATATATTGGGGATCAATACCTAGAAGCTGAACATAACCTATATAGTTACCCAACTTTATTTTTCCTTGAGTCTCTATAAAAGGTATTACAGACTCAACTCCATCTATCCTAGAGAAATCTGCTACAGCAGCCTCATCTAATTCCCGCATTTTTGTTGTATTGTTTTTTGCTTCCTCCCCGCCATTCATGCCATAATACATTCCGTTTTCAGGAGATCTGATGTTTATTGTATTTAAGCTTCCCATATTGGATATTTCTTGCTTAAAGCCTTCATTCATACCTATACCTATGGAAATCATTATAACAATAGATGCTGTACCTATTACTACTCCCATTACAGTCAGAAGTGTTCTGGTTTTTCTTCTAAGAAGGTTTTTTAAGGTTATTCTTACTATATCGATACTATTCATCCAGCTCCATTTCCTTCCTTCTTTTGTTCTTTCTTAACCTTCGGAATGTAAAAATAGCTGCAGCAATTATCACTATACCTATCCAGAAATATATATTCTTAATGGTGGAATTCATTATTTTATCCTTGGTGCTTACAGGCTCCTGAGGCATATCTTCCGGCATCTGCATAGGAGGCATTTCCATGGCGTTTATTGTGAATTCTCTCTCATATGTAAACTCTTCCCCCGAAGGGTCCTCAAAGCTGAATAATACCTTCCCATTAGCAGTGCCTGCTTTAGTAGCAATGAGGTTTGCTTCAAAATAATCACTGGAACCGGATTCAAAATTGCCAATAAAAGCTTCACCGTTTTCTATTTCAAAATCCCCTTCAACCTTTATCATCAGATTTGAAAGTTTTGTCTTTCCTTTGTTGTAATACTGCAAACTTATAGGGGTAGGCTGACCTATATAAACTTCCGGCGGTAAGCTTATTTCAGATGCATCCAGCTTGGATTGCTGTATTACCGGAATTCCAATAAGCTCTTCAGCCTTATACTCTACTCCCTCATCATCCTGGTATTCGATATTTGCTGTAATATTATAGTATTTTGGCAGTGCATCAGGAATTGTGAACATTTTAATGCTTCTTACGGCGGTTCCTTTTGGTTTTATTGAATCAACAAAAAAAGTATTACTGCTTCCAACAGGTGTGAATACGACATCCCCCTCTTTATCTGAGTCAATTCCTGTCAGATAGATTTTTATATTCTTTACTTCCTTTGTTTTGCTGGTATTCATAAAGGTCAAATCCATGCTGAATTCTTCACCGGCTCTTACTACTTTCGGTTCAAAATTATAATTGTTTATTATTATTTTTGGAGTAATCTTACTGTTTCCACCATTTATATATATACCTGCATATTGATTTACTGAATATTTAGAATCTTCTTTTTCGGAATCTTCATATTCAAGGTTTATCGCTATGTTATAATTCTTAGACTTTGCTTCATTATTAGCATAAAGTATATATTCGAGCTTTTTTTGTTCTCCGGCTTTAAGATCTTCAATAATTATAAGATCAGGGGATTTTGAAACTATGCCATCTTCTCCCTTTACAGTTACTTTGACATTTCTTGCATTTGATTTGCCCTTGTTATAAACATCGAAGTTTAACATAAAATTCTCGTTTGTTTTGACTTCCTGCGGCATGATTTCAATATTATTCAGTGATACATTTGAGCTTTTCGTTTCTCCCTGGACATTTATGAAAAAACTTGAATTATCGGAGTAACTATTATTTCTCTGATCCTTATAGTCCATCTTTACTTCCAATCCATAATTTCCACTTCCCATAGAATCAGCAGCAACAAGCTCTAAAAGTATATTTTTCTCCTCATTACCTTTTATCCTGTCAAAATACCAACTGTCAACACCGCTGGACAAGGTAAATCCGTCTTTGCTCAAGCCTTCAACAGACAGCTTGACCCCTTTAGCATCCAGTTCTCCCATATTAACCATATTAAGGCTGACTTGCAGGTTTTCTCCCGCTTTTACCGGATTGTCACTGTAATCAATATCTTGAATTGTTAACGCTGGTTCATTCTTGTTATTTATAACCTTGACATATATCTTTTCACTGCTTGTAAAATAACTGTTTTTTGTGTTATAATATCTAAATTCTACATCCAGTTCATAAGTTTTTTCTTCCGCATAGGGCTTTACTTTCAGGTTAAAAGTTACCCCTTCACTTTTTTTAGCACTTAAAGAGCTTATAGATTGTACGAGATTCAGACTGTCCATGTCGAAGGGACTGCTGCTGTCATCAAGCAACAGCTTTACGCTGATATTCCTTGCAATATACTGGCTTACATTTGTTATGGTAAGCGAAATCTGCATTGTATCTCCGGCATTGGCTTCCGGTATTGAAGTACTTTCTATTATGAGCTTCGGCTCGCTGTCAGAACTGCTTGCTGCCGATGTATTCATCATGGGTATACCTGCAAATATTATTACAGCAGCTAAAAAAATAATAAATAATCTTCTCCTCATATTTAACCCCTCCCCGCTTTACAATCTTTTGTTTCGTTCTTTTCAATACATCCGTCTTTTATATGTATTATTCGATTGGCATAATTGGATATTTCCAAATCATGAGTCACAATTACAAGTGTCTGTTTGTACTCCTCAGACATTCCCGTTATCAAATTCATTATTTCATTGGTAGTTTTTGTATCTAGATTTCCTGTAGGTTCATCTGCGAAAACAATCTGAGGATTTGTAATAAAGGCTCTTGCAATACTGACTCTCTGCTGCTGCCCGCCGCTCATTTGAGACGGCCTGTGATTCAGCCTGTCCCCCAGCCCGACAGCTTTAAGCATAGCTTTAGCCTTTTTCTCTCTTATACCCTTTGGTATTCCTTTAAAAATAAGCGGCAGTGTTACGTTTTCTAAAGCAGTAAAATGTTCAAGCAGATTATAGGATTGAAAAACAAAGCCTATGTATTTTTGTCTAAGCTTTGTAAGCTGCCTTTCATTTAATTTTTCAAGGTTATAGTTCTTTATTTTTACTTCTCCCTTTGTCGGCTTTTCAAGCCCTGCCATAAGGTTCAACAGGGTTGATTTGCCTGATCCTGAAGTGCCTAATAAACAGCAGACATCTCTTTCTCCTATTTCAAAGCTTATATTGTCAAGAGCTACAACCTTTTCTTCCCCCATTCTATATATTTTTCTAACATTTGACAGCTCTATGATTCTCTCCATTAAACCCACTCTTCCGTAATTATTTTATTTCAAGAGTCTCTTAATTTTTACAATGCAATAATATAATAACATATATTGTTAACGAAAAAAAGAATTCCTCAGAAAGTCTTCTGACAATCTGGGAATTCTTATAAGCTCCATTTATGAACTGCTTTGGTTTGTTTTTCCAAGCTCAAACTCCTGGTGTAGTGCATTGACCGCAATATTAACATTTGAACTGTCAATGAGGCAGGAAATAGTAGTATGTGAGTCAGAAGTCTGCAGCACCTCAATATTCTGTTTCGCTAAGGCGCTGATTGCTTTCGCCATAACGCCCGGAACACCTCTCATCTTGTTTCCTATTATTGTCACCTTGCTGCAGTTGGTCTTAAGCTCATAGTTATATCCATACTTGTCAAGAGCTTTTTCCAGCTTTTCTATATTTGCATCTTCAATTATAAATAGCTTAAAATCAGGATTAACATTAATCATGTCAATGCTTATGCCCTCAGAGGCTATAGTTTTGAAGAGCTGATTGTCGTTTTCATACTCACAGGCCGAACCGTCAAACAGTATCTTTACTCTTGCTCTTCCGATTACATGAGCTACGGCTGTCAGTAATTTGTCCCGTTTGTCATATCTATAACTTCGATTCCTATCACAATTTGTTATAAGCGTGCCTGCAGAGTCAGACATAGTATTCTTTATAATAAGTGGTATATTGCTTCTCATTGCAACTTCTACAGCTCTGGGGTGAATTACCTTTGATCCGTATTCTGCCATTTGGAACACTTCGTTGTAATATATGGTATCCATAACCATTGCATCCGGTACAATCCTCGGATCGGCAGTCATAACTCCTTCTACATCAGTATATATCTCAACTACTTCTGCGTTCATTGCTTCACCTATTATTGCACCGGTAACATCGCTGCCGCCTCTCCCCAAAGTTGTTATTTCACCTTTTTCGGACATGCCTTGAAATCCGGCAATTACCGGTATAATATTTTTCTCTATGCAGGCATGTATAAATTGCGGCTCTACCCTCAAAATCTCTGCATCTCCAAAGTTCTCATCTGTTACTATTCCTGCCTGTCCTCCGGTAAGTACTATACTTTCGTAGCCTCTTTTCTTTATTGTGTTTGACAGTATGACACAGGATATTATCTCTCCGCAGGACATCAGCATATCCATTTCTCTGGGGTTGCTTTTAACGCCCACTGAGTTGACAAGGTTTATCAAAGTATCTGTGGCATATGGGTCACCGCTTCTTCCGATTGCAGAAACAACTACAACAGGAAAAAAACCATTATTTACTGCACTTTCTATTTTATTTACAACAAGCTCTCTTCTGTCTTGGGTAGCAACAGATGTTCCCCCAAATTTCTGTACAAGTACTTTCATAAAAAATCCTCTCCAAACTGTTCCATATTATTTAGAATATTCAATTATCATAGGTTGGTACTGCCTGCCTTCCATTGCCATTTCCACAGTAGGCACCAAAAGTTCCATATTAGACACGAGTGAATTCCGCTTAGCTGTTGCGTTATCTTGTCCAAAGGGTATAAAATAATGGTATTTGGAATTCAGAAGTATCGCCAGGTTTTTTGCATTTAATCCAAGTCCATCATTTGTAGAGATTCCGATTACTATTGGCTTCCCATTTCTCAGGTGAGCTTTTGCTGCCATGAGCACCGGCGTGTCGGTAATTGCGTTAGCCAGTTTTGATAAAGTATTCCCTGTACAGGGTGCAATTACTAAAATATCGATAAGCTCCTTTGGCCCTATAGGTTCAGCATCAGCTATAGTTTTTATTACATTATGCCCTGTTATTTCTTCAAATCTTTTTATCCAGTCTTCTGCTTTTCCGAACCTTGTGTCCATGATAGCCGCATTTGTAGAAAAAATAGGGTATACATTGGATTTTTGCTGAACAAGCTTCTCCACCTCTGGGATTAATTTATTAAAGGTACAAAATGATCCTGTCACTGCTAATCCAATATTCAAGCCTTCTAGTTTCATTTTAAGCTCTTCCTCCTAACCATCGCTTAGAATTTTTTGTATAGTGTCATAAATATAAACTGCCGCACTGTGACATGCTGTTTTCCCTGGAATTCCAAGAGCATGGACTGTTTTGATCCCTTTATCCAGAGCGTAGGTAAAGTTAATTCCTCCAGGAACTGATGCCAGGTCCAGTATAAACACATCTTTTTTGACCCAGTCAAGCTTCCCGCAATCCAACATCATAGCAGGAACCGTGTTCACTATTATATCCATTTCTCCCAAATACAGCTGATATTCTTCCATTGATACCGCTTTCATCCCCCTTGCATTTATCCAGGCAAGATCAGTGTCCTTTCTCGCTTCCACGTACACCTCAGCCCTTAAACCCTTTAAATACTCAGAAAGCAGTCTGCCTATCCTGCCATAACCAAGAACGAGTATCTTGCTCCCAAACAATGTACCTCTTGTCCCGTTTATTATTATTGCCAGAGCACCTTCAACTGTGGGGATGGTATTTAATATCTGATAGCTTTCATCCTCGTGGTAGTCCACATACTCTATTCCGTATTTTGCTGCAAGTTCCCTAGAATAGTTGTTTATTGCCCCTAGTATAAGTTTCTTTCCCGGTACCAGTTTCTTAAACAATTCTTCGATTTCAATATCAACGCTTGAATATTTTGTATTGATTTTGTGTACTTCCTTAGAAAACGGTACCGGACAGACTACTATATCGGAATTTTCCAATGCGTCCTCAAGAGATAAATAATTCTCTACGTTTTTAATAGTGACTTTATCCATTCCGTAAGTTATGATATTCATTCCGTTTCTTTCATATATTGCCGCTAGTTCGACAAGCCTGTCATCACCGCCAATAATAAGGTATCTTGAGCTTTTCATATATATTCCTCCATAATATAAAACTAGTATATAATATGTCATATACTAGTTTCTCGTGATAGTCCAATAAAAAACGCCTGGATGCATCCTCCTATAACTTGCTTCCGCAATACTAATCCGCAGTTCGAATGGCAATTTTGATGAAGCAGCTATAGAAAAACAGATTCAGAAAATGCTTGGAATCAGAAATGAATTGAGTTGGGCGATGTTGTCAATTTTGTACTTCTTGCATTGCTCTATTTAGGAGTAAAAAATATACATTTAGGACCTACATTACCGGGCTTCTTATCTCCAAACGTTGCAAAGGTTCTGGTAGATACCTTTGGAATCGCAGGAATAGGTACTGTTGATGATGATATAGCAATGTTTATGAAATAATACTTACTGAAGCTCCTGATAATCAAAAATAATTGCCAGGAGCTTCTTTCATGCTTAAAGACGAGTTGCCAGCTATGGTTATCGTTTGGCTTTTACTGCAACCCTAAGCCTTTTCTTTTATTAATGATGTGTGCTTCTATTTTGTCAGCAACTTCAAAGGGGTCATCTCCAAGCGCAATCTTGCCACCGGTTAAGCCTTCTACATCCTCGGTCATAAGTTTTACAAGGTTTGGGGCACCTGTCAGAAATGGGGTAGGCGAGAGGTGCGTATATGCTCCGTAGGCTACGGCAAATATCCCGTCAATAGTTGCTTTCTGTTCCATCCATTCCGGTGCAGTCACAGCAATTGGAAGCTGTGGTATGTCTACATCCAGGTGGTCTGCCAGTGCAGTTACCAGCATGGATATCCGGCCTGTATCTGTACAGGTTCCAAAGCTTAAAACAGGAGGAATCTTAAGAAGTCTGCATACCGCTTTTAGTCCTTCGCCTGCCATTTCAACAGCTTCAAGACTGCATAAGCCTGCAACTTCCAGTCCATGATTTCCACAGCCAGCTGCAACAACCAAAATATCCCGCTTTATCAATTCTTTTGTAAGATTAACCGTATTCCAATCGTGTGGTCCATTTCTTAATGTAGCACAGTTCACCAGTGCTACAACACCTTTTATTTTGCCTGCAGAAATAACTTCAACTAAAGGGTCAAGCTTATTTCCTAATGCACTTAATATGGCCTCAGTAGAGAATCCTGCAACAGCTTTTTGTATACGCTTCGGTACATGGGTTTTCACTCTGTTATGGCGTTTCTTGAAGTTATCAATTGCTGTATCAATTAATCGCTCGGAAATATCATTTGCTTTTGCCGGGTCATATGGTATCTTTTCCTGAATCCTTGGCACACCGATTATCGTACTGATAGCTACTAAAGCTACCTGATATTTTTCTGCATAAGAATCAATTGCCGGTGGCGAACAATTTTCTTCCATTGCCAAAACATCTACAGCCCCTGTTGCCAGCATCGGTTCAATGGCAAGCCAATTCCCCATTAGCCCTACAAATACTTCATCCATTGGATATCTTTGAAGAAGCTCTTGGCCTGTCTCAATTGAACCAATAACCCTAATTCCTTTAGCACCTGCTGTTCTTCCTCTCTCTTGATATTTAGGGTCTTTAAGATTTTCAATTGTCAATGCACCTATCCATGGCTGATGACCGTTAAAGACTATATTTATATAGTCAGGATCAAATATTCCTAGGTCAGTATTTACTTCGTGTGGTGTAGGAGTACCGAAAATTATGTCCTGTACCATCTCAAGCCCAATCTGAGAATTATAAATAGTCGCTAATCCTAAACGTAACGCCTTTGTAGCTAAGGAAACATAATCACCATCAACATTTGTAAGAGAACTTGCCACACAGTTTTGCTCTTCATGAACCGTTCCAGCTGGATATATATTAAGCTTTCTCCACACTTCTTTTCTTTTTTTAGGTGCAAAGGCTTCAACCATAATGTTTTTTTCTTCAACACCGATATGTTGTTGGGTTTCAAGGAGGTCGGCCAGTTGAACAGATAACTTATTCACATCCTGTTTATTATCAATTCCAACTTTTTCACACATCCATCTTAGCTTATTTTCGTCTTTGATTTTAAAGGGGGATTTTCCTTCTCCAACTGCCTTTAAGGTTCTAAAAGCCTCATAAGCATGATGGCTATAGGTTCCTGCACCAAGGGTATTCTGTAATAATAGCTTTCTCATTGCGTTTGCATCCGGACCTATTCCACAAACACCCTTATCAATTCCCTTTTCTACATTCCATCTGCACGGTCCGTGTGAGCAAAGCTGGCAGCTTAAGCCCTCTAAACAGAATTTGCAGCGTATTTTTTCTTGTTGAATCCAACGGTCAAATACGTTGGTCATACCATCTTCTCTTATCCTTTTTAACATTTCTTCAACAGTATCGTGATAGCTCATACGACCTTCTGTTTTTTCTAATATCATTTCAGTCATAGTATCATCCTTCCTGCACATTTAATAAAACTATATCCTATAGTGTTCCAAATTCATGGAAAAATATTTAATGGGCAAAGAAGATTCTATGGTGTATGATAGAATCTTTTGGAATGTCTTAGCGGATCTAAATACATTTAAGGGCAAAGACTGTGTATATTCAGACTTTGCCCTTCGTAATTTCTTGGAATATTGAATTATGTTTCTAAAATTCTGCCGTCCGTAGATTTGGAATTGTTTTATCAGGCAGTATTAAGATTATAAAAGAAGATGCGGAAGGCAATATAAATATCCTTACAAAGTTAGACGAAAATGAGATTTTTGCAGAAGCCTTTGCTTATGCGGGTATTCAGGAAAGTCCCGTAACTGTGCAGGCGGAAGAGGATTGTGAAATACTGTTCATTGATTGCAAAAGGATAATAAAATCCTGCTGCAATGCCTGTACTTTTCATGCAAGTTTGATTGAAAATATGCTTGGTCTGGTTGCAAGAAAAAATATAATGCTGAATCAGAAAATTGAGATAATATCAAAACGTACTACAAGAGAAAAGCTGTTAATATTCTTTGATATACAAAGACGTATGACACATTCAAATGAATTTGTCATCCCCTATAATCGTGAGGCTCTTGCTCACTACCTTTGTGTGGATAGAAGTGCTATGTCACGAGAACTCTGTAAATTGAGAGATGAAGGAATAATAGATTTTAAAAAGAACGAGTTTCAAATAATTTGAGGTATACTAATTCAAGATGCTGGATGTAAGGGCCGGTTTCTATTCGGTTACAAAGCAAAGGCCAAGATAGTTAATTTTAAAGGATTACAAGCTTTGCTTATAACCCTTTAAAACTTATTATAATATATCCGCAAAATCAATTATTATTATATCACTGCCTACCTTCTTTACTCTTTCCCAGGGAATTTCAACATACCGCTTGTCAATAAAAAATGATAAAGTGCCTTTATTCTCAGGAACAATAAGAGATTTTATGTTGCCGGTCTCAGAATCCAGGACAAGATCACAGTCACCAAGGTATCCCAATCTCTCGCAATCAGGCAGCGACACAATTTCCTTCCCGCTAAGCTTGCTGAATCTCATAGTATCACCTCATTAATATAATAACTATATAACTTATTATATTAGCGAGGTAGACAAATATTCCATATTTAGATACCGGTAGAACCGAAGCCGCCTGAACCTCTTTCTGTAGCTTCAAGTTTGTCTGTTTCCTGAAGTTTTACATTAAATACTGGCATGAACACTATCTGAGCTATCCTTTCTCCCGGTTTTATTGTGTATTCACTGCTGCCATGGTTTATTACAGGACATATTATTTCGCCAGTGTAATCCGAGTCTATCACTCCGACACTGTTAGCCAGAGAAATCCCATGTCTGCTTGCAAGTCCGCTTCTTGGAAATACAAAGCCGCCTATACCGCTATTGGGAATCTGTATAGCTATTCCTGTATTTATCTTGACAATTTCGCCGGGCTTTATTATGATTTCTTCCGATATGCAGGCGCTTAAGTCCATGCCCGCAGATCCTGCTGTAGCATATTCAGGCTCTTTTGCATCCAAACCTCTATAAACGCTTGTCCTAATATATTTTACTATTACCTCTTCCACTGCAATTCCTCCCCGCAATACTTCCAAGAGTATGTTAAAAGCAGAGTTTTCATATTGCTTATCTAAACATTTTCCTTATGTCGGTATTCTTTTTCATGCTTCCTATTACTGCGGCTCCCATACTTTCAGTATCAAATATATACTTTATTATGTTATTGACACTGTCCATGTCAACCTCATCTATTTTCTGAATTACCTCAGCAGGTGGATATATTTTCTCAAGCAAAAGCTCTGATTTGCCAATGGAAATCATTCTGCCGCTTGTGCTCTCCAAGCCGATTATATAGCTGCCTTTAAGCTGCTCCTTGGAATCGTAAAGCTCTTCATCAGTAATACCCGTCTCTTTGATTTCCTTAATCTCTTCCATTATGAGCTCTGTTACGTTTTTTAGATTTTTAGGCTTTGAACCGGCATAAACGGAAAATAATCCGCAGTCTTCAAAGGAAGAAGGATAGGAAAATACTGAATATGCAAGTCCTCTATCCTCTCTTATTTTCTGGAACAGCCTTGAACTCGCTGCTCCGCCGAATACATTATTCAAAATCAGCATTGGATAGTAAGCTTCACTTTTTATATCCACGCCTTTAAAGCCCATGCAAAGATGTACCTGCTCCGTCACCTTATTCTTATAAATATATTCCGGTTCAAACCTAGGCATTATAATGTGAGCAGTACCGTTATCTCTGTGTTCTGCTTTATCAAAACATTCTTTTATCTTTTTAACAATATCTTTGTGTTTGAAATTTCCCACCACAGAAATAACTATATTTTGAGGTATATAGTTTTCATTGAAGTAATTGACTATTTGTTCTCTTCCGATTTGTTCCAAGGATTCTTCAGTTCCTAATATTGACATTCCCAGTGCATTTCCTGACCAGACTACCTGGCTGAAAAGGTCATGAACAAGATCTTCCGGGGAGTCCTCATACATATTTATTTCTTCAATTATAACTCTTCTTTCCTTTTCAATATCCTCGTCGGAAAAGTTGGAGTTGAAAAACATGTCCGAAAGAACATCCAGAGCTATGTCAAAATGCGTATCAAGAACCTTGGCGTAAAAACATGTGCATTCCTTTGTTGTAAAGGCATTCAACTGTCCGCCTATTTTATCAATGCTGTTGGCAATCTGCTTTGCTGATCTTTCTTTTGTTCCCTTAAAAAGCATATGTTCAATAAAATGAGAAATACCGTTATTCACAAGGTTTTCATATCTTGAGCCTATTTTTACCCATATACCGATTGAAACCGAATTAACATATGGTATTTCTTCTGTTACTATGCGTATTCCATTTGTCAAAAGTTCTTTTTGAAACATTATTAACCTCCTGATGTATTTTGGATTCTAAACTGTATCTCTCATTATATATAATGTGTTGTTGCTTTTCAATCGTTTTCGACAAGACAATACATAAAGCTCTGTATAATTACAAAGCTTTATTGTGCTTTGCCGATTACATCACTTACCGTTGTTATTTTGTAGCCATGATTTTCTAAATTTTTAATCATTTGCGGAAGGGCTTCTATAGTAACTTTTGTAGGATGCATAAGAACTATTGCTCCGTTATGATGCTTCTTTTCCAAGCGCTGCAATATTTTATTGTAATCCTTTGTGTTCCAGTCTATAGTGTCTATGCTCCACATAATCACCTTATAGCCTAGGGCTTCTGCCGAGTTCACAACTGTGTCATTTAAATCACCATAAGGCGGTGCAAAAAGCTCTGTCTTGCAACCGGTAATCCTCTTTACAATTTCTTCTGTCTTTAAAATTTCCATTTTGTTCGCTTCGGGAGTCAACTTACTGTGGTACATATGCTTATAGCCGTGATTGCCCAGCTCATGACCGTCTTTTTGTATACTTTTTAATAGTTCCTCATTTTTTCCCGCCCATTGGCCTCCGATGAAGAAGGTGATTTTCATATCGTTATCTCTAAAAAGCTTAAGCATTTGGGGCAGATATTCCTCTCCCCATACCACATTACAGGCGAAGGCTACCTTTTTTTCATTTTCCATCCCTTTGTATATCGGATCATAATAATTCAAGGTGTTTATACTTATTGTTCGCATTGCAAAGATGAAAAGGAGCAAAACTGCAAACGCTATAGGTATCATGAGTAAATTTCTTTTACTGATTATTATTAGCCTGGCTTTCAAGACTATCCCTCCAAATAGAAATATAAGAGTATAGTAATTCATATTCAGAAAGGAAGTCCAAAATACAAGAGAAAATAAAAAACGACCATCCGGCCGTTATTTACCCGATTCACGGCCTTAAAGCATCAGCCTTTTAGCTTGAATACGACTATGCCGATAATCATAATAACTATTCCAAGAAATTTTGTTATATCAAATTTCATAATAGGACTGCCGAACAGCCCGAAAGAATCAATAATAGTAGCTGCAATAAGCTGGGTAATCAACATTATAGCTACACCAAAGGCTGCTCCGAGAGTTGAAATAGTATTCATAACACAAAATATTATAAAAACCCCGAGTGCACCTCCCAGCAAATACAACTTATTAGCTTCTCCGATTCCTGCAAAACTTATATTTCCAGTGGACAAAAGGATTATAACAGTTAATACAAGTCCGCTTCCATGAACAACAGTATTTGTTTCCCAAAAACCTATCTTCTCTCCCAATCTTGTATTGAATACTGCTTGTAAACATATAAAGACACCTGCTGCCATTGCATATATAATACCTTTCATTTCATTGCTCCTTATAATAGTTCAAAGCCGATAAACTCTATAATTTTTTCGTCAGCTTTTATATTTTCAGCGCCGAGATATTCGACAAATTGTTTAAAGCACTTGCGTAATTCTTTCTTAAGACTTTCACTTTGCCTTACTCCAGTATTCCTTGCCCCCCGAACATCTGTTTGTCCGCAAGGCCATGATAGGAAAGCAGAAAACGGCGTGCCTGCTGCTTTGTGATTGTTAATGTCTCCATTTAAGTATTACTTCATTTTTTATATCCTGGTAATATTATGCAGAACATTTGTTCGTTTGTCAATACGGTATTTTTAATTTTCGCTATATTTAAAGCAGCTTAATGCAAGAGAAACAAGAGCAGGAATATAAAAAATCCATATGAAGCTGTTTGCCAATAACCAGGGCAGACCTGGCTTAAGTACTGCATCGAGTCCTACGAGAATATCACAGCAACAAAAGCATACCATACCAAAAGCTGCCATCTTTGCGTTTCTCCCTGGAAGCAATCCGAGTATTCCGTTAGCCAATCCGATCCACAAAGATGCACTCAGCACTATCCCGTATAAAAGAGCAATCAGCATTATCCAATAAGCCTTGGATAGATAACCGGATAATATTATCATCACTGCAAATATAAGAAAAATAATAAATCCTGATAATAATAAACTCTCCTTCTGCTTTATATTTGCATACTTCAGTTTTTTTCCAAAGCCTGTGCTATTCCTAATAAGCAGTAATGTCTGGCATACGGCAAAAAGACAAATTCCTTCTACTCTCCAGCCCAAAACAAAATCGCCCTCAGCAAAGCATACAATTATAAAAGCTGCCTTCATAATATTGCTATCTCTTTGGCTAAGCCCGTCCTTGCCAACAAACCAAGCAATAGTAGCAGCAAGTATAACATTAATTCGCTTCAGAATGGCACTTGGATAAATGTCATAGCTGTAGTCCAGGCTTACGAACCTTGAAAAATCCAATGCTATAAACCAGATGCAAAAAGCTGCTATTATAAGCAATATTATATAAATAAAAGTTCTTTTTCTCCCAGACACTCTGCTCACCTGCTTGTTTGAACGAAATATCTATTCCCAAGACTTCCAGATATCTGGCACGTAGCCAACAGTTGCCTGTCTGCCGTTTCGTACAATGGGTGTAACGTATAGTTTAGGATTTTCAAGGAGTATTTCTTTTTTTATCATACTGCTGTTAATCTTGTTGAGGTTTAACCTTTCATAATCTTTAGAGTTCTTATTCATAAGATTAACCAGTCCAACCGCTGACTCCACGCTGTCCAACTCTCTTTTGCTGAGACTCTTTACTGTCAAATCGATGTACTGGAACTTTATATTCCTCTCCTTGTAGTAACGCTGAGCTTTTTTCGTGTCAAAGCATTTATCTATTCCAAATATCTGAATGTTCATCCTGTGCTTCTCCTTATGTTTTTAAGCTCAAATATATAGGTTGAATTAAAGAAATTTCAAGGAATAATTATGCAACCTAGTATTTTTTAACACAACTTATTTCTAGTCTTCTGGTGTTAAAAATGTACTCCATTTGTTTAGTGCCTCGCCGACCCTAGAAGTGATATACTATACGAGGCACTATGAAATCAAGGAATATGATTTTGCAATATTTGAATTTTTAATGTAAGATGTCTATTGCAAAACATATAGATTAATACTTAAGTCTATTACTCATATTTCTTATATAAATATGCTTAATCCTTGAATTACTGGATTCTCTCTCTTCTATCTGAAAACGTTTCAGGCTTTTAACCAGCGGTGTCAGTTTTGAAAAGCCATAATTTCTGGCATCAAAATCAGGCTGTTTCTTGGATATCAGATTACCCACATCAGCCAGGAAAGCCCAGCCATTGTCATCTGCAACATCGTTTACAGATGAAGATATAAGGTTTATTATATCTTCTCCAATATCTATTGTGTTGTTCTTCGATTCATGCTCAACAATATCTTCCTTACGCTGATCACCTGTATATGCCTCATTGTTCTTTACAGGCGCATTTATTATTTCAATGTATATAAACTTATCACAGGCTACTATAAAGGCATTAGGGGTTTTTCGCTCTCCGATTCCTATCACCTTCATACCGGCTTCGCGCAGTCTGGTAGCCAGTCTGGTAAAGTCGCTGTCGCTTGATATAATGCAAAATCCGTCTACCTTTTCAGAATACAATATATCCATTGCATCAATAATTAAGGCCGAGTCGGAAGAGTTCTTGCCTGAAGTATAGCTATACTGCTGTATTGGTGTTATTGCATTTTCCAGCAAAGAATTTTTCCATCCGGATAAGGAGGAGTTTGTCCAGTCGCCATATATTCGCTTTAAAGTAGGCGTTCCATATTTAGCCACCTCCTCAAGTATTCCTCTTATATTTTTATATGGAACATTTTCTGCATCTATAAGTACAGCAAGTCTTAAATCTTCTATGTTTGGCATATGTTTTCTCCTTTCATTATGTAATTTGCAGGTACTAGTGCTTTTTAACACAACTGATTTCTAGCATTTAGGTGTTAAAAATGCACTTCATCTGTTGGTGCCTCGCTGACCCTAGAAGTGATATACTTTACGAGGCACTAGCCCAGGTGGGAAATATCTGCTTCTAAAATGCAGTTTATTTTCCCATTTTCTATTTCCAAAACCGTGAGGCATGTGTCATATATATAAGGAGAACCCCAAAAATCTTCTACGGGGATACCCTTTAAAATTGTATATATAGCTTTTATAACAGCCGCATGTGTTACTATCAATACATTTTTAGCTGTTGTATTGCCCATTATCTCATTAAATACAACACTTACCCGCTTAATCAATTCTTGATAAGTTTCACCATCAATAGGCTCATACAAATGAGGTTTATTCCAAAAATTATATTTCTGATCAGGGTATAACTCTTCTATCTCCGTATTCTCAATACCTTCCCATAACCCAAAGCCCATCTCCTTCAAGGAATCCTTTATTGTTATAGCAGTGCCCTTATCGCCTCTTATATATTTAGCTGTATCAATAGCTCTGCCAAGCGGGCTGCAATAAATATAGTCAAATTCAATATCCTTTAGGCTTTCCCCCAGCCTCAAAGCGTTTTCTACACCTTTTTCTGTCAGGTTAGAATTCTGCCAACCTTGCATCTTACCTAATTTGTTCCATTCAGTTTCACCGTGTCTTGTAATATATATTCTCAATACATTTTCTCCTTTGCTTGCTAATTATAGAGACTAAATCATATCCAATAATAGCTTTCATTGAATTGCGTCCAATATATTAACCTGATTCTGGCTTTATAATTATAATAGTTTTGATTTTTCATTGGTATATATATTATACCATTTTCCTGCTCCATTGTACCAGTTACATAAACCCAAGCCATATCTCATATATAATTCATATAATTTTCTATTCAAGAAATGCCTTATACTCATTATTACCTTCTATATGTTTTGCAATAAACATCTTACATAGAAATTCAAATATGCAAAATCATATTCCTTGATTTCGTAGGTTGCATAATCCTTCCTTGAAATTTCTTTAGTGCAACCTATATAGTGCTTTATTATTTATTTTCAAATAGAGTCTACCTTATTTTACCACACATTTTCTCCACAGCAAACAATTAGCGACCGCCATATATATTATAAAACTATTATTATATCTTGCAGAGCAGCATCTGGATACTTTCACTTATTATATTTATTCCGTTATAACCCACAACAGTTATTATATGACAAATTTTATTTGACATATAATGTTATTAATGGTACGTTATAGTTAAATCATAATAATAATTCAATCATAATATATATTTGTATAAGTATACTGTTTTCAGTAACATCCCAGGTATGTGGAATAGCCACAATCTTCATCTTAAGGGCTGTATCTTTACATCATTGATATAGTATTCCAAGCTCCTCATAGCTGCAATATTTTCAATTTAATTCACATTATTATCTGCAATACATTCCAATATTACTCTTTATTGTAATATTATTATATTTATGTATTGAAATGTCATAATATTATGATACTTTAGACTACTAACTATTATATATAATCAAATCTTAGCAATATTCATATTTACCAATGCAGTAAAAACACTTTTAGTTATGTTTATAACTATTACTGATATAAATTTCAAATTGTGGCTTTACTCATTTGCTACTACTCTTGAGTTTTATGTCAGTAGTTTTAAAAATGAAGGGGGTATAAATATAAGATAAGAAAATCTTAAACTGATGTTCATCGCAGAAGGCCAGAGGGAAAAAAAGTTTAAAGGGAAAAGGGAGGAAATTTATTAATGAAAAACATTGTTAAAAAGCTTATCAGTATAATTCTTATGACGGCAATTGTTCTATCAACAAGCTATGTTGTCGCTCCTGTTCAAAAGGTTGATGCTGCAATATCACACCCATTCCTATTAACAAAAGGTACACAAGCTGAGTATGATGCACTTCGCGCGCTTGCAACTCAAGAGCCATGGAAAGGCATAAAAACATATGCATTAGGAATAGCTTCAGGCTCTTATAAAACTACTGCCGATGCCGCAACAGCTAACTATCTTGACTGTTGTGCCTTAGCTTATGTTCTTGAAACTAATGCTACTACAAAAGCAGACTATAAAAATAAAATATATAATACTCTTAATTCTGCATTGAGTGGTTTAGTAATTGATGAGACAGATTGGGCAAAATCAGTACCTCCGGGAAGTGCTTACTTCTGTGGCGTTTTAGCATATGATATCATTTATAATGATCTTACATCAGCTCAAATCACTAATTTAAATACTAAACTTAGTGCTGATGCAAAATCGTTCTATGATAATCCAAGCAGCAGTTGGGCAGCTAATACATGGGGAGCATACGGAATGTGGCAGTTGTTTACAGGAAATACTACCGGTATAAATACAGCAAGAGACAAATATGTAGATAATATGCATGCTACTATTACTGACGATGGTGTTGCCATCATAGGGCCTCAATACACCAAAGCCCGTTATTCGTCTGACAGGTATGCGAAACAGTATTTTATGGATGTTTTGGATTATACGGATACATACGATTGCTATAGTGACCCTGAGTTTATAAAACTATATGAATGGTTTTATGGTCACGCACTAACCCCTTTCAAGAAATTCTGGATTTTTGGAGATGCATACTTGTATAACTCATTTGAACGTGTAAATTCAATATACAAGGCTGCCAATTTTTCCGATAATGCCGGTGCTTTTGCCCAAAGGTTATTAGACGGTTATTCAAAACAAGGCGGTTTTTTAGCGTATGTCCTTCATAAGAAAAATGTCACAGCAAAAATGGCTCCAAGCAAAATATATAATGACGGTGGAGCATACCTCTACGAAAACAGCCAAGCAACTACTGCACAAGCCAGCGCAATGTGGAATATAAAACCACCAGCAACAGGAATGGGGCACACACATAAGGAAGTAAATGCTATTAATGTAGTAAATTATGGGCAGACACTCCTTGCAAATGCCGGTTATCCTAATTGGAATGTAGGTATGGGAAACTTCCCCTTCGAGTATTTTAACAACAGAGCTGTATCTGCCAATACTGCACTGATTGATTACAGCATCGGCAGCTCAGCTTACAAGCCAAGCACCACAAATGATCACAGTTCTGTATATGGCGGCGGTGTTACCGAAGGTATCACTACAGAGCTATTTGGCTATGCTTCCGGAGATTCCGGCAATGCGCTGCCAAATGGGAAACATATAAGAAACCTTGTATCCGTATTCCCACAAGATTCAAAAAATGGTTACTGGGTATTGTTTGATGAAGTTGATGCAACTACTGGAGGAGTATCAGCCGGTATTGCACTGCATCCAGTATCCAAAACTACTGCCCCCACTGTAACCAGCAACAAGGAATATAAATGGGCATGTAGTTTTAATGATGCAAACAATCCTGCAGACTTATCAGTTTTCCTTGGTACAGCACCATCCAGCGTACAACTGGTTGACGGATGTATAGCATCCTCCACATCAGCTAATAGCATATTTAACAAATATATTTACTCAAAATATACTACAGATTCTAATGGTAAAAAGAACATTGTCACAGTTTTGTTCCCAAGTAACGCTAGTTATGCAAAAGCAACTATGGCAAGAATTTCCGGTACCGGATATACCGGTGCAAGTATTGATATGGAGGATAATACCATAGATTATGCATTGGAATCTTCAGGAACAAGCAGCATTACTTATGGCAATGCTACATTCCAGGGGCTTGCTACTTTATACCGTGAAGTAAGCGGAGCAAATAAATTCTACTTTGTACGCAGTGGAAAGAGCTTTAAGGATGGCAGCTATGGATTCAGTTCAAATTCAAATGTAAGTGTATATATGGATGATACAACAGGAAAAATCGTTTCACCTGGATGTGATGTTACCTTCAATTATCCAGGAGTAACAGGAGTAAAATTAAATGACGAACTTGTATCTGCAACAATCGGTAATGGTACGGCAAAAGTAAATGTTCCAGCCGGTGATTATAGTGTTGAATTAACTACAGAACCAGTAGATCCTGTAGATCCAGAACCAGAACCAACTCCAATAATAGATGAAAATGGCAATATAGTTGTTCCGGTAAAAGCAGATGCTTATGTTCAAAGCGGAGTTAATGAAAATACACAATATGGTTCTAACAATCTATTGATAGCAGCAACTTCAGCAGATGCAGATTGGAGCAGAAAGGTTTTTGCTAAGTTTGGGTTTAGTTCTTTGACACAATCTTCAATTTATCAAGCTAAACTGAGATTATATGTTAGTAAGGCAGATGCTGCAACCTCAAGGATAATAAAGTTATATGAGACTAATAATGAATGGTGGACCGAGGTTGACACCGCGGCTGGCAGCACAACTATTCCAGCTATTACATGGAAGAATGCTCCGGAACCTGTAACCGGAATTACATACAAAGAGGCAGCAGGAATTCAGGCGGGAGACTGGCTTGAATTTGATGTAACAAACTATGTTAACAGCCATATGACAGATAAAGCAGTATCCTTTGAGCTTATCAATGAATCAAGTATTTATACTTCCTTTAACAGCAAGCAAGCAACTGCTAATCAGCCACAGCTTGTAATAACACCTGTAAAACCTGATCCGGATGTTACTGTAACTGTCAATGCAAGTGCAGATTCATTTGTATATGGTGGTGATACAGATGCTAATAATGGTGCTTTATCAACTATGGAATCAAAAGGTGGAAGTACTGCTTATATCAGAAGACCTTATTTGAAGTTTAACTTCAGTACTGTAACAGAATCCTCAGTAAAACAGGCTACACTTAAACTATATGTATATAAAACAGATACTAATGCTCCCTCAACAGCTCTTAAGATATTTGGAAATTCTGTTGAATCCTGGACTGAGTCTGGCATAAACTGGTCAAATGCTCCCGCAAACACAACAGAAATTACAAGTACATATGTAGGTGCCAGCCAAGCTGGAACATATGTGGAATTTGATGTTACAAGTTATATAAACAGCCATTTGGCAGCTACTGGAGATAAAACAGTATCTCTTGAGCTGGTAAATGATTCTACGGTTTGGTTTGGCTTCAACGCCAAAGAAGCAAGTGCGAACAACCCACAGCTTGTAATTACTTACTAGACAGAAATATTTCATATGCCACTCTATGTGGCATATGATTAAGCTTCATAAGGAAATGGCTTAATCACATATTGCAAAGGGGCTGTTGCTCAATGAATGAATAAAGTTTATTGGGCAGCCGCCCTTTTTTATACGAAAAAACAAATTGCAGGTCCCGAAGAACCTGCATGCGTCTTATCTGTATTTACTCAAACGCTTAGCGAAGAATATTCTTATAGGTATGAGTATTCTGTCCAAGGCCCGGCATAACTGCATAAAAGCCTTTACCATCTCATGAAAAGGAACTCCATGAATGAAAGCAAGCATTAGTCTTACCGTTTTCTCATTAATTATATTTCTGTTTTTATTAATGATTTCGCCCATTCTGCGGCACGCTCAACTTCACCTTCTTTAAGCGGTCCTTCAGACTCCTTTACAAAGAATCCTTCTGGAGGAACTACCAGATTCCCCCCCTTCTTTTGAAGCTTATCCGCTATGGGTTTAGCTGCATAACCGAATATTTTAACTAATCCGTTAAGCATTCGTGAATTTACATCAGTAGTAGAAACTCTTGTATCAAAAGCTGCTACATTAACTCCTTTAAGGTAATTTGCAGGAATATTAATTAAAAAATCAACTATTGACTTTGTTGGCTTGAACGCTCTGGTAGGCGAGCCGGTAATTAAAAGATTTATCCCTTGCAGCTTTTCAAGCTTCATGTCATTGACCCTTAACATCTCTATATTCTCTTGAGGGCCAATAGAATCACCAATTGCTTTTGCTATTTTCTCCGTGTTGCCAAAGACTGAATCATACATAATAATAACTTTCATTGAATTACCCCCCTAATATAATAATCTGATACTGCTTTTTATAATTATAATAGCTTTAATTTCTCATCAGTATATATATTATACCATTTTCCTCCTGCATAGTGCCAGTTGCAGTAAATCCAAGCCTTTTATATTCAACTTAACCACATATAACCTCCATTCAAGAAATGCCTTAAGCTCCTTAGTAACTCCAGGCTCATTATTATTCATTCGCAGATAAGTTCTACCTTATTTTACCACATATTTTCTCCACAGCAAACACTAAGCAACCACTACACATGTTAATAAACTATTATCAAGCCTTACTGAGTAACAGCAGGATACTCATATTCATTATATTGCTACCTGTACAAGATAAAATGATCATTAATTAGCAATATAATTGACATGTTATTCTATTAGTGGTATATTATTACCAATATTATAATAAATGTAAATATTACATATAATTGTATATGCATATAATTAAAACCATTGCACATCCTAACTTTAACATATTGTGAAAACTTTATTATATCAAGATTCGGGATAATATCACAAACCTACAGGACAGTTCAAATTCTTACCGGAAAGACTATATCTTTACGTCCATGATAAAGTTTTTCAAGCGCTTCATTGTGTAATGCTTTTAATTTGTTACATTCATTTTTCTCTATAAAATATTATATTTTTATACTTATTTGATATAATATTATATTCTCGTATCGAATTGTTATATCGTTATATTTATGTAATTAATTGTTATGTCAGTATTTTTTGTAATGAAGGGGGATGAATATGGAATGAGAAAAACTTAACTTATATTCACCGTAAAAAATCAGGAGAAAAAATCAGGTAAAAAAAGGAGGAAATTAGTTATGAAAAACATTGCTAAAAAGTTTATAAGTGTAATTTTAACGGCAGCTATTATTGTATCAGCAATTTTTGTTGTTGCTCCGGTTCAAAAGGTTGAGGCTGCAGTATCACACCCGTTCCTATTGACGAAAGCTTCGGAATTTGATGGAATCCGTGCACGGGCAAGTCAAGGTCAACCATGGTCAAGTATAAAAACATATGCAATAAATAAGGCTTCCGGTTCAGTAGACACCTCTTCTTACGACCATTTGGCAGATTTTCTTGACTGCTGTGCTTTGGCCTATATTCTTGACCCTACCAATAAGGCATCCTATACAAGTAAAGTAGTATCAGCACTTACTGGTTCAACTTTTACAGGTATGGCTGCTGCAATAGATCCAAGTAATCATAATTACTATACAAATATAGGGAGTGCTTACACTTGCGGTGTTATAGCATACGATGTTGTTTACAATGATATTGCATCAACGACACGCTCTACAATAGAAACAACATTAGCAGGAATTGCAAATACATTCTACAATAAACCAAGCAGCTCCTGGGGACTCTGTACATGGGGGTGCTATGGAATATGGCAGGTATTTACACAGAATACTACCGGCATAAACACAGCAAACACCAACTATCTGGCACAGCTTGACGGAACTCTATCCAGTGATGGTGTTGCTATCATAGGAAATCTATATGCAAAAGCCCGCTTATCAGGTGGTGCGGTTTCAAAGCAATATTTAATGGATGTTATGTCCTATACAGGCTACCATGATTACTATACAGAACCTGAAGTAAAAAAATTCTATGAATGGTTCTATGGCTATTCACAGACTCCTAACGGAAGGCAATGGGTATTTGCAGATACGCCCTTATATAACTCATTTGAGCTTATATACTCAATATTCAAGGCAGGGAAATTCTCTCCTGATGCCGCAGCCTATGCTGCCAGGTTATTAAAAGCACAATCAACATATACCGGAGGCTTCTTAGCCTATGTCCTCCATACAGAAAACGCTACGGCTAAGAAAGCTCCAAGCAAATTATTCCCGGATGGCGGAGCATTCTTCTATGAAAACGCTGACAACATATATTCACAAGCAAGTGCACTTTGGAACGTAAAATCCGCTTGGGGGCATAGACATAAAGAAACAAATGCAATTAATGTGGCAGATTACGGCCAAACACTCCTTTCAAATGCCGGTTATCTGACTTATGGAGTAGGTGTCGGCAGTTATACATGGAACTATTTTGGTGAAAGGGCTGTTTCGGGCAATAATGCTCTAATTGATTACAGCATTGTAAATGGAAGCGGTACCTCAACTTATAATCCAAGTTCAATAAATGATCACCAACAATATTCTGGCAATGGTGTTACTGAAGGTATCGTTTCACCGCTGCTTAACTATGCTTCCGGAGATTCCGGCGCGGCACTGAGCAATGGAAAGCATATAAGAAACCTTGTTTCCGTATACCCACAGGATTCAGCCAATGGCTACTGGGTATTGTTTGATGAAATTGATGCAACTACCGGAGGGGTACCGGCCAATATTGTATTACATCCAGTATCTACATCTATTACTGATACTAACCCAAATACTGAATATACAGCAACATGTAATTATTATAAAAAAACAGACGGTACACCGATTAATACGGTCAATTTATCTATGTTCCTTGGGACAGCACCATCCAGCGTAACCAAGTATAACGGTATGATTGCATCAGGGACAGAAGCCCGTTGTCTTGCAAGTCAATATCTTTTCTCATCATATAATACAGATAGTGCCGGTAAAAAGAACATTGTCACAGTTTTATTCCCAAGTGACTCTACTCATTCAAAAGCAACTATGGCAAGAATTTCCGGTACAGGATATACCGGCTCAAGTATTAATTTAGGAAGCAGTACCATAGACTATGCATTGGAATCTTCAGGAGCAAGCAATATTACTTATGGCAATGCTACATTCAAGGGACTCGCTGCTTTATACCGTGAAGTAAGCGGTGCAAATAAGTACTACTTCTTACGCAAAGGAACGAGCTTCAGGGACGGCAATTATGGATTCACGTCTGCTTCAAATGCAAGCGTATATATGAGAGATACAACAGGAAATATCGTTTCACCAGGATGCAATGTTACCTTCTATTACCCTGGAGTAACAGGAGTAAAATTAAATGGCAGTACTGTAACTTCAACAGTCGGCAGTGGTTTGGTAACAGTAAATATTCCAGCCGGTGATTATAATGTTGAATTAACTACAGGAGATCCTGGAGATCCGGAAGATCCAGTAGAACCTGAAGACCCAGACCCGACAACAGATGCAGACGGTAATAAAATTTTCCCGGTAAAATATGATGCATATGTTCAAAGCGGTGTAAATGGAAATACACAATACGGTACCAACAGTCTACTGATAGCATCAGCTTCAACAGATGCAGACTGGAGCAGAAATACTTATTTGAATTTTGGCTTTAGCAAATTGGACACATCCGCAATCCAGCAAGCTAAATTAAAATTATATGTAAGTACGGCTGATACTGCTACCTCAAGGACATTAAAGCTATATGGAAATTCTAATGAGGCGTGGACTGAGTCAGGTACTACGGGTATTACCTGGAACAATGCTCCTGCTCCGACAACTCTGATTACAAGTTATAATGCAACAGCGTTACAGGCAGGAACCTGGCTTGAATTCGACGTAACGGATTATGTTAAAAACCATATGTCCGACAAAAAAGTATCCTTTGAGCTTATAAATGAAGCAAGTGTATATACTTCCTTCAAGAGTAAAGAAGCAACTTCCAACCAGCCGCAGCTTGTAATAACACCTGCAGTGGAATCTGATCCTGTAGATCCGAATCCGGATCCGACACCAACAACGGACGCAGATGGCAATATAATTGTTCCGGTAAAAGCAGATGCATATGTTCAGAGCGGTGTTAATGGAAATACACAATACGGTACCAATAGTCTGTTGATAGCATCAGCTTCAACAGATGCAGACTGGAGCAGAAAGATTTTTGCTAAATTCGGATTCAGCTCCCTGACACAATCTTCAATTTACCAGGCTAAATTAAGATTTAACGCAAGTACGGCAGACGCTGCTACATCAAGGCTGTTGAAGCTATATGGAACTTCAAAGGAATATTGGACTCAGACTGATACAGTATCCGGCAGCACAACTATCCCAGGTATCACATGGAACAATGCTCCGGAACCTGAAACACTGATTGCAAGCTATGATGCGGCAGGCATCCAGGCAGGAGCATGGGTGGAATTTGACGTAACAAACTATATAAACAGCAATATGGATGACAAACTTGTATCCTTTGAATTAGTAAATGAAGCAAGTGTATATACTTCCTTCAAGAGTAAGGAAGCAACTTCCAGTCAGCCACAGCTTGTAATAACACCTGTAGAACCAGATCCGGATGTTACTGTTACTGTCAATCCAAGTGCAGATTCATTTGTTTATGGTGGTGAACCGGATACAAATAAAGGTTCTTTAACAACTATGGAATCAAAAGGTGGAAGTACTGCCTACATCAGAAGGCCTTATTTGAAGTTTAACTTCACTACTGTAACAGATCCTACTGTAAAACTAGCTAAACTTAGGTTATATGTATATAACGCAGATGCTGCTGCTCCCGCAACACCACTTAAGATATTTGGAAATTCTGTTGAGTCCTGGACTGAGACAAGTATAACATATAACAATGCTCCGGCAAACACTACAGAAATTACAAGTACGAATGTAAGCGGCAGTCAAAAGGGTACATGGGTGGAATTTGATGTAACAAGTTATATAAACAGCCAAATGACAGACAA
>Ga0209467_1000959_pt1 | contig 29737 bp, 25 predicted proteins | sample Higcelwee11metaG_FD_187175 | JGI IMG/M metagenome (GOLD analysis project Ga0209467, IMG submission 187175) | Freshwater pond sediment microbial communities from the University of Edinburgh, under environmental carbon perturbations - High... | ecosystem: Environmental > Aquatic > Freshwater >... | reverse complement strand
GGCCTACGCACAAAGCCAAAGTTGCCGCTGCGCTGCGCGAAGTTGGGCTTGAGGGGTTTGAAGACAGGCAGATCGGCGCGTTGTCGGGTGGGCAGTTCCAGCGTCTTCTTTTCGCGCGGCTTCTGGTGCAGGATCCTCAGGTTTTGTTGCTTGATGAGCCGTTCGCCGCCGTGGATGCCGAAACGACCGCGCGGCTAATGCAGCTTTTGCTGCGTTGGCACGGGCAGGGGCGGACGATCATTTGCGTGCTGCATGATCTGATGCTGATCCACAAGTATTTTCCTGAATCGTTTGTCTTGGCGGGCAAGTGCATGGGGCGCGGGCACACGCATACGCTGTTTGAACAAAAGCTTTTATCTTTCGATCTGGATATGGCCGAGCTTTTGTCGCCCACAGAATCCCAAACGCACGGAGGGCCTCATGACGCCGTATGATTTTCTGGTTGCGCCGTTTGCAGATTATGTGTTCATGAAACGCGCCTTGGCGGCCGCGTTGATGATTGTTTTGGCCAGCGCGCCGATGGGCGTTTTCATGTCGCTGCGGCGCATGACATTGGTCGGTGATGCGCTGGCCCATGCGCTTTTACCCGGTGTTGCGGCGGCGGTGCTGATCGCAGGCTTGTCCCTGTGGGCGATGACGCTGGGCGGGCTCGTTGCGGCTTTGGTCGTGGCGGGAATGGCCGTGTTTTTAACGCGCACGACGCAAATCGAAGAAGATGCTGCGTTTTCGATCCTCTATCTTTTCGCGTTGGCCATCGGCGTGACACTGGTTTCTGTGAAGGGCAGCGGGATGAACCTGCTTCACCTGTTGTTCGGTGATATTCTGGCGATCGACGAGGCCAGTTTGGCTCTGGTCGCGGGCGTGACATGCGCCACGCTGGTGGGTCTTGCCGTTCTCTATCGCCGCTTGGTGGTTGAGGGGTTTGATGCCGATTATCTCGCTGTCGTCGCGGCGGGGCATCCGCTCACGGGGCTAACCCATCCTGCTTTCTTTATGCTGCTCATGCTCAATCTGGTGGCCTCGTTCCAGACGATGGGCACGTTGATGGCTTTGGGCTTGATGATCCTGCCCGCGCTGGCCGCACGGTTCTGGGCCAGCAATATCGACCGGATTGTGCCCCTGTCTGTCGTCTTGGCCGCTTTATGCAGCTATGTGGGGCTTTTGCTGTCCTATCATGCAGGTGTGCCCGCCGGACCCGCTATCGTTCTGGTAGCGAGCAGCCTAGCCCTTCTCTCCGCCCTTGTTGGCCGCGTGGGGAGCTTCAGGAACTATTTGCAGAAGTAGAGGTTAGTAGCCCTTTTTGTCGAGATAGTCATAGGCATAGCCTGCGCCTGCGCCGACTGCGCCACCGATGGCCGCGCCACAGGCAAGGCAGCCACCTGTCATGGCTGTGCCGACCACGCCCGCCGTCGCACCGATCGCGCCGCCGGACAGCACGCGCTGCTGGGTGTCGCTCATGTTGCTGCAAGCACCCGCGCCGATCAGGCAAAGGGTCAAAAGGCTGATCTGGGCAAAGCGGGTGGGGGCGTGAAAACGGGCGGTCTGGGCGGTCATATTTCTTCTCCAAAAAATAGAGTATACCTATTGCACTCAAAGAGCTGGGCCATCGACTAAAGTGAGTCATTCCCGCGAAAGCGGGAATCTACATGCTGAAGGAATCCCCTATGACAAACATGGACCCCCGCTTTCGCGGGGATGACGCAATTTCTTGAAAGAGCCCATTCCTTTTACAAGTGCAAGTGGTGTCTCCTTCAGGGCGTAGCAGAAGAGTGCTACTAAAACGTTTACACTATCTAACCCCTTGAACAAAATGATTTTTGGCTGTCGTTTTTGTTTGGTCTTTATGTTGCCTGGTGCTAAGTTAGTCAGCGGCTCAAAAGTCGCTGATTCTTTATTATTCAACAGTTTTTCCAAGGTGTGCCTTGACCGAGTCCCAAGACCAGAATTCTTTGCCGTCCGACATTCTTCCCGTTACGATTGAAGAGGAAATGCGCCGCTCCTATCTCGATTACGCCATGAGCGTGATCGTCTCGCGCGCGTTGCCCGATGTTCGGGACGGGTTGAAGCCTGTGCATCGTCGCATTCTCTATGCGATGAAAGAGGGCGGCTATGACAGTTCCAAGCCCTATAAGAAATCAGCGCGTATCGTCGGTGATGTCATGGGTAAATATCACCCTCATGGCGACAGTGCGATTTACGATGCCATGGTCCGTATGGCGCAGGATTTCTCGATGCGCCTGCCGCTCGTGGACGGGCAGGGGAACTTTGGCTCCATGGATGGTGATCCTCCGGCGGCCATGCGTTATACTGAAGCGCGTCTGGCCAAGTCGGCTGAAACGCTGCTTGAGGATATTGACAAGGACACCGTCAATTTCCAGCCGAACTATGACGAAATCACTGTCGAGCCTGTGGTGCTTCCGGCGCGGTTCCCGAATTTGCTGGTCAACGGCGCGGGCGGCATCGCGGTCGGTATGGCGACGAACATTCCCTCGCACAATCTGGTCGAGGTGTGCAACGCCTGTATCGTGACGATTGACAACCCCGACATCACGATTGAGGAACTGCTTGAGATTGTTCCCGGGCCTGATTTTCCAACAGGTGGCCTGATTCTGGGCCATACGGGATGTCGCGCAGCGGCGCACACAGGGCGGGGCAGCATCATCATGCGCGCACGTACCTCAATCGAGGAAGTGCGTAAAGACAGGCAAGCGATTGTCGTCACCGAGATTCCCTATCAGCAAAACAAGAAACGCCTGATCGAGATCATCGCCGAGACGGTTCAGAGCAAGACGGTTGAGGGTATTTCCGACCTGCGCGATGAATCCGACCGCGACGGCGTGCGCATTGTGATCGAGCTGAAGCGCGACGCCGTTCCCGATGTCGTGCTCAACCAGCTTTTCAAGCATACGCCGCTGCAAACAAGCTTTGGCGTGAACATGCTGGCCCTGTATAAGGGGCGGCCCGAGCAGATGACGCTCCGTGCCGTGATCAAGGCCTTCCTTGAATTCCGCGAAGAAGTCATCACCCGCCGCACCGTGTTTGAACTGGGACAGGCGCGGGCTCGTGCCCACATCTTGGTTGGTCTGGCCGTTGCCGTCGCCAATATCGACGAAGTGATCGCGCTGATCCGCAAGGCGGCCGACCCCGCGATTGCCAAACAACAATTGCTGGAACGTAACTGGCCTGCCGAAGATATCGCGCCGCTGATTGCTTTGGTTGATGAAGACGGGCTCAGCGAAACCAAGACCTATCGCATGTCGGAAACGCAGGCCAAGGCGATCCTTGACCTGCGCCTGCACCGCCTCACCGGGCTGGAGCGTGACAAGATCGGCAACGATCTGCGTGCCGTGGTGGACCAGATCAGCGACTATCTCGATATTCTGGCGAACCGCAGCCGCGTGCTGACGATCATGAAGGACGAGATCACGGAAGTGCGCGACCGCTTCGGCAATCCGCGCCGCACGAGCATTGAAACGCAGGAGTTCGAGGAAGACATCGAAGACCTGATCCAGCGCGAAGATATGGTCGTGACGGTCAGCATGTCCGGCTATATCAAGCGCGTGCCGCTTTCGGCCTATCGCGCCCAGCGGCGTGGCGGCAAGGGCAAGTCCGGCATGTCCACGAAGGACGAGGATTTTGTCACCGAGATTTTTGTCGCCAGCACGCACACGCCAATGCTGTTCTTCTCGTCCATGGGCAAGGCCTATAAATTGAAGGTCTATAAACTGCCGCTCTCTACGCCGCAAGCGCGGGGCAAGGCTCTGGTCAACTTGCTGCCGATGGAACTGGGCGAGACGATCACCGCGTCGCTGGCGTTGCCGGAAGACGAGGCCACATGGACCGAGCTTGACGCGATGTTCGCCACGGCGGCGGGCACAGTTCGGCGCAACAAGCTTTCGGACTTCGCCAACGTGCGCTCCAACGGCATCATCGCCATGAAGCTTGACGAAGGAGATCGTCTGATCGCGGTGCGCGCCTGCACACCTGCCAACGATGTGTTGCTTGCCACCCGCAATGGCAAGGCGATCCGCTTTGCTGTGGACGACGTTCGCGTGTTTGCCAGCCGCGCGTCAACAGGCGTGCGCGGCGTCAGGCTTTTGGCGCAAGACGATGCGGTGATGTCCATGTCGATCCTGACCCATGTGGAAACGACGGTGGAAGAACGCGCCGCCTATCTCAAGCAGAGCCGGGCCCTACGCGCTTCGGCTGGCGAAGAGGTTCTTGTCGAGCAAGGCAGCGATGAAGAGGAAGAGACGACGACAGAGATCACGCTCTCGCCCGAGCGTTTTGCCGAGCTGGCCGCCAAGGAGGAGTTCCTTCTGGCGATCTCTGACAAGGGGTTTGGCAAACGGTCTTCGTCCTATGAGTACCGCATCAGCAATCGGGGCGGTTTGGGTATCGTGAATATGAAACTGGCGGATAAAACCGGCAGCATCGTCGCAACCTTCCCCGTCACCGAAAAGCAGGAAGTGATGATGGTCACCGATGGCGGCCAGATCATCCGTATGCCGATCCACGATGTGCGCATTACGGGCCGCTCCTCCTCCGGCGTCATTCTCTTCCGCGTTGGCGAAGGCGAAAAAGTCGTCTCCGTCGCCGCTCTGGAGGTTGACGAAACCGCCGAGGATGGGGCCGAAGAAGGTATCGAGATTGAGGTCACAGAAGCTGTGGAACAAGCTCCCGAAGTGCCCGACAACGCCTAAAAAAGTGTAAAACCACACCAACGTAAGTTCATTGTGCCGCCGTTTAGCCTATTTTGTTTGAAAAAGAGGCCAAACAGCGGCAAACTCTGCGGCGAATCAGTTACGGCAGGGAAGCCACGGCTCATGAAAAGCAAACTGCGTGTCGGTCTTTATCCGGGCACCTTCGATCCCATCACCCTTGGTCATTACGAGATTATCTGCCGCGCGTCAAAGCTGGTGGACAAGCTCGTCATCGGCGTGGCGAAGAACGCGGGCAAAGGACCGCTGTTCGATACGAAAATGCGCGTGAAGCTGGTGGAGGCCGAGGTTGCGCCGCTGATTGAAAATGGCGCACATATCGAGGTCATGTCGTTCGATAATCTTTTGGTCAATTATGCGCAGGAAATCGGCGCGGATGTCATCATCCGTGGCCTGCGCGCTGTCTCGGATTTTGAATACGAGTTTCAGATGGCTGGTATGAACCATCGCATGTGCCGCGAGGTCGAAACTGTCTTTCTCATGGCTTCGGACCGGCACCAGTTCATCTCCTCGCGCTTCGTCAAGGAAATCGCGGTCCTCGGCGGGGACATCAGCACGTTTGTCAGCGAGCGCATCGTCAAAGTCCTCGAAAAACGCTTCAGCACCGAGTCAGGCCGCAAAAAAATATCCCCCGAAGTCAGGGATTAAGGCTCTTTTTTCGCCCTTCTTAAGGGAACCCTAAGCTTTTTACGAGATTATGGCGCGTTGGCGTGGTTAACGCCCACTTTCTTGTTGACCTGAGGGCCACAGGTTCTTAGGTTGACTTCCTTCGTGTGACCTCGTAGCTCAGCTGGTAGAGCATTTGACTTTTAATCAGAGGGCCATGGGTTCGAGTCCCATCGGGGTCACCATTCACTCAAAGTACGTGCTTTTTCGAACCAGCCTTCCGCCGGAAGAGTTCATTATAAATTGAATTAACCATTAACATCCATTGACAAAATCTGTCCTACATGTGGTTTATATGCGGTGCATACTTTGAAAAAACAATAGAGATATAAATGCCGAAGAAGAACATTTATCGCTGGCCCCTTCTTCAAAAAGGGCAATTTGGGAAGGCCATAATTCGCTGCCAGGCTCTCGACGAAATAAATGGGTCCAATGCGATTGCTCCGATTACTGATGATTACAGGTCTTTCCTTCATTCTTTTGTTAGGGTGTTAGGGGATGATGATCCGTACTCTGAAAGAAGTGTTTTGAATGAGTTTGAAAACTTCACGTTATGTGCAGGATACACTGGAAAAGCCGTTATTTTTGACTCAATAGCAGCAACCCTTATTTCGCCCGCATTAATTATTCATCTGATCTCTCCTATAGGAATGGAAGGAGATATTCACGAAATTGCAATTATAAAAGACAACAAAACAAAGCATTATATCGTCCTCAAAAAAAGAGATGACGATATTTGGGGAAGGGCAGCCACTGCGTTTTCTGTGTGCGGGTATGGTCTTCCACTTGTGAATCCTGTTCAAGAAGTCCGAGATATTGTCTCCTTATGGACAGCCTTTTTTCAATCAGTAAAACAAGAAGCGAGAAAACCTGAACTCAACACAATGTTTTTTAAGTTAACGCCTTATGTTCATCCCACAGGCATAAATCTTCGCAACGTGCTTAAAAAATATGTCCGACATAACGAATATAGCCCTCCTATAGTTCCGGCACCTATTCATAAGCTACTCACATGTGCGCCTAGTACCCCAAGGCATCAATTACAAAAACTTCATAATGTCCTTACCTCTGTATTACAAAAGAAAGTGGCCCTGTCATAGCCTCTCAATAAAAAACAGGATAACGCATGCTGCTTAAGGACAAATCGTTAAAATCTTAACGATTTGGTTTTCTAATCGGTATTCAAAGCAGAATAGGTCTTAACGAAGCATAGCTGCGATAGACCTTTGATTTTGCTGAAGGTTGTTAGCCGTGTGCTACAAGGAGGGCATAATATCCCTGAATCAACCATCCGACGGCGTTATGCCGCTGGACTGACCAATCTGACGAAACTTTTCTTGCCGCTTGTCGATAAGGCGGTGGTTTATGACAACACGACGGCCCGTCCGTCAGACTTTCGCAAAATTGCCGAAAAGAATGAGAATGGCTTGAGCGTTTTTGATAGCTCACTGTGGGACGAGATCACTCATTTTTCTGGAGGAGAAGAAACATGATACAACGATCAACCGATGAAACGATCCAAAAAATCGATACGGGCTTTCCCGCCGTTGCACACGCCGCCATCGAAAAGGCTCGTCAAACAAAAACAAAACTGGTGGTTTTGCGCGATGGCAAGATCGTCGAAATTGATCCGGATGAAGTGAATGCTGAGGAGAAATCCGTTGAAGGGATTTAAAATGCCCCCTTCATGTAAGATTTGCCGCGTCACGTATTTTTCTCTTTTAGGAATGGTCTGTATTGCGAGCTATTATTCTTTTTTTCGTAATCCTGCCGACGGTGGTCCCCCGGGTCCTGGAGATGGGTTGCTCTTCTTTTTCCAGTTAATAGTCTCGAATTTAATTATCCTGCCGTTGTGTTTGCGCCTTTGGAGAATCGGGTTTCACGAAATACGCTTCCGAAAAACTGTTCTGATCTTTGGCCTCTGTGTTATAGATTGGCCTATACTACTGTTGTTGTGTGCTGCTGCTTTTGCTTCTTTGAACAGTCTCTAAATCGTTAAAATCTTAATCATACACTTTTGTTTGAAGAAGAAGGCGGGTATCCGCCTTAGAAAATGCGCTGTCTCATAGACGCTTGATCTTGTGAAAGATTATTGAGTGAGAGTGCCCAATCAGCCATGACATCCAGCACTTTCTCGGCCTCAAAAAGGTTCGATAAATTTTGACGATCCTTCACCATTTCACAATTCACCCTAACGCACGAACAGATTTTGGAGCAAATCGCTTGGCTAATTTCTCACGTGCTTCAGGGCTCATCCATTTAGGGTAAGCTTCTGTCCACCCGGAAAAAGGCACAGCGAAGAACCCAATATATTTTTTCTCCGTTCCTATCGTATGAATGAGATTGCAGGTTAAGGGGTTTGTAATCATTTTGCTGTCGTCATCAAGTTGAGAGATGTCGCTTTTCCCATGTTTATGAGACCAGAGACCGTCGCTGTCCTGCCGAAGGAAATGAGAGTCTTTATCTCCTCTAAGTGCGATGACTAGGTAATGGTTGTTAGGTGCGGCGGGCACTATTAATCCAGTGTGATTAACAAAAACACATCCGTCCATCCCCATGTACTTGACGAAGTCATGTGTTGCATTAAACCCTATGGCTCCAGTCAGGCATCCCGGCATTTGTTCAGCGGAAACCTCAGCTGCAGCCCTTTTAAATTGTTCCATTAGATGTAAAGAAACGGGATTATACCTGACGTTCATCGCGTATATATAACAGTTCGCGTCGCGTCCGGTGGTATGCCAATAAGCTTTGTCAAAATGCAACATGCTAATATCTTTTGTATATGAACGTATAGGCCATATCTTACCACAAAATGACCGAAGTTTTTAGTTTCAAGCCATGTTGGGGATCATTAAGCCCTTTAAAAAAATTAACCATTCCTCAATGCAAGGTAGGGCGAAGCCTCTATTGCCTAAAATCAGCGCGCCTTACCTTCCATACCCCTTGATGGCGTCTAAAAACGCTTGGCCGTAGCGGGTTAGTTTGGCGGTGCCTAGACCGGGGAGGGTAGCCATCGTGTCGAGGGTTTGGGGGCGGGCTTTGGCGAGGGCGATTAGCGTGGTGTCGTGGAAGATGACGTAGGGCGGGACGTTTTGCGTTTTGGCGATCGTCAGGCGCAGGGCGCGGAGCGTTTGGAAAAGCTTCTCGTCGTCGGCCTTCTCGAGGGTCGGTTTGCCGTGGGGACCATCGGGGGCGGCAGCTCTTTTCTTTTTGGTTTCCTGCTTCAGGGCGAAGGTGGCGTCTTCGCGCAGGGTGACTTTTTGCTCGCCGCGCAGGACGGGGCGACAGCGTGCGTCGGGGCCCAGCCTCAGGCCGCCATGGCCTTCCATATCCGTGACCAGAAGGCCATGCACGACAAGCTGGCGGAAGATGTCGCGCCACTGGGCGCGGGTGAAGTCTTTGCCGATGCCATAGGTGGGGAGTTGGTCATGGTTGAACTGCTTGACGCGCTCAGTGTCCGCGCCGACAAGCACGTCCGTCAGGTGGACCGCGCCGAACCGCTGGCCGGTACGAAAGACGCAGGACAGGGCTTTTTGCGCGGCCACGGTGCCGTCGAAGGTCGGCACGGGGTGAAGACACAGATCGCAATTGCCGCAGGGCTCGGCCAGCGTTTCACCGAAATAGTCCAGCAAAACCTGTCTGCGGCAGCGCGGACTTGAGCAATAGCCGATCAGGGAGTCCAGCTTGCGGCGTTCCAGTTGCTTGCGTTGGGCATCGGCTTCGCCGTTCTCGATCATGGAGCCTAGCTTGGCGACATCGTCGATGCCATAGAGCAGCAAGGCTTCGGACGGCAGCCCGTCCCGTCCGGCGCGGCCCGTTTCCTGATAATAGGCTTCGATGCTTTTGGGCATGTTCATGTGAATGACAAAGCGCACATCGGGTTTGTCGATCCCCATGCCGAACGCAATCGTCGCCACGACGATCACGCCTTCGTCTTTGATGAAGGCGTCCTGATTGCGGGCGCGAACCTGTGGCGACAAACCGGCATGATAGGGCAGCGCGTGATAGCCCTGCCGCGCCAGCCACGTGGCGGTTTCTTCTACCTTCGCGCGGGATAGGCAATAGATGATGCCGGACTCGCCCGCGTGGTCTTCCTTCAGGAAACGCAGAATTTGCTCACGCGGTTTGATCTTGGGCGTGACGTGATAGCGAATGTTCGGACGGTCAAAGCTGGAGATAAAGACCCGCCCGCTCTCCAGTTTCAATTTCTTGACGATCTCGCCGCGTGTCGGCACATCGGCGGTGGCGGTCAGCGCGACGCGCGGGACGTTGGGAAAGCGTTCATGCAGGATGGCGAGTTGCAGATATTCGGGCCGAAAATCATGCCCCCACTGGGATACGCAATGGGCCTCGTCGATGGCAAAGAGCGAAAGCTTGCATTTGTCCAGCAGGTTCAGCGTGCTGTCCATCAGCAGACGCTCTGGCGCGATATAAAGAAGGTCGATCTTGCCGCTTTGCATTTGATCGATAAGGCGTCCGGCCTCGCCGTTTTCCAGCGTCGAGTTCAACGCTGCCGCGCGCACGCCCAGTTGTTTGAGGGCCTCGACCTGATCACGCATCAGGGCGATCAGCGGCGACACCACCACGCCCATCCCCGTGCGGCACAAAGCCGGAATCTGATAGCACAGCGACTTGCCCCCACCCGTCGGCATCAGCACGAGGGCCTCGCCGCCACCCGTCACATGCGCGATAATCTCCGCCTGCCTGCCCCGAAAGGAGTCAAAGCCAAAGATGTCGCGCAAAATGTCTTGGGGAGAGGTGGGCATCAGCCAGCGCGACGGGACTTCACGGGGCCGCAGGGGGCGTTCATGTAGAGCTCGTCTTCGGCGTAGAGAAGGGCTTCCAGCTCCTCTTCCGACAGATTGGCGTAGTCGGGGATGGTATAATCCGCCAGAACGGGATCGAGCGGCAGCGGCTCTTCGATTTTGGCGCGCGAGGCCGCCTTGCTTTTCATCTCAGCCAGTTTCTCAAGGATCGGGGCTTTGAGGTTCAGCGTGGTTACGGACTGAAGCGCGGTTTGCGCCGCATCATGCAGCTTGCTCGCCGTTTTGGTTAGGGCTTGTTGTTGTTTGGTGGCTGTCTGGCGCAGGTAAAGCGCAACCGGTGCTGTCTTTTTCTTTGCGTCGGGGGCTGGTGTCACCGTCTTTTGAACGGAGGCCTTGCTTGTGGTGGCGGATTGCTGGGGTTTTCCCTTGCTGGCCGTTATTTGTTGCTGCCGTTGCCGCGCGGCGGCAATGCGGGCCCTCAGGTGCGAAACCGGCTCGGCAACGATTTCAGCCTTGGCTTTTGAAATATCGGCGGTGATGTCAAAGGTCGATTTGTGTTTTTCATCGGCTTGGAGAACCGGCGTGCTTCCCATCGGTTTGCCAGGACCGTCCGGCGGTGTGTCGTAGGATGAGGTCAGATGGATCGGTTTGCTGCCGGGGGAGGGAAGAACGGAGGTGAAGGCAACAGCCTTGGGGGCGGGTGGAATCTTGCCCGACTCTTCGATTTGAGCGAGGCGGGGAGTCACTTCCTCGATATGGCGGATCAAGGCTTCAAGGGCTCGCTGTTTCGAGGCGTCTTCGCTGCGGGCCTCGGTGGTGTTGTAATAGGACGCATAATCGGCGGCCATCCCGTAAATCGAGGCGATTTGGCGTGAGAGTTCGGAGCCAAGGCAGCCCAGCCGTCCGACATAGGCCTGAAACACGAGGGTGCGGATGCGCGGCCAACTTGTGCCCGCAGCGGTGCCGTCATGGGCGATCTTGGACAGGCGGGCCTGACAAACCGAGCGGGCGGCCATCAACTCCCCGCGCAAGGCGGCGGCGGTCGCGCGAAGCTCTTCCTTGCTTTGCCGCGCTCTGAGCAGGAAAACAGACAGGGAGATCGTTACGGCGGTGCCAAGCGCGATCAGCGTGGAGAGAAGAAGCTGGTAACGCTCGAAGAAATTCATCGGCGGCGCGACAGGCGCAAGGGCGGGCTGGCCAGCACCAAGCAAAAGAGGCTGAAGATCGTCGGCTGTCAAGCCCGCCGCCGCATCAATGGACGCATCGGGCTTAAGCTGGGGTAGGGGCGGCTTGACCGTTCCCGTGGCCAGACTGATTTCAACGGGCTTGGCCTCGGCGGCCTTTTTCTCGGCCTCTTTCTTGGCGGCGGCTTCCGCAGCGGTTTGGGCCTTGGCTTCGGCCTCGGCCTTTTCTTTTTCAAGGCGGGCTTGTTCTTCTTTTTTGGCCTTCTCGGCTTCTATCTTGTCGGCCTCGGCTTTCTGGGCTGCCTCTCGGATGCTTTTTTCGGAAGCAGCGGTGGGGATCGCGTTACTCCAAAGGCCGAGTTTCTGGGTTTGCGCCGCCTGTTCAGCGGCGAGATAGGGAGCTTGATAGTCGCTGGAGCGCAGCGAACCCCGCGCGGCAACGGCCAAGCCGCGACGCAGAAGCTCAAGGCCAAAATCTGCATTGCTGCCGTTCGAACAAGAAGCCAGATAGCCGCCCGTTTTCTCGCGGTCCCTGATCTGACAGGTGACGGAGCCTTGCGCCAGCGAATCGATAACGGCCCGCGCCTGTGGGCCATAGGAAGCCCCCATTTGTGGCGGGACAACACCGAACAGGCGAACTTCGATTCCATTGATGCGCAGATGCTCGGAATCGACGACAGTCGCAAGCCCTTCAAGCAGGCGCGAGTCGGGGATGGCGGGAGCATTCTTTCCGGCTAGGGCCTCTTTGCTGACGGGCGTGCTGGGCGCTTTTTTGGGCGTCGGCGCGTATTGGGCGTAGGAAGGGCCCGCAGCCAAAAGCAAAGCCACACCCAAAAGACTGCCTGTCTTTAACGCGTTTTTCATCGAAGGTCCTTAACCAAATCACTTCCCATGGTTTACCTTAGCTTTTGACGCGCTGAAAGCAAGAAATTCGTCGAGCCTTAAGGGTGTTTTTCGTGCTTGCAAGGTGTTAAGGGGCGGAGTCATAAGGGGTTAACGCATTTTAAGGGGACAGGACATGAACGATACGGCTGCGAAAACACCTGTGACGGTCTTAACGGGCTTTCTGGGGGCGGGCAAAACGACCCTGCTCAATCGGTTGCTCAGTGAGAGCCACGGGCGCAACTATGCCGTAATCGTCAACGAGTTTGGCGAGATCGGTATTGATAATGAGCTGATTGTTTCCTCGGACGAAGAAATCTATGAGATGAGCAATGGCTGCGTGTGCTGTACCGTGCGCGGGGATTTAATTCGCGTACTGTCGGGACTGCTGCGCCGCTCTACCACTTTTGACGGGATTTTGGTCGAGACGACGGGCCTTGCCGATCCCGCGCCCGTAGCTCAAACTTTTTTCACCGATCGCGACATTGCCGCCAAAACAAGGCTGGACAGCGTGATCGCGCTGGTTGACGCCGCGCATGTGCGCGACCAGCTTCAAGCCTCGCCCGAGGTGGAGCAGCAAATCGCTTTCGCCGACAGTATTGTGCTGAACAAGGTCGATCTGGTTGACGAGGCTGCCATCAAGGAAATCGAGGCCGCGATCCGCAGGCTCAATCCCTTCGCCACGATCCACAAAACAACGCGCGGCGAGATGGATGTGCGCAAGCTGATCGGGATCGGCGGGTTTGATCTGTCGCGCATCACGGAAACGATTCCTGATTTCCTTGAGGAGCCAGAGGCGGCGCACCCTCATGATCATCATCATCACGATCATGATCATGGCGAGGGCTGTGGCTGCGCTTCCTGTACGGAAGAACATCAACATAGCTCGCATGAAAAAGCCTTCTTCCGTCATGATAGCGCGATTTCCAGCTTGTCGCTTGTCACCGATAAAGCTCTTGATGCCGAGAAACTGCAAAACTGGATGGGCGAGCTGTCCGCCACGAAGGGACAGGATTTGCTGCGCTATAAAGGTATCTTCCACTTTGCGGGCGAAGACCGCCGCATCGTGATCCAAGGCGTCCACATGATGATGGAAGGCTCCGCCCTCACCCCTTGGCCCGAAGGCCAGCCCCGCACCAGCCGCCTCGTCCTGATCGGCCGCAACCTGAACCCGCAACAGCTCCGCGTTGATTTTCTGGCATGTGTGAAGGTGGAGGGGTGAGGTCAGTATTTTTGCTGATGTCGTTGGTGTGGAAGATATAGGCTTGCTGAATCTAAATGATATAAGAGGAGTCCCCTATGTATCTTGTTAGCGCATGCCTCGTTGGATGTCCTTGCAGATATAACGCGACCAGTTGTGCGAGTGAGGTTGTGCAACGTCTCGTTAAGGAGGGTAAGGCCGTTCCAGTTTGCCCAGAACAACTTGCTTCTCTCCCTACCCCTAGGGAGAGTTGTGAGATCGTTTTTGACGAAAGCGGGAACAAAAAGGTTGTAGGGCGGAGTGGAACTGATCTAACCGAAGCGTACACACAGGCAGCCACGAAGACATTGGCCATCTGTAAGGCACTGGGTATTAATCAAGCTATCCTCAAGTCAAAAAGTCCTTCATGTGGCAGCGGGCAGATATACGATGGAACTTTTTCCGGGCAGACTGTCGCTGGCGATGGATTGACGGCTGAAGAACTTAAACGAAACGGCGTTCGCGTTATGACAGAGTTAGAAGCTGAATCCCTGATTTTGTCTCTTTGAGCAGGTTGGAACCTTGTCCCATCCCCCTCCATTTTGCCCCCTTTTTCAATTCAGAAAAAACCGTTTAGAATCAACGAATCTAGGGTAAAAAGGGCTCTGTGACGCAGCTGAGCCGACATTTGGTACGCCCGAGGGCCTGTTCGGGAGGCTTTTTGGGCTAAGTCCATGATATATAACGACATTCTCAAAATCGAAGACCAAGACTAACCCTTTGTTCTAAAACACATTTTCGAATCTTCTGTTTTGCGAACTCAAAATCTGGAAAGTTGGTGGGCATAATTCTTGTTTTTAGCTTTACAAGATGATTCCGCTTTCGTTACATGTTAAAACAACGATACTCCCGCACTTCAAGGTTTGGGATCATAGGCAACAAAACCGAGTCATTCCCGCGAAAGCGGGAATCCACATGGTGAAGTTATCCCTTGGGATCAACATGGATCCCCGCCTGCGCGGGGATGACGCAGGTTTTTAGTCGATATTGCTAACACTTGAAGTGCGACGGGTATACATCAGGTGTATGAGCGACTTTTTCAGGAGACGATATTATGCCAAGTTCTGGAGAAAAAGCAGGTCAGGTTTTGCGAGAATTCATGAAGGCTCGCGATCCCACTAAGACGATCTTCAAAATGATGGGAACCTTTCTTGATGAAGGTGACCTCGAAAGTCTCCAACTTACCTCCGCGTTTCTTGATGGCCATTTGGTCGAATTGATTCGTAATGATGATCTTGCTCGATTGGGTGAGCTTGCTTATGCGGCTGTTATTTTCAGGGTAGGTCAGCGCGGCGAAATATTGAAGAACTCGCTCGTTGGTCAGAAAGTCGATTATCAGTTAGACCATCTGCTGAGCTTGTGCTCCTGTGCAACAAAGGATCGAGACTCAAACTTTGTTCACCGCCTCGTAAGAACGACAGAGTGTGGCGAAGAACTTGTGACCACTCTTGCGCAAAAAGAAAATAAGAGAGGTATGTCGCCACAAGCTCTCGCAGATGCGCTTAAGATTGGAAACGATCAGCTTTCTGTCATTTTGTCGACCTTCGAAAAGGAAGAAGTTGTCGAAAGAAATCCCAATGAAGGTGAGGGAACGCTTGTCGGTTTAGGGTTCCAAGGGCGGGCTTATTTGCAGCGTCAGGCTTGGAAGAAAAAGGCGTCGTTGGAGACGAGCGGCTTATCTTGAAAATTGCTATCCCTTCTGAAACAACCCAGCCAGTTGTTCGGTGATGGTGCCGCCTAGTTGCTCGACATCGGAGAGGGTGACGGCCCGTTTGTAATAGCGGGTGACGTCGTGGCCGATGCCAATGGCGATGAGTTCGACGTTGGACTTGCGCTCGATCCAGTCGATAACGGTGCGCAGGTGCAGATCAAGATAGTTTTGCGGATTGGCGGACAGGGTGGAATCATCCACGGGCGCACCGTCTGAAATCACCATCAGGATGCGGCGGTCTTCGGGTCGGGCGAGCAGGCGGCCGTGCGCCCACAGCAAAGCCTCGCCATCGATATTTTCTTTGAGCAAGCCTTCGCGCAGCATCAGACCCAAATGAGTCTTGGCGCGTCGCCATGGTACATCGGCGTCTTTATAGATGATATGGCGCACGTCGTTCAGGCGGCCCGGTTGTGGCGTTTTGCCATCCGTGAGCCATTGCTCGCGTGCGCGGCCTCCTTTCCAGCCGCGTGTGGTGAAGCCGAGGATTTCCGTTTTCACGCCGCACCGCTCCAGCGTTCTTGCCAGAATATCCGCACTGATCGCCGCCAGCGTGATGGGCCGCCCGCGCATAGAGCCGGAATTGTCGATGAGCAAGGTGACGACCGTATCGCGAAAATCGGTGTCCTTTTCCATTTTGAAGGAAAGCGGCAACATCGGGTTGGCGACGACGCGGGCGAGGCGGGCGGCATCGAGAATGCCTTCCTCCAGATCAAAATCCCATGCGCGGGATTGCTGGGCCATCAGGCGGCGTTGCAGCTTGTTGGCGAGGCGGATGATGATGTTCTGGCTGTGCCGCACTTGATAATCCAAAAGGCGGCGCAGGCGGGCCAGCTCTTGCGGCGGGCAGAGGTCTTGCGCCTTGATGATCTCGTCAAAAGCGGTTGTATAGGCGCGATAGGTCGTGACGGGGCCGAAGGCCTCAGGCGCGTTTGAAGAAGCCAGCGACTCCTCGTCGCCTTCCTCTTCTTCGTCTGTTTGTGTGCCGTCCTGTTCGCGTGCGGTTTCGGCATCGCTTTCTTCGTCCGCAGAATCAGTATCGGGCGACGGCGTTTGCTGTTGTTCCTCCTCTTCGTTATCTTGAGGCAAGTTTTCATCGGAAGGCGGCGGCTCGTCCTTCGGGATGGAGTCTTCGGGCGGCGCGTCCTTGTCCCGCTTCTTCACAAGATCAAGCGAAGCAAGAAGGTCTATAGCCTCGCGGGCAAAGGCTTCCTGATCGGCGAGCAGCTCTTTGAGCTTGGCCATATGCGGCGCGATTTTCGCGTCGATCAGCCGCTTCCAGCGGTCCAGCGTCTCGCGCACCTCCTGCGGGACTTCGGTGCCGGAGAGCTGTTCATGCGCGATCAGATGCAGGATCGACGCCATCGGGATTTTTTGGTTTGTGCCGCTCGTCGCTTCACCTTGAAGACATTGGGCCGCCAGCCGCGCCGTGATGTTACGTCCAAGCCCAGCCAGCCTGCGCGTGCCAAGAGCCTCACAGCGCGTTTGCTCCAGAATATCGAACAATGTCCCCGCCTGTGTGGTGGCGGGCCTTGCAGCTTGGTGAAGCTTGGGGTCGTGATAGCGCAGCTTGACCGCCGCCGCATCCGCCGCGCCGCGCGAGAGCGTGCGTTCTTCGTTTGTCGGATGCGCGGAAAGGGAGGGAAGAATGACGCGCTCGGACGACACGCCGCCTTCCTGCGCGGCAAAAGCAACCTCCAGCTCGGCGCAATGGCCGATGGCCTTCAGGGCGATGCCTGTGGCGCGCTTGAAACTTTCGGTGGACTCTGTCTCGTCGCTGGACATGGGGCTTGGCCTTTTAATCCCGTACGGCAGCGTGGCCTGTCAGCGGCAGTTCTTCATTCATGCAGCGTTGATAAAACTCCGCAATCGCGGGGCGTTCGGCTTCGTCGCATTTGTTGAGGAAGCTCAGGCGAAACGCGGTGGCGAGTGAGCCGAAGATCGCGTAATTCTCCGCCCATGTGATCACCGTTCGCGGCGACATGACGGTGGCGATATCGCCGTTCATAAAGCTTTGCCGCGTGAGGTTGGCCAGCGCCACCATCGCGGCGACTTGCTTTTTCTTGTCTTTGCTCGCGAAAGCCGGAGCCTTCGCCTGCACAATCGCGACTTCCTCTTCTTCGGGCAGGTAGTTTAGCGTCGCAACAATGTTCCAGCGGTCCATCTGGCCTTGGTTGATTTGCTGGGTGCCGTGATAAAGCCCTGTCGTGTCGCCCAGCCCGACGGTGTTGGCGGTGGCAAACAAACGAAAAGCGGGGTGAGGGTGGATCACGCGGTTCTGGTCAAGCAGCGTCAGCTTGCCTTCGACTTCCAAAACGCGCTGGATCACAAACATCACATCGGCGCGTCCGGCGTCATATTCGTCGAACACAAGGGCGCAGGCATGTTGCAGGGCCCACGGCAAAATACCCTCGCGGAACTCGGTGATCTGCATCCCGTCGCGGATGACAATCGCATCTTTGCCGATCAGGTCGATGCGGCTGATATGGCTGTCCAGATTGATGCGAATGCACGGCCAGTTCAGCCGCGCGGCGATTTGCTCGATATGCGATGATTTGCCGGTGCCGTGATAGCCTTGGATCATCACGCGGCGGTTATGCGCAAAGCCTGCAAGGATCGCCAGCGTCGTGTCATGGTCAAAGCGATAGGCTGGATCAATATCGGGTACATGCTCGCCGCGCTGTGAAAAGGCGGGGACTTCCCAATCCGTATCAAGGGCAAAGGTTTTGCGCACGCAAAGCGTGCAATCGGGAAGGCCTGTTTCTTCTTGAGTCATCTCTGGTTCCTTGTTGTCTTGGCTATCGTCACGCGCCTGTGCGTTTTTTAGCATAATAGTTTTTCAAAGTCCCGAAAGCTTCTTGGACGGCGTGAAACTTGGCAATGTCGCTTGAGCCGCTGCCGTTGGTGTCGGGGTGATAGCGTTTGGCCAGAGCGCGATAGCGGGCTTTGATCGCCTCCCACGAAACCGGTTCCCGCAGCGCAAGAAAATGAAGGGCCTTCCTGACTTTTTCCGGCAGCGCAGGGGAGGCTGGCGGCCCTGTTCTTTGCGTGCGTTTGGCCGCCAGAGGGCCTTTGCTGAAAGGCCATGTCGGGCGTTCCCAGACAGTAGCTTGCCGAATGGTTTTCTCGATTTCCTGCGGTGTCGCCGAGTCCAAATAGTTCCAGCGCGCATTATGCTCACGGATATGCTCAAGGCAAAACCACAGGATAACATCGAGTTCTTTGGGGCTTTGGGGGGCTCGGTAAGTCCCTTCTTTGACGCAGCCTTTGCAATGACAGTTGCGCGTCGTGGTTGTTTTGGTGTCAGGGCTGTTCATGGGCGATTTAAAAATGGTTTGACCGCATCATGCCCCACAGCGGCAGGAAAGCAAGATTCTTTGCCTTTTTTTGGGAAGAATCAGCCTTGCTCGTCGCGTTGAAAATACAACCGCTAGTTGCGCTCTTAAGATATGGAATATTCATGACTGTTTGGCGAAAGGGGCTTAACACGCTGTAAAAGAATGGATATTGTTACGCACATATTTCTTGATCAATACACCAATGCGTGTATATACTTTGGTTAATACCCGCACAACGCACTTAGGAATAAAGGAGATCCCCTATGCGTCCACAGGCAGAACTACAGGCTCAGGCAGGCTTTATGGGGCAGTCCGCCACCAGCGGCATGGCTCAAGAGCGCATCAGGCAAGAGCGTAGCAGTCTGGTCAGTCGTAATGTGACCATTGGCAATCATCGGACATCCATTCGGCTGGAGCCGGACATGTGGAACGGTTTGCGCGACATATGTCGAAGAGAGCATGTTTCGATTCACGATATTGCAACGGTTGTGTCGACGCGTAAAGCGGTGAATACCTCTTTGACGGCAGCCATCCGCGTTTTTGTGATGGCCTATTTTCGCATGGCGGCAACTGAAGACGGACATAACAATGCCGGCCATGGTCCGGGCGGATCGTTCATGAGCTCTCTTGTGCAACGTAAGAGCGATGAACAGGATAATGGCGGGGATAAGCCATTCGTCGCGGCGATGTATATGGGCGGCATGCGTCGGCCCGTGTCGCGCTAGGATTAAAACGAGTGATTTGTTTTTGAGGGGCTTCTGCCCCTCTTTTTTTACGCCGCGCAGGCGGGAATAGGCCTGTATGTGGGTGGGCATTTTTTGTTTGTCTGATCAGCGTAAACACAGTAAGGAGAAAGTTGCTTGCCTTTGAAGGGATGTTCTTTCCCTCTTCCCCACCGCTATCATGGAGACCTTGCGATGAAAAAGATACGTGCGCTCTTGTTGGCCACAACGGCCTTGACTTTTCTAAGTGGCAGCGCGGCCTATGCCGCCGATAATACGTCGGATGCCATTAAGGCTCTTCAAGAACAGGTGACCGCGCTGCAAAAGCAGCTGACGGCAATGCAGGCCAAGGAAAACGCCAAGACGGAAGTGGTGGCTCCTGCTGCTGCGGCCCCTGCGCCTGCCGCCGTGGCAACGACGGAATCGTCTGCGGGCAAGAAAGAGATTCTTCCGGGCGTGACGCTCAAGTTCGGCGGTTATTTGACGGCGGATGGCGTGTATCGTTCACATAATCAGGGAACGGGTTCCAGCTCGAGTTTGAACACGGGCATTCCTTACGACAATGCGGCTGGCGCAAACCAGGACGAGTTTCACTTGACCTCGAACGCGACGCGCCTGTCGGTTTTGGCCGAAGGCAATGTCGATAAAGACATGAAGATTGCCGGTTATCTGGAAGGCGATTTCATGGGGGGCTCGACATCGACGGTCGCTTCTGTTGAATCCAACAGCTATACGCCGCGCCTTCGCCATGCTTATGCGACGGTCGATCGCAATGATTGGGGCGTCCATTTCCTCGCCGGTCAGACATGGAGCCTTGCCTCTTTGTATAAAAACGGCCTGACGCCGCGAACGGAAGTCGGACCTATTGGCATCGATTCGGTTGGGGCTCCGGGCTATGTTTACACGCGCGCGCCGCAAGTTCGCATTGTGAAGGATTTTGCCGACAACAAGGCCCATTTCGGTTTGTCTTTGGAGGATCCAGAAATCAACCTTTCCGGCCTTCGTTGTACCAACACGGCGACGGGAACATGCGCCACCTTCCCCTTCACGACGACGTCGTCAGGAGCTGGTGGTCTGGCGGGCAACCAGTCGGCTGACTATGCGCCTGATGTGATCGCCAAGGTGGCTTATGACACTGGCTTTGGTCATTTTGAGGCTTTCGGTCTGTCGCGTTTCTTCCAGAGCACTTATGCGACCACCGGCAATTTTGACAATCAGTACGCTGTTGGTCTTGGCGGCGGTGTCGGGGCTTATATCCCCGTTATTGCCAAGAAACTCGACCTGCAAGCCAATTTCCTTGGTGGTCGTGGCATAGGCCGTTATTCGGCGGCCCAGATGCCCGACATGGCCTTTACGACGGCAGGCGATATCAAGCCGATCACCCAGATGGTCGGGTTGTTGGGTGTGATCGGTCACCCAACGCCGACTTGGGATATCTATACCTATGTCGGGGCTGAAAAGGCGATGCGGGTGGATTCGTCCAATACGCTGTATGGCTATGGCAGCTCGTCGCTTGACAATTCGCCGTGCTATACCCAGAACAATTCGTCCTGCTTTGCCCAGACCGAGATGGTCTGGTCCATCACTCCGGGTTTCTGGAACACAGTGTATAAGGGTGATTACGGCAGCCTGAAGCTGGGCGCCCAATACATGTTCACACGTAAGGATGCGTTTAGCGGGTTGAACGATCAATCGCCGCATGCGTATGATAACACGGTCATGACCTCGGTCCGTTATTACCCCTTCTAAAAAAGGATTAACGGCTTGAGACAAAAGGGCGAAGAGGCTTTGGTTTCTTCGCCCTTTTACCTTCTCCCTATATTCAGTTTGGTAACGATTTTTTCAGTTTCTTCAGGCATTTTCGACAGGAGTCGACAACCCCTGTCCCGTGCTTGTGGAAAAGGGCGGCTTGGACCAAACAGAAGCGTTCACATAAAGGAGCCAGCCATGGCCGTTGATATGAATATGCAAATTCTCATCGTCGACGATTACAAGACGATGTTGCGCATCATTGAAAACCTGCTCAAACAGCTTGGGTTCAAGAATGTGGCGCAGGCGACGGACGGGTCGATGGCCCTGAAAATGTTGCGTGAGGCAAGCTATGGCCTGGTCATTTCCGACTGGAATATGGAGCCGATGACGGGCTTGCAGTTGCTTAAAGAAGTTCGCGCGGACGCCAAGTTGAAAGGCATGCCCTTCATTATGGTCACGGCGGAAAGCAAGGTTGAAAATGTCGCAGCGGCCAAAGAAGCCGGTGTGAACAACTATATCGTCAAACCGTTTAATGCCGAGACGCTGAAGCAGAAGATATCGGCTGTTTTAGGTGCTTTTTAACGCGCAAATTACCGGAGAATAACGATGACCGATCGTGATGGACTGGCTAAGCTGGAGACCACGCTGCACCAGAAGATTCGTGTGGCAACCGAAGCGGCTCAAACCCCGTTATCGCCCGAGGATGTGACAAACATTGTGCGCGAGGTTGTCTCGACTCTCAGTGGCGATATTACCGTATCGGATTTGAAATTTTATGCCGAACTTGAAGAGCTGGCCGGTTATATCCGCCACGCGAAGCAGGAAATCGCGGCGATCCAGCCCAAAGATATTTCGGCCAGCCATATTCCCCACGCGACGGACGAGCTTGATGCCGTTGTCGGCGCGACGGAAGAGGCGACCAACAAGATCATGGATGTCTGTGACACGATCAGCAGCATTGCAGGCAACTGTACGCCGGAAATCAGCGACCAGCTGGTGACTTGTACGACGCGTATTTTTGAAGCCTGTAACTTTCAGGATATCACCGGCCAGCGCATCACCAAGGTTGTGCAAACCCTCAAATATATCGACACCAAGGTCGAGGCCTTGCTTAAGGCCCTTGGTGAAGAGATTCATCGCGATGGCGGTGAGGGGCTGCCGCCAATGGGTGAGGTTGATGCCGAGAAAGCTCTGCTCAACGGCCCGCAATTGCCGCACAAAGCGATTGATCAGGATGAAATCGACCGGATGCTCTCGGAGTTCTAATCGAGCCTTCGCGGGGGCAAGACGGGCCCCCTGTGCCCTTCGTTAACCATAAAATGAGAACAAAACGAGAAATAGCCCGCAATCGCATCAGGATCGCCGCACAAAGGTTTTTATTCCTACCGTGTAGGGGGATAGCTGCCGTCTCCGTTTCGCGCATCCCTGGGGCCTCCAAGCCTCCGTAAACAGCATCCAAGAACCGAGTTTAGGACATATATCTCCTGTGGCGGGTTTTGATGCCATTTTTAAGCATCGCCCCCAACTCTTGAAGCGCGATGGGTATATACACGACCAGATAAAATTAAGGCCCCGTTCCGGTTTCCGAAACGGGGCCTCGTTCTTTTGCGTCAGGGCGATACGCGGTTAGCTGACCAACGGTGCGCGTTTGGCCGATGAAGCGGATGCCTTGCAAAGCTGGCGAACCTCGCCATCGATTTGTTGCCTGAGCCGCACGGTTTCGCCATCGCGGTCGGGGCGGTCCACAACATCTTCAAGCAAGACGAGTAAATCGCAAAGCCCCTGTTTGTGGCCCAGAGACGAATCTGGATTGTGCGCGTGTCGTTTGATGCCACCCGCTAAAAGAGTCAGGCGGATGGGCTTGATATGGCTGTGGACATAGTCCGAGGCTGCTACGCGTAGGCAAGGTGGGGTGTCCTTGTCTTCAAGAGTCGATCGTGCCGGTTCCATGGCTGTAGTGGGCGAGAAGGCGTGGATGGTCTCAAGCGTTTCACGCCAAGACGCGGCGGCACCTTCCGCCAACAAGGGATTGTCACAATCAAGACAGTCACGAACCATTTCGTGCGTGCAAGCCAGGTCCTTGAGTAAATCTTCAAGGGCTGCTTCGGTTTCCGGCTGTCGTTGTTCAGCCGTTAAGGGGGCCGTGGCCTGACGGGCCAGATGCTGTGTTTGCTCTGGGTTCATCTTGAAGAAGTCGCTGACTTCAGCGGGGATATGATAGTCCGGCGTGGGCTTGACCACATTGAGTGAGAACAGTTCCGCAAGGACGCCCTCAAGCGTTTCGAGGATGGTTCCCGGTTTCATGGCCTCTGTTGGTGCTTTGTTGGGCTTTGGAGTCCACACTTCAGCGGCTGCACCGCGCAGGATTTCTGCGAAGGGTTCCTGTTCTTCGTTTGGTGGTGTGGCCTGATCAGTGGGCTGCCGGGCGTCGGGATGCGGTGCTGCGCATATCTCGGCGAACAATTCTTGGGCGATGGCACCAAGACCTTTACCTGTCTCACTCATAAATAAGCTCCAATGAACGGGTTTGTTGGAATGGTGGGGACGCTATTCCATTTCTAAGGGCTTGTCAAAAAAACGGTCTGACTTTTTTAACGATTTACCCTATAAGGTTAACAGGATTCTGTTAACCTTGCTTGGTTTCTATGCCGCGAGCCATTTCACTGCGCCTTGTCTGTGCCTTTGCGGCCCTGTTGTCTTTGACGGGGACGGGGACGGCTGCCGACAAAGGCGTGGAAAAGACAGGGGGCGGGCTGGCCCTGATCCCCATGCGGGTTGGCGAACATCCCGATTTTGACCGGATCGTTTTCGATGCGCCCCAAGGCACCAGTTATAGCCTGAAAAGAAATGGCGATAGCCTGACGGTGACGTTTTCGCGCGCGGCGCGGGTGACGCTGGCGCGTCAGACCCTTGCGCGGGCCAAAGGATTCACGGTCGTTTCTGGCGCGGATGGGGCTGAGGCCTTGGCTGTGCGGTTTACGCTTGCCCCCAAGGCCGTGGTCAACGATTTTTACAGCGGCGCGTCGATTGTCCTTGATGTGAAAGGCGCGGCGGTTGCCGAAGGTGCAGCTTCCTCGGCTCCGGTTGCGGAAAAAGCAGCTCCTGCGGCGGTTCCGTCAATCCCTGTGATCACGCCGGAGCCCCTTCCTCCCAAGGCAGAGCAAGCCAAGCCCGCCGCGCCCGTTGAAAAGGCCGAGGCCAAAAAGGAACCCCAAGCCGCCGTTGTGGTTCAGGATGTTCACGATCTTGAGAAACTGAAAGATGTCGCTCCGCCAGCGCAGGCGGCTCCCGCGACGCCTGTCACGCCGCCCAAGCCGCTTCCTGAACAAAAAAGTGCGCCCCGCCGTCCGCTGGTCGCCGAGGTTCCCTTTGATCCGGCGGCATTGGCACAGATCCGTTCCATTTTGAAAGAGACGCCGTCCAAGCCCGTGGCCATCCTCGATCCGAAAGTGTCTGTCGGGGCTGCGGTTTTTGCGCGGGGCGGGTATGTGACCCTTCTGTTCGACCGTAAGCTGATCGGTGATTCGCTGATCGGTTCGCCGCCGCCGCGCGTGAAGCTGGAGCCTTTGGAGTTGCCACAGAATACGGGCTATCGCATCGCCGTTCCTGCCGGAGTCGGCGTGCGGGCGACACGCAATGATACGGCGTGGGAAATCTATCTGGTCCGCGAAGGCACGGAAAAAGCCCTTTCAACCGAGTTTGTGGTCCAGCCGTCTTTTGCGCTCGGTGCGCGGCTTTTGGTGCCGACGGGCAATCCGCCCGCGCCGATCTATTTCAACGATCCTGTTGTCGGCGACGACGTGATCGTGTTGCCGCTGCGTGAAACGGGCGCGTTTACAAACCGGCGGCGCATGGCTGATTTTCAGGTCGTTCCTGCGGCTCAGGGGCTTGTGATCAAGCCGCTGCGCGATCGTGTGATTGCGCGGGCGTCGGCTGACGGGGTCGAGATCACCGCCGAAGGCGGGTTGAAGCTTTCGCCGGTCCAGGATACGGGTGATTACGGCGCGGCGCGGCAAGGGGACCAGCGGGGCAAGATTTTGTTCGACTTCGCGCGCTGGAAGGGCACGGTTGGCGACAGTTTCACGCGCACACGGCAAAAGCTGATGCAAACGATCATCGAGGTCGCCGACGACGAACGCGTTTTGGCGCGGCTGGATTTGGCTCGTTTTTTCTTTGCGAACGGCATGGGAAACGAGGCCCTGTCTATCCTGAATTACATTGTCGGCAAGTTGCCTGAAATCGAACAGCACCCTGATTTTCTGGCGGTGCGGGCGGGGGCGAATGTGCTGGCTGATCACTATCAGGCCGCGATTCAGGATTTGACGACGCCGTCTTTGCAAAACCAGCCAGAGGCGATCTTGTGGCAGGCCATCGCTGCGGCCGGTGTGCGGGACTGGCAGACGTCTTTTGAGGATTTCAGCCGCACGATGGACATCCTGCTGGATTATCCCGAGCCGATGCGGTCGCGTTTTGCTGTTTTGGCGATTGAATCGGCTTCGGCGGTTGGTAATGACCCAAAGATGCTCGACTGGATCAATCGCCTTGAGAAGGGCGGCTATACGTCCGAGGCCGAGCCCGCCCTTCGTTACTTGCGCGGCGTGCTTTACAGCAAGACCGGCAAGACGGAGATGGCGGAAAAGCTGTGGCACGAAGTCGTCAAGAAGCAAGACCGGCTTTATAAAATCAGGGCCGAGCTGGCCTTGGTCGATCTTGGGGTCGCCTCCAAGTCGCTCACGCCCAAACAGGCGGTCGGTCGGCTTGAGGGGTTGCGGTTCGCTTGGCGCGGCGACGATCTGGAGTTTGATATCCTGCGGCGGTTGGGCGGGTTTTATCTGGATGCGAAGGATTTCAAGAACGGCTTTGCCGTTCTGTCGCGCGCGCTGACCCTTTTCCCTGACTCGCCGGATACCAAGGCCTTGCGGGTTGATATGGTCAAGACATTCAGCTCTGTTTTTTTGACCGATATGGGCAAGGATATGTCGCCGATTGATGCGCTGACTCTCTATACAGAGTACAAGACCCTGATCCCTGCCGGAGCCGAAGGCAACGCCGTGCGCAAGAATCTGGCCGAACGGCTGATTAGTATCGACCTTCTGGATCAGGCGACCAAGCTGTTGGATGACGATCTGAAAAACGCGCCGACACCTGAAGAGCGAGTCAAGACCGCCACGCGCCTTGCCGGAGTCCAGCTGCTTGACCATAAGGCCGAGGCGGCTTTGGCCTATCTTGATAAAAGCCAGGAAGAGGCGCAGGGCCAGCCACAGGCCGTTCGGGATGAGCGTCAGCTTTTACGCGTGCGGGCTTTGTCCGAGATGGGGAAGGTGCAGGCGGCTGTTGAGGCTCTGCCCGCTAACCATGACAAGACGACCCTGTTGCTCCGTGCCGACATCGCGATGCGGGGCAAGAACTGGGCCGATGCGGCGGCCACGCTGATGGACCTTGTTGGCCCGCTTCAGGCCGACAAGCCCTTGACCGATGAAAGGGCCCAGTGGCTTGTTCAGGCCGCCGTTGCGATGGCGCAGGCGGGCGATACTGGCGGGCTTGATCGGCTGGCTGTCGATTACGGCACGGCTATGGACAGGACGAACAAGGGGAACCTGTTCAAAATCATCACGCGGCCCGAAACGATGGGGGCGATGAAAGACCTACAGGCCGCCCAAAGCCGCTTGTCCGAGGTGGATATGTTCCGCGACGTTCTTGAGGCGTATCGAACGGACAAAAATCAAACAAAACAATAGGCTATAATTTATATTTTACAGGATAGGTTAAAGACGTAGGTGGGCTCTTATTTATTTCGAAACCAATATGACGTATAATGAAGTTCAAGGATATCCTCATAAGTAAAGGAGAGTCCAATGTCCACAATAGGCCCCGTGGCGGGGCAGGGAGTCATTTCGACACAGGCCCAATTGGCTCAAAGTGAAACCCCCGCCGTCGTAGAACAACCACGTCAGGCTGAGGTTCAAGCCTCTGTACCGCCGCCATCCGATTCCGGTCGCGGAACAAAGCTAGATACCTCGGCGTAATATTTTTTAAAAACTCTTGGGGTATGATGCACCGTCGGGAGGCGCGCGCCCTCCCGCTTTGCTTGTCTCTGAACGGGAGCTTGACCCGACCATGCATACTGCCGAAGGTTTTATTCGCCATATTGATAGCTGTTCGATTTATGATTCTTCCCTGTTCGTTCCCTTCCATGTCGACTCGCGTCAGGTTGGTTGGGTCCTGCGTTCGCTCGTCCCTGTTTTAAGGGGGCACAGTGCCTTTGTGGATATGGGCGAAAGCCTCTCCCTGATCCCTGTTGGCGCCAACGATGAGGCGGCGCGGAGCAAGGCTATCGCAGAGGCCGCCCTGCTGCTTGCCGAGCACGAGCAGACCCCCTTGGATGGCGAGATTTATCCGATCCTCACGACGTGGGGTGAGGCCCCTTTGGCGTGCATCGACCGCAGGGCTATCCCGTGGTTTGGCACGCGCGGGTTCGGGGTGCATGTGAACGGCTATGTCCGTCGCCCTGACGGGCTCTATCTTTGGATCGGCCAACGGGCACCGGACCGCAAAGTGGACCCCAACAAGCTGGATACGATGATCGGCGGCGGTTTGCCCTATGGCCAGACGATCCGCTCGAATCTTGAAAAAGAGGCGTGGGAAGAGGCGGGGTTCTCGCCGATGGCCGTCACGGGGGCCCAGCATGTTTCGACGCTGAATTACAAGGTCGAGATGATGGGCGGCCTGCGCAATGACACGCTGTTTGTTTTCGATATGGAGTTGCCGGACGGCAAAACCCCGCGCAGCACGGATGGCGAGGTTGCCTCGTTCAAATTATGGCCCGCGCACGAGGTTGCGCATATCATTCACGAAACAGATCATTTCAAGTTCAACTGCAACCTCGTCCTGATCGACTTCCTCCTGCGCCACAACCTGATCGGCCTTGAAGCCGCAGAAGCCAAACGCGTCCACCACGCTATGGCCCCACTTCTCAGCGATGAAGGGAAAGAGGGATAGTTTTTCTGCGTCACTACGCTATGCTTCGTTCCTCGCAATGACGAGGAGAGGGCTATTTCCCGAGCGGTAGCGAGACGGCGACGTCGCCTTGGAAGGCGTAATTGCCAACATGGGTCAGCTTGCTTTGGCGGTCCAACCAGATTTTGCCGCCGATCTTGCGCCAGCGGTGACAGAAGGTGAAATCCTCGCTCAGATACGCGCCCGTGTCGGGATCGACCATGCAATCGAAGATGTTGTACTGGTTCTGGCTTTGCTGTTTGGGAATGGGATAGGTCTGGGCAAACTTGTATTTGGTTTCGGGATAGGCCGCCGCCATCTTCTGAGCTACGCTGCGCTTCATCAACATAAAGCCCGTCCCGGCATAATTGCCCGTGCTGAACCCGTCGCGCTCTTCAAGCTCGTCGCCCTTGCAGGGAATGCCCACATAATTCAGCCCCGCCGTTTGCAGCTTGTCTTCGGCCAGTCCCTGCATCCTTTCGGGAACCTGTGGCCAGTGAATGACCTTGAGCGGATACATGCCAGCGACCAGCTCTTGATCAAAGGCCAGCATGCGCTCGATGGCCTCGGGTTGAAACGAAATATCCGAGTCGATGAACAACAGGTGTGTGAAGGCGGGCGTGTCCAGAAACTTCGCGAATAGCGTATTGCGACAGCGCGTAATCAGCGAGTCGTTCGCAAGCAGCCCCAGCGAGAACATCATATTCCGCGCCGACCCGTAAGCCAGAAGTTGCAAAACCGACTGCATATAAACATGCGTCACCATCCCGCCATAACAAGGCGTGCCGATCAGGATGTTGGTGTATTGTTGCATGGGATGTTCCTTGGAGCAGGGCGTGACGAGTAAGGGCGAAGACGTACGGATGAATAGCACCAGATAAACTCGTCTTTCCGGACAAGCACCGAAGCCCGTCAGGGCTGAGGTGTGCCGATCCGGAATCCAGTGACTGCTTCAGAGATCGACTGGGTTCCGGATTAAACTTTCTTTCGCCGCGAAGAAGCGTCGAAGAGAAAGTTTCTCCGGAAAGACGATAAGGGAGGCTTTATCGTCCGTGGTCTTGCCCAAGTATACCTTTTGCTAACCTTATGCCAAGGAATTTGTAACCTTTTGCAAAAAAGCGAAGGCCCGCTTTCGCGGGCCTTCGAAAGGTGGCACTTTAACGCGCCACGGGGGGAAGGAAATCCGGTTAGACGGCGCGCTGATGCGCGGGCAAGGTCATGCCAACTTCATGCACGGCGCGGACAATGCGTTCGCCAATGCTACCCACGCGGGCGGCGGCGGCGGCATAGCTGCCGGAAGAGCGACTGACGGCGGCCAGACACTTGTCAAGCGCAACCAGATTCGTCTGGTTGGTCATCGCGATGAGGCGTTCAAGCGTTTCATCGGTTGACGGAGCAAGGTACTGGAAATCGCGTTCTTGAGACATGATCGTTCTCTTCGTCTGGGTTAGGGAAGGCCGGAGGGTTTCCGGCTTTCTCATCAGTGGATCGCGAGACTTGAGGGGAGACTCGTTTTCCTTTGATACTTCCACCTTAGCGTGGATTGCTGAATCTCGCGTTAAAAGCTCAAGATATTTTTGTACGAAAAGAACATTTTTTGGCTGAAAACTTAGGGAATTCGAAGGTTTCGTTGAGAAACTATTAACCGTGTTCTGCTACACTGTATAAAGTTCAGATTATGGTAACAGTTGGTTTCCTTTTTCTTCATATTTAAATTGAGTCATACGAACGGCCCAATGAAAACACCCACGACGTCATCTAC
>Ga0209467_1000958_pt1 | contig 29769 bp, 21 predicted proteins | sample Higcelwee11metaG_FD_187175 | JGI IMG/M metagenome (GOLD analysis project Ga0209467, IMG submission 187175) | Freshwater pond sediment microbial communities from the University of Edinburgh, under environmental carbon perturbations - High... | ecosystem: Environmental > Aquatic > Freshwater >... | reverse complement strand
GATGTGGCCATGTTGCAGCTAATTGAACATTTAAAAAAACACTGCCCCTTGGGTATGGATCTTTCTTTGTTCTCTGAAGACGGAGCGAATCCATTCACCACGGATATTAGTCACCCTTATTTTGAAATGATGAAAAAGGCCATGACAGAGGCCTATGGAGCCCCCGCACGTTATATAGGTTGTGGCGCGTCTATCCCTGGAGCTCAATTTTTCCGTGATGCCTTTGGGCCCATTCCTGTACTTTTGACAGGCTTAGAAGACCCGGAATGCAATGCTCATGGTGAAAATGAAAGTTTGTATTTAAAAGATTTTGAACATGGTATTTTAGCAGAAGCTCTCTTCTTTGGAAGTTTGCACAAATGAAACTGGTGGTTCTGACAGGCGCAGGCATTAGCGCCGAATCCGGACTCCGTACCTTTCGTGGGCATGATGGCTTGTGGGAAAATGAGCCCATCGAAACGATTGCTACTCCAGAAGGCTATTATAGAGACAAAAAACGTGTCCGAGACTTTTATAATGGGCTTCGCAAGGGACTTCCCCAGTACGAGCCCAACGCCGCCCATGTGGCACTTGCAAAACTGGGAGATCTATTGGGCGATGATTTTCTTCTGGTGACACAAAATGTCGATGATTTACATGAACGGGCAGGGAGCAAACAAGTTCTCCATATGCATGGAGAACTGAACCAGCTGCGTTGTGAAAAACACGAAAATCATGTGTTCCCTTTTACAGGCGAAGAAGACGAAACAACGCGTTGTCCTCTCTGTGGAGCTTCTACCAGGCCTCATATCGTCTGGTTTGGAGAAATTCCCCTGTATATGGATGCAATTGAAAATGCACTGAATCATTGTGAGCATTTTGTCTACATAGGTACCAGCAGCGTTGTCTACCCTGCCGCAGGTTTTAAGCGCATCGCCCACGCCCATGGAGCTCATGTTACCTGCCTCAACTTAGAAGTAGATAGCGATGATTCTTTCACGGACACCTTTGTAGAAGGAAAAGCGAGCGACATCGTTCCTGTGTGGTGTCAAAACTTTAATACCTTTTGATTTTATTCATGATCAATCCAGTACAAAACACTCATTCAGGTTCCCGCGTTCTTTATGCGGATATTTTGCGTATTGTGGCTACTTTTGCCATTGTGGTTTTGCATACTGCCACATCGGAATGGTATGGGGTATCAGTGCAATCGGACCATTGGCTTGGATTAAATTTTTATAATACGCTTGTGCGTTGGGGTGTAGCGATTTTCATCATGCTCAGCGGAGCCTTTTTTTTAGACCCCCATATTTCCAGAACCCCTGATAAAATTTTTAGAAAATATATTCCGCGCATTGCCGTAGCGTTGATTTTTTGGGGAGGTCTCTATGGGTGTTTTCATGTAGTTTCAAATTCCCACTTTACGGCGATTGATTTTTTAAAAGTTCCCCTCAGTTTCCTTTTCGAACCACAAATACATTTGTGGTTTCTATATGTGATTATCGGGCTTTATCTTTTAACGCCCCTTTTGCGCATATTCACCAAGTATGCAACCAAAAAGGAACTGGAATATTTTTTGTTCTTGTTTGTGTGTTTTGGAACGTTATTGCCATTGTTAAGTCAGTATTTTTTGGAGTCCATTCACCAACCCCTTTATCGGAATTTGATTATTCCTGGTTTTTCAAGTTTCGTAGGTTATTTTGTTGCTGGTTACTATTTTCAACATTATCCTTTAATGCGTAAAACGCGATTGTTGTTCTACGCATTGGGAATTCTCTCTTGGGCCTTTATCTTTGTGGGTTCCACCCAGCTTTCTATTGAAAAGAATACGCCCAATGAATACCTGATGGGAAATTTCCGTCCAATGACTTTTGCTATGGCGACCGCTATATTTCTTTTTGCAAAAGAATTTCTGGGGCGACGTACATTTGGAGTGCGGGTAGAACGTGTGGTTTTGTGGCTCTCGGGTTGTACGTTCGGAATTTATCTGGTACATCCCTTCATTATTTCGGCATATTTGAAACTTGGAGGAAACTTGTATTTTATTTCTTCCTTTATTTCGGTTCCCCTCATATCTTGTATTCTCTTTTTGGTGAGTCTCTTCATCACGGCTCTCATAAAAAAAATACCACTCATTCACAAGTGGATTGTGTGAGCGGTATTGGATATAACCTAGTTTTGATTAGATATTTTTATCGATGGCCGCTTTGAGCGTGGTTTTGGGCACAGCACCGACAATATTCCCCACTTCAACACCATTTTTGAAAAGCTTCATGTTGGGAATGTTTGTGATTCCAAAACGAGCACAAAGAGCTTCGTTTTCTTCGGCATTCACTTTGACAATAATCGCGCGACCATCATATTCATCGGCAAGCTCATCCATCACAGGTCCCATCATTTGGCAAGGACGACACCAAGTGGCCCAAAAGTCGACAAGGACAAGCTGACCAGAACCAATGACCTTATCAAAACTAGCTTCATTGACGTGAAGTACAGGCATTTTCTAACCCTCTGAAAAAGTTCGTTGAAAAAATAGTTAATTTAGGGGCGGCAAATTATGTCACGCAATAAATATAGTTCAACAGTTCTTTACATTCTTTTCTCAGTCCTCTTCACACAGGCTTTTGCGGAGGTGTCTACCCCAGCACCGGTGGTAAGCGAGGTAGATGCAAGTCGCTGGGTGACGGAAATCCCAGAAATTGGACAAAGAACCTATGATTTGGCAGGTCAGAAATCAGAATGGGTTTTGGGAACCTCCCTGATGGGAAATCCAGACCTGACCTTTTCAGTGATGGGACTTGGCTCCCCGACCCATCGGTTGCCATCGAAACTTGCTGGTTTGAATACCACTCGATTGACTTTTGATGCCACGCAATTGAACCTGAATGGAGACAATGGTGTTTTAAGAGAGGCACCGCGGGAACAGCCTATAGATACGCCAATCACCCGCATTACTTGGGAACGTTTTGCTTTTAATGGCAATTCTTTTGGTCTTACATTTCAGCGTTTGTTGATGGATTCCATTCAGTTAGATTTGGGCCTTTCTTCTCACTCCAATTTATATTCCGACGATTTTCGATATCAGGATGTGACGCATCAACCTTATTTTGCGTTGGGTCGAGATTCTTCGAGTATTCCTTTTTCAGGCCGAAATATTGCCATGAACAGTATGCACATTCGCCCTGCTGTCACTTGGTATTTTCAAAAAGCCGAGATTAGTTTTGAAGCGAGTTTTCTTAATATTGATGATGATGATGTTCCCAATTACCATATAATAAGGGACTCTTCCGATTATTCGACACTGGAATATCTCACCACTCCATTTAATGCCTCCGTACAATCCAGAACCTATGGTGTGTCCGCATCTTGGCGTCCCCTCTCTTTTTTGAAAGCCGGAGCATCGGTATATTCGGGGACTCATGAAATCGATTATGACAGTCTTCCTAACTATGCCACGGGGGTGGATACACTTGCAGATACCCTCAATGCGTTGGGGGGCGTAATCACAGATACAACTTGGTATGGAATTGAACGTTCCGTTTTGTACGAAACCGTGAACGGTTCCTTTATGCTGGGGAGTCGTAGCGTCATTTTTAATCCTTCGCTCCACATGGATTATGAATTTGTAACGGCGGACAATCGTTTTGAAGAGGATCGGGAATTAGGTTATCTGCAATTGGAAGATACATTGGGCTTGTTGCTGTTCCGCACCCAAAGCGGATTACTCCGCAATAGTCACATTGATGATTCAGTACAATATGCGGGACTTTTTTCTGCCAATGCAACGTTGAATCTTCCTGCAAATTTACAAGCGCTTTTAAGTTACCGATCCGATACGCGATTCCCTGATATAGACGAACTCCGCTATATAAACACGGGGCGTTATGCGTTTCCCAATAAGAAACTAAAACCCGAAGAACGTCAAAGAACCACGGCGGATTTGCAGTGGGATGCAGGCGGTCTTTTTTATGGTTTGGGAATTCGTCACGAAAAAATGGAACATCCCATTCGCCCGCAGTGGGTTCTGGGGGAAGGTCTCGATTCGATTGAATCCGCTTTTAAGTGGATTAATTTGAAAGAGGCAGAAACTGTGGACTGGATAGTAACCGCAGGAATACAATTAGGGAATTGGCAATTACATGTGGAGCGCTCTGCCGTTTTAAACAGAAGAGTGAAATTAATAGACACCCCTGAATTATTTTACAAAGGTTCTCTGTTTTGGAGTGATCGTTTTGTGAGTAACCGCTTAGGCGTTTCTGTGCGCTGGGATTTCCAGTGGTTTGACAGCCGCTGGGACTGTGAAGTGGATGAAGACGGCCTGCCTCAACTGGTGGAACTCAAACATTATCTCGCTCTGAACTTCGAGGCGCGTATGCAGATTCTCACGTTTGAACTTTACACGCGCATTGACAACCTGAATCACAGCATGTATGAGCCCGCCGCAGGCTATGCTCCTGAAGGCCTGCGATTCCTTTACGGCATCGTGTGGAGTTTTGATAATTGAGAGGTTTATACAAACTATTTTTTGAGTCGGATTTTGTACATCACAGGCCAGTATTTGCCAGTGATCCAGAAGTCTTTGCCATCGTAGGCGATGCCATTCAGAACTTCTGCTTTTGAATTTTTAGCGCGAACTTTTTTTGCCTGGATTGAAAAGTCAATCCAGGAGGTCACCTTCCCGTTTTTAAGGTCTATGACAGCAATGGAATCGGATCCCCAGAGGTTCGCGTAGAGGGTGTTTCCCACCACTTCGAGTTCATTGAGGTTAGAGATGGGTTTGTCATTCTCGGTGATCGTGATGGTTTTAGTGACTTGATGATCACCCAAACCTAGGCACAGAAGTTCTGCACTTCCATTGCTCATAAGGAGCATTCCGTTCCAGAGATCGAGTCCCCAACCCTCGGTAGGAATCTGAAATTCCCCTTTAAGTGCTAACGTTTTAGCATCATAAACAAACGCTTTGTGCTCGCGCCAGGTGAGCCAAATAATTTCATTATCCAGTTGAATGGAACCCTCACCAAAATAGGCATCCCTTAAATGCGTGGAATCGGTCGCGGGGCCTCCCGGTTTCTGCATCCGGAACAAGCCTGATTTTCCATAGATCCCTGTAGTTTCCACCAACTCTTTTCCATGAAAAAAAAGACCTTGTGTGTAACGATTCGAATCATGGGAGACAGAATCCTGTATAGAAAAAGCCTGGAGAGCGGCGGCAAGAAACAAGGATGAGATCATAGATTAGGGTTCCAGCCAAATATCCGGCCAGCGATCATTTCCACTGTGATAAGTGATGCGGGCAGCCGTATCAGGCGATTTCCCAATTTCCCACAAGTAAAGTTCGTAATCATAAATATCGTGGTCGTGGCCTTTATCCGTCGCACCCCAGACCAGCCATTTTCCATTGGGGGAAACGCGAGGAAAATATTCGTGGGAGCGACGCCCTTCAAGATCCATTAATCTCACAGCTTTGGGGATGCCAAAGAAACCGATTTTTTCAACAGGGATGCCATCCTTTACAGTGAACCAGAGAATTTCGCTCGGGGCTGCGGTGCCCCCGTTACCCGTGGGATTCACACGGTAGATGCGAGAGCCATCTGCAAACCAGTCAATTTGACAACCGTCGCCAGACTTTGTCCACGTCTTCTTTTCAAGATACCAGATACCGGTTTCGCGCAGGGAACCGCGGAGCGTGATCGCCAAATATTTTCCATTGGGGGAAAGGTTCGGCTCTTGGAGAATGACATCTTTTTTACCAAAGGCTTGCGCACCATCCAAAAGCAATTTTTCTTCGCCGGTTTCCAGATTTTTGGTGAAAATCTTCTCGGCGCGGGAAAAGACTATTGATTTACCATCGGGGCGAAACGTTCCCCAAGTAGCGTTATCCACAATTTTCTTTTCATTCTGGCCATCAATGCCGATGGTCCAGAGATCCCATTTTTCGGGGTAATTGGCATCATTTTCAGGAACCCAGCCGCCTTTGGAACGATTGAACATCACGGCTTTACCATCGGGGGAAAAGCGAGGAAACCAATCCACAGCATCGCCTTGAGTCAGCGCTTTCGGGTCAGAGCCATCCGCGTCCATCACCCAAATATCATGGCGCGAATTGGCACGGGAAGTGGACCAGACAATTTTGCCTTTGATTTTCCCTTGAATAGCGTTGAGTGTTTTTTGTTCATCGCTGGTAGGGGCAACAGAAGTCCCTGTGGGTGCTTCCTGCGCAAGTGCCATGGTGGCGAGAAGTAAAAGGAAGGCTAATTTATTCATAATTCTCCATACTGAAAATCAAAAAATTTATTCGAATCTTCGTGATTATCTTTACGAAATATACGAAAATGGAAGGGAATGAAATGTACGAATAAAATGATTAAATGAATTTTGCAACCACCTCTATATACAAAAAGTTCCTCTAAAAAAGAGGAACTTTGATATTATTGCCCGTTTCCCAAACCCAACCAGTGGACAATTCCGCCGCCGCTGAAAAAACTACCTAGGTTTTAATGACCGCAATAAAGAATCCACACGAGATGTAAGTTTTGCAGCACCTAGATAACTGAGGTGGTCTGTATTATATGCCATCTCGTCTGTATAATCATGAAATCCCATTTTATTTTCATCAAAAAGCATGATTCCCATTGTCTGAATAGTATCCAATACCTGTTTTGCCACAGAACGACGAACTCCATAAATTCCAAAAGCTCCTGTCTGTGCATACCCAGGATTTTGTGGATATACAATTCCAATAACAGTTACCCCTTGACTATTGGCTGCTTTCTTGATCTCAGATAGTAAGCCTAATTGAGTTTGTAAAGATGGGACATCCATACTATAGTTGTTGGAATCATGTTGTACTACAGGTCGGCCCCAAGAATTTGATGGCATAAGAAATGTCTTCGGATCATACTCTACATCTTTACTATCAAGAGGTTGAGGTGATTCTATGATATTAGAAATGAAATATTCTGAAACCCCATCAGGCCAGAAATTATGATTCTCATCATAAACATACCCAGGAACATTATCATGTATAGGGGACCAAGAATCTGAGATTTGTGTAAAAAGAAAATCTGGAGAAATTTCGATAAGAAGCACTTTCAAATTTGAAATATGTTTAAGCACATAATTCATGGAAAGATAATACATACCATAGGAATCACCCGATGAGTAACCCATATTGAGTAAAGTTTCAGAATGCAATGAGTCCGCAAATAAACCAAGCATGGTTCTAGAACTGCCGAGTGCGGCTACAGTAACATTATCTGTATTCTTCCAGAATTCTTCCATTTTAATTCGGAGCTCTAGTGCCGAAATAGAAGATTCGGAAGTATAATAAATGCCTGCACTATCTAAATTTATATTCATCGACAATGGTGTACTGGAATTGCCAACCCAAAGAGTAGGATGCCAAAGTTCATTTCCCTCTGCAAGCTTAATAGAAGATGAATCTTTGGTATTCAAAAGGTATATAGCAGAGTGAGCTCCCTGGGAATTGGTAATACTTGCAACAATCACATCAGAAATATTAGACCATTCAGTGTGATCAAAGGCAAAACCATCTGGAGCCAAAATACTTTGTATAAGATTACCTAAACTGTCTGCAATGAGTATTCGCTCATGAGTTCCATAATTCTCACCTACAAAGGCTTTTCCTGTTTCTCCGCCGAAATCAAGGAAAAGTGTGCGTTTTGTAGAATCTTGAGCAAGAGAAACGTTGCAAGCTTGTTCTCCATTATACCAGACAACATCTTTCCCATTGATATTTGCACGAAGTAACCGCGCTCCTGTGACAGCGAGAGATCCGTCTTCCGAAATACCCCCATGAAAACTACCATCATATATTTTTTCAGGAATACCAAAAATGCCATTGGAAAAAGGAACTTTCCAAGTAGACTTCTGCTTCCATTCTACATCAATTTTATTATTCCCCGCATCCGATACATACAACAACATAGTATCTGAACCATCCACTCTCCAGCGTGGAATTGCGGCACTTTCTACATCCAACTTAACTAAGTTACTTCCTTCAGCATTTAAATCTCGCACATAGACCTGAGATTTTCCACTGATCCCTTCAATTTTGGTACAGAAAGCAACACGTTTACCATCAGGAGAAATCTCGGGGTGGAAAACCGGAAGAGTATCATTAATTTCTGTAACGCTTAAAGCAGTATTAAAAAAATCAATATAAGCCAAATTACCTGTCTCATAGTTCACAAATGCCAGTTTAGTTCTGTATGTATTTGTTATTGATTTAACTGCACGGGACGAGACTGGGATTACAATTCGCGAGGAAGAAATACCTGTTTTTGTAATCCAATTAGAATTAGTTATTTTGCCAAAGACAAGACGAAATCCTAAAGCATCGCCTTTCATGGAGGACGTTATTACATAAATATCGCTACGCGAATAAGTAGTGATATTCTCTGCCGCATTGCGAAATGAGCCGCCTTTGACAATGCGCTGTCCAAGGTTCCCTCCATCAGGACCACCTACAAAATTGATTACTGAAGTATCCGAAAAATTTACGAACCAGTCATTAACCCACTCCATCACATTGCCCGCCATATCGCAAAGTCCAAAATCATTTTTCCCAATGGTGCAGATTGCATGAGCTCGATAATCAGAATTTTCACTAGTCCAGGCATTAGACAAATTCCAGCCACTTTTTGCGGCTAAAACCCATTCCGCTTCTGTAGGAAGACGATAGGCTTCTTTCTCTGGATTAAAAACAAGACCTTCTAAATTGATACAATTTCCATCAGTATTATAAGAGATTGATATATAAGAATAAGCAGTATCATACCCCTCTCGAATAGAGCGCTCATTGGCATACAGAATAGCATCATAAAAAGTGATGTTAGTTTGAGGAAATTCGGAACTATCAGAATTTGTTTGCCCCATCAATAAGGCATATTCACCTCGCGTCACTTCGCTTTTCGAAATAGAAAAGTTGTAAGAAAAGTGCACAGCCATTGCTGGTTTATCAGAAGAAGGGGCCGAAATACTATTGGTTCCAAGTTGTGTAGATTCTCCATCCGCTTTAATAAGCACCATTTCGGAATGAATCAAATCCTCTTCATATGAAATACTCGAAATATCTTCTTTTAAAGAACAGTTGTAGAGCAAAAAAGAAAAAAAGAAAAAAAGCAGTTTTTGTTTCATGTCACGAAGATTCCTTCAAAAAATATGCAAATGAGAGAAATTATTTTTCAACGAGATGATTTTTTAGGACCTGATATATTTTATGGAAAATAGGGAAAAACGGCGAATGTCAAAAGTCTGAAAGGCTTATGTTGCTTAGTCTGAGATCTTAAGTATATAATTCCCATTTTTTATTTACAATGTTTCATATGAAAAGATAAAAATATTGAATACTACTGCCATCAACAAGATAATTTAATCATTTCATAAATGAGTACGCTTAAAAATTACTTATGTGTCCATAAAATTGAACAAAGTTGGGTTATACTGATTGTGTTCGTCATTTTAAATGACGAACTATAACAAAGAACCATTATCCTATTTATCAATTCATTCTACCTTAACCTCTACGCTGATCTGTACCGCAATCTGTTTTTTTTTCTAGCAACTCCTCGCTTCAAGTCATAGAAACTAAATTTTTAGAGGAATCTTAAATATGATCATAGATTATATAAAAATCATCTATAAAAACTAAAAGCCAAAAAGATTTTTCCTGTTGCAACGTTGAGGCTAAAAATACCCACTGTGAATAAAAATGGATAGGAAGAATAATTCTGGTTATTTTTTGTTCCTCTGCATCCCGTAAAAACGTCTCCGGACATTGTGCGTAGTTGAGATAGCGCTCGAAAAAGGGACCCGTTTTGAGAATAAAACGTCCATCTATATAGGTTTTGATTTGCGGGAGCTCCCACGCAAGGTACCCCCCGGAGCGATCATCATTGAAGAGATGACCTGTGCGGAGTGCGGGATGGTTTGCCATCCAAGCGGCGGCTTGTACAGGAACGCGTTCCTTCGAAACCATTTGGGTATTATACGCTCCGAGACTGCGCATCCAGAAGCCCAAAAGAAAAGACAAAAGTACTACTGATACCATAGACAACGCGGTACTGAGAGTGCGGCGGGGCGCTTCAGTGAGAAAAAGAGGACTCTGGAAAATGGACGCGACAAACACAGGCAAAAGCAGCACAACATTCCGTTCCGCAATTAAGGCGAGGATCGCACAAATGCCCAGCCAAAGCCAACGCCAGCGTTCCCCCGTTCCCCTTTTGAGCGCGATGATCGCTCCCACAAGGGACACAATAGCCATTATGACTGCCGCAAGGGAAGCCCAACCATTTTCCCAAGCAAGCACTAGAGATATCGGGGAACGGTTCTCGGCAATTTCGCGGCTGAAAATTGTTGCTGCTGAAGTCACACCCACAAGACGATCCAAAAGCCCGAAGGGATAAAGCAAAAGGACTAAACCCTCACGATGTAAAAGAGGCATCAGGAAAAGAATAGTGACAAGCCCCACACTCGCCCACTTCATTTTTGAAGTGCGCATTCTCCAACTATCTGCAAAATAGAGGAACGCAAGAATAGGTCCTAAAATGTAGAGTCCCTGGGTTCGGCACCAGATAAATTGAATGACAATAATTGTCACTAAATAAAATATGCGCTGATGAGGACTTCTATTCGGTTCAAAAATCTTGGGCAAAAAATTCCAATAACAACCGAGAAAGATTAATGAAATAAGTACCGGTCGCCATTCAAGAGAATAACGCAAAATGAAAATAAAAAATAGGGCAATGGTGAGTTGAAGGAGGCCAGACGTTCTTTGGGTTTTGTTTTGACTTTTTGGTCTTGTGGGCCAAAGAAAAAGAAAGAAAACCAGACCCCATAATAAAGCTTTAACAGCGATCAGCAACGGCGCTTTTCCGACAGAATAAACTCCATACACAATGAGTTGAAAGAAGGCGTGCACATTCACCCATGGCGTACGCGCGTCTGTCCAAGTTAATTGATCCTGATCTAAAAAACCATGAGCTATTGTTTCCCGTGCGCAGGCGAGATGCCACCAAATATCCGTATCGGTCAAGGGGAAAATGGAGAAGAGGAAAACAGCCAAAACCAATGAAAATATATACGCCATGTTCTTTAAAGATAGACTAAACGGCTCATGAATTAGTACACTCTTAAACTTTCTATAAGGTAATCTACTCTTTAACAACAATCCCATTTTAAACATAAATAAAAATACAAAACTTTGCCAACAAAACAAAGTCTTGTATTTTTATGAATCCGCAGAATCTCCCTGAGTGGCTACTCTACGTCCCTCCATTGTTTATAAGCATTCCAAAATGTTCACAACAACAAAAAGTCCATTAAACGTGCTTGGTTTAATAACTAAAAAAAATCAAAATATAAAATCATTCATAACAAATTAAGGGATAACAATATAATTAACAACCCTGACTGCAGAATTATCGAAGCAGAAGGATACCGTTATCGTTGTATTATCCCGAGCTGATTGAGAAACTTCACGGACAATGTGATCTGTCCAAGGCTGATCTAAAGGTAAAAACAGATAGTTAACAGGACTGGTTGGCCACTGGATAACAAGAACTCCATTTGGAAATGTAGAGCGTTCTGTCAACTGAGTTGCTGTAGTTGGAACAGATGCCCCCCAAAGCCCTGAGCTTGCATAATTCATCGGATTTGAACCCATAATCCAAGCCGTCGTTGGAATAAATGGCACCGAATATAACGTTTTACCATCACAGTAACTCCCCGCAAACACTGAAATCGCGCTCACGAAAATAAAACCAATTAGTGTCCTTAGCTTTTTCATTTTTTCTCCTTTATTTTTTAATGAATTTTTCTTGCAATATTGTGATAGGAACCATCTAGTATGGGCGTTGAACAGAATGTTACATTCCATCCGGTTCCGTGTTTAACTACGGAAGCCGCATACCCATATTGGCGGTAATAACTTAACTCAGGCAAGTCTGAGACCTTCTTCCCCTTTATAGGTGCAGCAGAGCATGAAGCATATCCAACAGGAGTTCCGGTTGTTGTAGGCCAAGTTACAGATGCATGATACATTGCTGTCGGCATCCATCGACTCCAGATATAAGATGGATCGGCAGGATCAGGAAGATTTCTTGTCAACGCATCCCTTGGTGCCGACCAGACAAAATCAGCACTTCCCCCTCCAACCAAATGTCCATATTCATTACTACCAACGCCAAATTCCATTGATCTTATAGGTGCACGAAAGAGGTAACGCTTATTTCGCCATGTCACACCATCTTTGCTAGATATTGTTTTCAAGCAGGTAAGCGTATCTTGCTGGAATTGACCATAAGTGGCTTCAGCCCAAAAGTAATAAAATGAATCACGAACAGCATCATATCTGATAATTCCGTCACCGTTGATAAACTCACTTTGTGATGCCAGACCTGTTGTGATATTCGTTACATTTTTGGTACTATAGACAGACAAAGTAGGCGTAGTAGATGTGTATTTTGTTACAATACCCTTTTGACTTGTCACATCTCCACTATAATCGTTAACCCACAAATGCAAAATAGAACCTTTAACTACAGCATTAACCTGTCCTGCACCATAATTATTTAGCGGAGCTGGGTTGACTCCAGGATATATATTTGAAATTGGCTTTGCCGTATTTGAATTCCTGATCCAATTCCCACCAAGGGAATACTTTTCAAATTCACCTTCCATAGAAGCGGCTCTTGCAAGATATGTTACTGATCTTGGCTCATCATTTACGCCTGAATAATATAGATAGTACAGTCCATCCGTCCACCGGATCATTTCTGGGTCACAAGAGCAAGTTTCTGTTGATGGATCATTCCATGTAAAAGCCGGAAAAAGCGTACCGCTAGGCGCTGGAACCATTTTCGCATCTGAAAGGTATGTTCTTGATGGTTGAAGGATGACATGGGCAGCCTCCCATGTCTTGGATAAATTTTCAACATAAATGGAACGTAAAAAATCCCAATTCATTGAAAAAAGAACATCTATATCCTTCACTTGTCGTGTGTTAATACTTACTAGCGCACCACTAGAATTATAGCTTTTATCAAGCACAGAGATCAACACTCCCGCAGCAGTTCTAGCACAGGTTTTGTTAGCAATTACACTCCCATCAGTATTAAACACCTGATGAGTCAATCCGTTCGTTGCTGTATTTTCATCTTCATGAAGATTAAAAATCATAGGATTGAGAACCAATTTGTACGAGTCAAGACAAGAAGAACTAGTCTTCAAAGCATTATAATTCTGTAGTTCTACACAGAAACAACTCACCGGAACTACAAAACTTATAAAAAAAGAAAAAAATATAATTTTCATTGCTATTACAACCTCCATAAGTTCTTTTAAAGTTTAGAAAAAAAAGAATAAAAAAGCAATAAAAAATATTTATTATTTTGCAATAGGACTTATTCACGCATGGTGTACGCGCTTCTATCCAAGTCAGAAAATTCTGATTTAAAACCATGAGCGATTGTTTCCCGTGCGCAGGCGAGATGCCACCAGATATCCGTATCCGTCAAGGGGAAAATAGAGAAGAGAGTGGCGATCAGGCTTAGCAAGAGAATACGGATCATGGATACTATTCAAGTGTTTTCAGGAGAGAATCAATGCGTGTTGCCATTTTTATGGCCCCAATAGGTCCCAAATGATCATTATTTGCAAAATCTTCAAAAACGTAATCATTAACACCATCGTTATACTGATCCATCATGAAAAAATTAGGAAATGAATCCTGCAAAGCGAGAACCGATTCTTCCATTACTTTGGCCTGTGCATGAGTAGGACCGTAGCGCCCCCAGGATTCCGTATTACGATAATAAGGCGACTGAGGAAAGACCACTGCAATCACATAAACCCCTTTTGCTTGAGCTTCTTTAATAATTTTTTTCAATTTTTTATAATTATACTTTGGTCCCTCAGTATCAGTCTTGTTCCATAAGTAATTTCCGTAAACTTCAGGAGGCTCATCGCCCCATCCTCCACTACCTATACTCAAATATAAACCATTGTGATAAGAGAATATAGAGTATTCATCCACAGGAGGTTGTAATGCATTTATGCTAAGAGCATGCATTTGGCTAGGAACAGAATCCTCCCAAAAATTATGTTTTTGATCATAAACATAACCAGGGATATTACCAAACCAAGCGTTAAAATTTTCATCCTGCACATACCAGCGATCAAAATCAAGCGAGATAACTAGTGCCTTCAATTTAGGTGTGAGGGGTAGAAAATAATTTGTAATGAAATAATCTGAGGAGGCCATATCTTGTGCAGAATAAGCTAAGTTAATTGAAAAACCATATTCCATAACTGTCGGGTCCACGCCTGCGAATGAACGGGATGAGCCTAAAATAATGACTTCTGCAGTATCATAATATTGCCAAAATAATTCCATTTTCACTTGCATAATATGAGTAGTAATATCAGACGATGCAGTCATATACGCACCAGCGCTATCCAAATCCAAATCTGTTTGCAAGAGGATGTTATCCCCATTCACCCACAAACAGGGATGCCAGAGTTCATCGCCTTCCGCAACTTTCAGCAGTGAAGAATCCGCCGTACTCATAAGATAGATGGCGGAGTGTGCTCCGTTGGTGTTGGTGACAGTCGCCACAGCGACATTCTTCACATTCGACCATTCCGAATGATCAAAGGTGTAATTAGTGGGTGCGGCGATGCTCTGGATGAGTTTGCCCGTGCTGTCGGCAAAAAGTAACCGCTCATGCGTCGCATAACTCTTCCCCACAAAAGCTTTACCTGTTTCGCTACCAAAATCTAAAAATAGCGTTCGCTTTGTGGAGTCCTTGGAGAGCGAGGCATTGCAAGCCTGTTCCCCGTTGTACCACACAGTGTCATTGCCATTGACATTCGCTCGTAAAAGTCGCGCCCCGGTGACAGCGAGGGAGCCATCCTCTGAGAGGCCCCCGTGATAAGAACCGTCAAAAAGTTTTACGGATGTTCCAAACTTACCCCCTGCAAAGGGTACTTGCCACGTACTTTTTTGTTTCCACTCCGCGTCATCTTTGTTGTTCCCCGCATCAGTCACATAAACGATCAGCGTATCCGCCCCCACCACGCGCCAGCGAGGAATCGCGGCACTCGCCACATTCAGTTTGACGAGGTTGGTTCCTGTGGCGTTGAGATCGCGCACATACACTTCAGAGGTTCCACTCACCCCTTCCACTTTGGTGCAGAACGCGACGCGTTTCCCATCGGGCGAGATGTCCGGGTGAAACACCGGAAGCGTGTCTATAATTTCAGTGACCGCAAGGCTAGAATTGGAAAAGTCAATATAGGCAAGGTTTCCTGTTTCGTAATTCACAAAAGCTAATTTGGCCCGGTAAGTGCCTGTGATGGACTTCACCTGAGTGGAACTCGCGACAATGGAGACGCGGGAGGAAGATATCCCGGCTCCGCTTACCCAGACCGGAGAGGGAATACTCCCAAAAGCGAGTCGGAAGCCCACATACTCCGCTTTGGTCGCAGAAGTGACTGCGTAAACATCACCACGAGAATAGAGCGCAATATTCGAGGGATCATTTTTGTAACTCCCCCCTTTCACTACGCGCTGTCCTAAAGTGCCGCCATCCGGAGCACCAGCAAAATTCGTAACAGTAGAATCCAGCAAGTTTCCGAGCCAGTCATTCACCCATTCCATCGCGTTCCCCGCCATATCGCAGAGACCAAGGGCATTCTCGCCGATAGTACAAACGGGGTGACTGTGGTATTCTGAGTTGGCATTCGTCCATGCACTAGAAGTATTCCAGCCTTCCCCTGCCGCAAGCATCCATTCCGCTTCTGTGGGGAGTCGGTACGCCTCTTTGGAGGGATCAAATACGAGGCCATCTAGGCTGGTGCAACTGCCCTCGGAATCGAACGTCGCCGAAGAATAGGAATAGGCCGTGTCGTAACCTTCTTTAGTTGAGCGGGCATTCGCGTACAATACAGCATCGTAATAAGTCACATTGGTTTGGGGAAAGTTTGCGCTGTCAGAAGCGATTGATGCATTTTTCTCCATAAGAGCGGCATATTCGCTGCGAGTGACTTCGCTTTTGGAGATAGAGAAATCATAGGCAAATTTTACTTTCATCGCGGTTTTCGCATTGGAAGTTGCAGAAGCGTCATTGGTACCCAGAGTCGTCGACTCTCCAGTGGCTTCCACAAGAATCATGCCGGTGTGTTCAGAATCCACTCTTGCTTCTACACTCGAATCATGACTGGGATCTGTGCAGGAAATTGTCAGTAAAAGGAAAAGAAGTAACGAAAATGTTTGTTTCATCAGCGACATATTACTCCAACGTTTTTAGCAAGGAATCAAGACGAGTGGTAAGCTGAGCCGCACCAAGAGAATTCATATGATCATCATCATCACCCATATCGTCAGTATAATCATGATGGCCCATTTTATTTTCATCCATTAAATGAAAGTTTGGATGTATGGTTTCTAAAGTTTGAATATTTTCAATAAGTGTATCCGCTACACTTCTACGCAAACCATAGCGACCGAAAGAACCTGTTGTAACGTATCGGGGGTTTTGTGGAAAAATCACACCGATGATTTGCACATTATGATCATTTGCAACAGAAATAATGTCATTGAGACAGTCTAAACTATTGTAAAAAAGCGTCGGAGCAGTATCAAACCAAGTGCTATCCCCATTCACTGAAGGCTCTGCCCAACCGCCTCCATCCACTTTATAAAAGCCTCGATTATAAGTAAATAAAGAGCGCATTTCTGAACTGCCTTCCAAAGATTTTGCAGTTAATTCAGGCAGCCCCTGTGGAACACCTGTTTTCCAAAAATCGTGATTTGCATCATATACTACCCCTGGCAGCGGCTGATAGAAAAAATTCCATTCAATACTTTCTTCTTTATTCCAAAAATCAATATCTAGAGAAAGAATAATGGTCTTTAGTTTTGAACAATGATTAATCATATAATTTTTAATGATATAGCGACTCAAATAGATATTGTTGGGAGTTTGTGCCATATTGAGTACAAAGTTAGAAGAATCAAAAAGCAAGGGATTTATACCTCGCATGGGCCTTGACGATCCTACAATAACCGTTTTCACGGAATCATAATATTGCCAGAAAAGTTCCATTTTATAGCGAAAGGAGAGCACATTCAAGTCAGAGGTTTCAATGAAATAAACGCCCGCACTATCCAGATCCAGATCTGTTTGCAAGAGGATGTTGTTAGCATTTACCCACAGACAGGGATGCCAAAGTTCATCTCCTTCCGCAACTTTTAGCAGCGAAGAGTCCGCCGTATTGATGAAATAAATAGCAGAGTGCGCTCCATTGGTGTTGGTGACGGTCGCCACAGCAACGTCCTTCACATTCGACCATTCTGTATGATCAAAGGTGTAATTAGTGGGTGCAGCGATGCTCTGGATGAGTTTGCCTGTGCTGTCGGCAAAAAGTAAACGTTCATGCGTCGTATAATTCTTCCCCACAAAAGCTTTGCCTGTTTCACTACCAAAATCCAGGAAAAGGGTGCGCTTCGTCGAGTCCTTGGATAGCGATACGTTGCAGGCCTGTTCCCCGTTGTACCACACCGTGTCTTTGCCGCTGATGTTTGCGCGCAAAAGACGCGCCCCGGTGACGGCTAGGGAGCCATCCTCTGAGAGGCCCCCGTGATAAGAACCATCAAAAAGTTTTACGGGTGTTCCAAATTTGCCACCCGCAAAGGGTACTTGCCACATGCTTTTTTGTTTCCACTCCGCGTTCTCCTTATTGTTCCCCGCATCGGTCACATAAACGATCACCGTGTCCACCCCCACCACGCGCCAACGAGGAATCGCTGCACTCGCCACATTGAGTTTGACGAGGTTGGTTCCTGTGGCGTTAAGGTCACGCACGTAGATATCAGAGGCTCCGCTCACGCCTTCGACTTTGGTGCAGAACGCAACGCGTTTGCCATCGGGTGAGATGTCCGGGTGAAACACGGGAAGCGTGTCCACAATTTCAGTGACCGCAAGAGTGGAATTTGAAAAATCAATATAGGCGAGGTTACCCGTTTCGTAATTCACAAAAGCGAGTTTGGCACGATAAGTACCTGTGATGGATTTCATCTGAAATGAACTTGCGACAATCGAGACGCGGGATAAAGAGACCCCGGCTCCGCTCACCCAGAGAGGCGTGGAAATGCTCCCGAAAGCGAGTCGAAAGCCCACATACTCCGCTTTAGTCGCAGAGGTCACCGCATAAACATCCCCGCGGGAGTAGAGCGTAATATTCGAGGGATCGTTCTTGTAGCTTCCCCCTTTCACGATGCGCTGTCCTAAAGAGCCACCATCAGGAGCACCAGCAAAATTTGTAACTGTAGTATCTAACAAGTTGCCAAGCCAGTCGTTCACCCATTCCATCGCGTTCCCCGCCATGTCACAGAGGCCAAGGTCATTCTCGCCAATGCTGCACACCCCATGGCTGTGATATTCCGAGTTCGCATTCGTCCATGCACTAGAAGTATTCCAGCCTTCCCCTGCCGCAAGCATCCATTCCGCTTCTGTGGGGAGTCGATACGCTTCTTTGGAGGGATCAAATACGAGGCCATCCAGATTGGTGCAATTCCCTTCGGAATCGAACGTCACTGAAGTATAAGAGTAGGCAGTGTCGTAACCTTCTTTAGTGGAGCGGGCATTCGCGTAAAGGACGGCATCGTAATAAGTCACGTTGGTTTGCGGAAGGGCCACGCTATCAGAAGCGATTGATGTATTTTTCTCCATGAGAGCGGCATATTCGCTGCGAGTGACTTCGCTTTTGGAGATAGAGAAATCATAGGCAAATTTTACTTTCATCGCGGATTTCGCATTGGATGCCGCAGCAGCAGCATTGGTACCCAGAGTCGTCAACTCTCCAGTCGCTTCCACGAGGATCATGCCAGTATGTTCGGAATCTACTTTCGTCTGCACACTGGAATCAGGACTCGGATCTGTGCAGGAAATCGTCAGTAAAAGGAAAAGAAGTAACGAAAATGTTTGTTTCATCAGCGACATATTACTCCAACGTTTTTAGCAAGGAATCCAACCTACCAGTCACTTGAGCGGCTCCAAGGTAATTAAGATGATCACAGTTATTAGCCATTCCAGCTGGATAATCATGATTTCCCATTTTATTCTCATCCATTAAAATAAAATATGAATATTTTTCGTCTAATTTTTTTAGCTTCTCAATAACATCAGGCACAATAGTACGGCGAGGACCATAACGCCCAAATGATCCAGTTTCTACATACATGGGAGACTGTGGAAAAATAATGCCTATAACATAAATGCGTTTCGATTCTGCGAGCTTCAGAAATGACTCCAACATTTCCAAGTGCAAGGGAATGAGCGTTGTATCTTTATCAGCCCAAAGCGAATCTGCATCGATAAGGGGTGAGGTTCCCCAAGTCGTATTTGTCGTCTTCACAAAACCATATCTGGGAATAAATATATCTTGAGCAGTTTTTGATGCTGGGTATGCATTTTCAACCATTTCTACAAAATTTTCAGGTAACTCATCTATCCAAAAATTGTGACTTTCATCATAGACATACCCAGGATAGGAGGGTAGAAATGAAGTATTACTCTTCCATAAATCAATATCAATACTTATGGCAAAAGCCTTTAATTTGGGGGCGTGATTCATAAAATAATTTTCAGCTTCGTATATTGTTGACGTTAATACGCTAGCAGAATGTCCCATATTAACGGCAGGACCAGAAGTAAATATAGTTGGATTCAAACCTACTTCTACCCGTGAACTTCCAATAAAAGCATATTCAAGCGTATCTTTCATTTTCCAAAATAATTCCATTTTTACGCGTAACATTTGAGCAGACCAAGTTCCACCGGCAATGTAATAAGCTCCCGTGCTGTCCGCATCTAAAGATTCATTTAAAGTAATAACAGCTTTGTTCACCCATAAGCTGGGATGCCAAAGTTCATCGCCTTCCGCAAGTTTTAGAAGTGAAGAATCTTGCGTATTTATAAGGTAAATGGCCACGTGTGCGCCATCAGTATTCGCAACAGTTGCCACTGCAATATTTCGCACATTAGACCACTCCGTATGATCAAACGTATAACCTTTAGGCACGGCAATACTTTGAATAAGATCCCCTGTACTGTCTGCAAAGAGTAAGCGTTCGTGAACCGCATAATCTTTTCCTACGAAAGCATTCCCTGTTTCGCTACCGAAATCAAGAAATAGAGTTCGCTTTGTGGAATCCTTAGAAAGAGACACATTACAAGCTTGTTCCCCATTGTACCAAAGAATGTCTTTGCCATCAGATTTTACGCGTAAGAGACGCGCCCCTGTCACAGCAAGATTTCCATCTTCCGAGATACCACCATGGAAAGAACCGTCAAAGAGTTTTACAGATTTTCCGAACTTTCCGTTCGAAAAAGGAACCTGCCAAGTAGATTGCAACTTCCAATCCACGTTATTCTTGTTAGTTCCTGCATCGGTAACGTAGACGATCATAGTATCTCCCCCCACTACACGCCAGCGGGGGATCGCCGCACTTGCCACATTGAGTTTAACAAGGTTGGTTCCTGTGGCATTAAGATCGCGCACATAGACTTGGGATATTCCACTCACCCCTTCCACTTTTGTGCAGAAAGTAACGCGTTTTCCATCAGGCGAAATATCGGGATGGAATACTGGTAGCGTATCTTGAATTTCTATAACACTTGTGGTAGAATTGCCAAAATCAATAAAAGAAATATTTTTTGTTTCATAGTTTACAAAAACGAGTTTAGCTTGGTATGTACCAACAAGATTCTTAATCATACTTGAACTTGCCAGTACAGATACATGGGATGTTGCAATGCCCGTAGAGCTTATCCAAGTAGGACTTGAAATTTTCCCAAAAGCTATTCGGAATCCTACATAATCAGCTTTTGTTGAAGAAGTGACTTCATAAATATCTCCACGCGAATAAAAATTAATATTGGATGCTTCGTCATTATAGCTACCACCCTTAATAATGCGTTGCCCAAGGCTGCCTCCATCAGGAGCTCCCATGAAATTGGTGACCGTAGTATCAATGAATCGTCCAAGCCAGTCATTGACCCATTCTTTGACATTTCCGGCCATATCGCAAAGGTCTAAATTATTTTTCCCAATCGTACATACAGGATGACTCTGGTAGTCTGAATTTTCACTAGTCCAAGCTTCAGATACATCCCAACCGTCTTTAGCTGCAAATACCCATTCTGCTTCTGTAGGAAGGCGGTAGGAGTCCCTAGAAGAATTGAAGACAAGTCCATCCAAATTGATGCAATTACCTTCAGAATCAAACGTTGCGGAAGAATAAGAGTACGCCGTGTCGTAGCCTTCTTTAATAGAACGTGCATTGGCAAAAAGAATCGCATCATCATAGGTAACATTTGTTTGAGGAAGGTTCGCTGAATCTTCAGATAACACTGTCTCACTCCCCATAATGTCAGCATATTCTGCCTTTGTTACTTCGTTCCTTGAAATAAAATAGTTGTAAGTAAAAGAAACCTTCATTTCAGGTTTCACGGAAGATACGGCAGAAGAATCATTTGTCCCTAATATCGTACTTTGTTCAGCGGCTTCAATAAAAACCATTCCTGAGTGTTCTGTTTTTTTAGACTTAGATATTCCCCCGGACTCATCCGAACACGCTCCTAACAGAAGAAGAAAGAACACAAAAATATTAATAAATGAATGAGACATACCACTCCTGATTTTCACGATTTCTTTGTGCAAGGCAGGCCCCAAAGATACTAATTCAGAGCGTCTCGGGCGATCTCCCGATTGATGGAAATCCCTGGATATTCTGGGAAATAGGATTTTGCAATATCATACCATTTCAAAGCCATTCGCGGATGTTGCCTAAGCGCTTCATTTCCCAAGTTAAACGCGACCAGACCTAAAATTTGTTTACGTGTCAAAGGTTTCCATTCAAGTCCTGTCCAGGGTCCTTTCGCATACTTTTGTTTGTATTCACTTTCCGTGTAAGAATATCCGTTTAAGTTAGGTTCCATATAAACACCGTGATATCGTAACACCACATGACTTGGCAAAAGAATTACTTCAAGCCCAAAATGTTCTGATTCAGCGACCATCATCGCAAGCCAAGCAAGACCCAAACAACCAGAGGAATCTCGCTTCAATATACGCAGAGGAAATACAGCTTCTGGATGCACCGATGGAGCACCTTCCCCCGCAAAATTCAGAGCCCAACCTTCTTTTGTCCATAAAAGGGATCGCAACGCTTCCAGAGTATCTAGGTAAGTGGTTTGAGGAAGTTTTAACTGATCGCGGAAATAAGAAATTCCGTGTTTCCAATCTGCATTTTGCTCCAGACAATTTTCTGGAGAACCCTCCCAAGTGCAGGCGGCTTCTTGATAAGTGGGTGGGGCGATTGCAAACCCGCGGAAAAAGAAAACATAAAGAAAAACAAGAATTCCCACAAGAGCTATTAAAACAAGACTTTGCTTACGCATTTTATTTTTGTTCATCGAATTCTAGTCCATCCCATTCCATGGGAGATTGCCAAAAATCGCGGGCAGTCATCATGTAAATGACAAGCCGCTTACTCACTAAACTTTTTTGTGCTTTGAGCATACGGTGGCGCACTCCGGGGCCGCCGCCCCAACTGGTGAGCACTTCCACATCGAGCCCTGTCGCATACGCGAGAAGCGATCCAGGGCCCCCGCTTTTGGCATCCACCGATTCAAAGACACCCGTAAAAGAATCGCCCATCAACAAAATCGGAGCTTCGCGAGAGCCTTTGTAAGGTTCGCCGTTTCTAAAAATCTGGACAACCGGAAGTGTATCCGGGGCAAATTTCAATTTTTCTCCCTCTGGCAAATGGGCGACCAAATCCCCTTCGCGGATAGTGATCGTGTCGCGCATTTCTAAACCTTCAAGGTGAGCCCCCGCCTCGGTATACCAACTGTATGCAGTCACCCTTGCCGCAAGCTGTTCCATGGCGGCGAGGAGCCCTGGAGTTGCCCAATGGGTATCGTAACGCTGATAAGCAAAGTGAGGGGCCACATCTCCACCTCTTGCAGCAGCCAAAGCGGGATACAAATCAAGCACATCAATCCCTGCGATAAGCATTTCCCGAACAAAGTCGCGACCGTGGGGGTTCACGCAAAGATCCGAGGGTGTGTGAGGAATCAAACGATCCGGATAAAGTTCTTCTTTCGTAGGCACAGGCACCACCAAAAGCTGAATATTCAGGGAATCCAGATATCTTTTGAGTTCGAGTAAACGCGGCAACGGATTATGCAAAGAATCCTGACTCGTTATTTTATCTGCAATCACATAATTCGCGTTGCGACGGAACCAGAGCCAACCCGAATTTTCCCAAGCATTCTGCTCCTTGGGGAGGCTTTTCAGTTTTTGCATGAGAGCCTCGCGAAAAGTTTTGGTTGCTTCCGTTTCGGGGCACGTATTTTCAATAGAAGCGAGCGTCTGCAAACGGAACGCGGACGAGGTATCCAGCGTCCGAGAGGCGAGAGTTATTGTGGTTGAGGGCGCATTCAAGGCCGTAATTTCCTGATCGGTGAGTCTAAAACTGGGGACATCAAAAGCGACCCAGAGAGGCGTACCCATAGGGTTTCCACGCATCACAGCAAAAGGACGATTCCCCCGCCATTCTGCCCCTGGCGTATGAACTTCTAGATCCGTGTTGAGAGTCGGATACCAGTAAGAGGCGAGAGTTCTTGCCCAATTTAAGGCATCTTCTTTGTTGAGCTCAACGGTTAAATAGTCTTGAAGAGTCTTGATCTCCTGTGGTGAGGCTTGTATTCCCTTCAAGTGGGCATAAAATACGGGACGATTGGTCCAGAATGCAGGAGTGACTTCGACCCACCATTCCAAAGTTCCATTTTGAGGAACCCCCCACAGGCGCGTTACTTTTTGGAAAGCGCGAAAGACATTCGGTTCTTCCCATTTGACGCTTTCAATACTTTGAATGATTGGCGAAAGTTTATCGTTTCCACATTTTTCACGGATCTCTTTTGCAAAGGGTTCCGGAGCGATGGCTGTTAAACCGGCGAAAGCCTGCGGCTCTGTACGGGTAAGAGAGTCAAGCATTGGGAATGGATATTGTGTAATGGGCCATGCCGCTAATCGACCCACGTAACCTTCTGGAATTTCGTCCATGCCCGATTCGCGGATGGGATTTTGGTAATAGGCAGCGAAATCGAGAGCCGCGCGCGTTGCTTTTTCAACAGAGCGTACCTGTAAGGTGGGTGAAAGATACGTCATGGTAAAAACAGACTTTTCAGGTACCGGAGTGGGTTCCGAGGGAACTTTCACTGGGACAAGAGAACACGCCCCAAGGCAAAGAAGAAAAATGACGAATAGAGAATAAAGTAGTTTATGCACGGATAAAAGTTACAAAACGCGCCGAATCGTATCTTTTGTTCTTGCGGTAATTCCTAAATTATAACCATGAAAAAAATAGTGGCAGCAACATTGCAAGGGCGCTGGACAGGTGATTTTGAGTCCAATAACGCTTGGTACAAAGCCGAAGCACTCAAACTTGCCGGGACGGACGTTAATTTAATCATTCTCCCGGAACTGTTTCATACCCCTTACTTCCCCGTGATAGAAAGTGCCAAAGCCTTTGATCTCGCTATAGAAAAGGATCACCCGTTAGTCGAGGAATGGCAGGCAATCGCCAAAGCATTGCATTGCGTCATTGTTTTCCCTTTTTTTGAAAAACGCGCCCGCGGTATTTACCACAACAGTGCTTTCGTTTTTGAAAGTGATGGCAGCATCGCTGGTTTGTATCGCAAAAGCCATATTCCAGATGATCCCTGCTTTTATGAAAAATATTATTTCATCCCAGGAGACACGGGTTTTGAACCGATTCAAACTTCTGTAGGCAAGTTGGGCGTTTTAATTTGCTGGGATCAGTGGTTCCCGGAAGCCGCGAGACTCATGAGTTTGCGCGGTGCCGATCTTTTGATTTACCCCACGGCTATCGGCTGGGATTCCCGCGAACCCGAATCCCTTTATGAACGTCAGAAAGACAGTTGGATGACAATCATGCGGGGACACGCCATTGCAAACCGCACGTTTGTCCTTGCCGCGAACCGCGCAGGCACCGAAGAAAATCTAACCTTCTGGGGTCACTCTTTTACCGCAGCCCCCGATGGTTATGTAATTCAAGAAAATGAGGCGACATTTTTAGGAACCTCCCGCGTGGAAATTAATTTGGACGAAACAGAAGAGAACCGTCGCTGGTGGCCCCATTTCCGGGATCGCCGCGTGGATCTTTATGGGGACATTTCGAAAATTTGGGGGACTTTGTGAGCAGACACTATCCAGCAGAATGGGAAACACAAAAAGCAACATGGCTTTCTTTTCCGCACAATGAAACGAATTGGTATGGGACTCGTCACGAAAAAATCACCCGTTTTTACTTTGATCTCATAGGCATTATTTCTCGATTCCAGCCCGTAAATGTGCTTGTACCCAAAGGTTGGAAACTCCCGGAATCGGAAGCTCACTATCACAGGGCCGCTCGTTTTCCTGTGGAGTTCATTGAAATACCTACCGACGATATCTGGATTCGCGATTACGGTCCTTTTTTCATTTACGAAGAGGAAAATCCGCGCATTGCCGAATTCAAATTCAACGCCTGGGGAGCCAAATTTCCCCCTTGGGATAATGACAATCAAGTTCCAGAGCACATTGCGGCACTTCAAAAAGTTCCACTCCAAAGTTTCCCCTACATCTTTGAAGGGGGGGCTATTGAGGTGAATGGTGAAGGCTTGGGAATAACCACATTGGATTGCCTGGTGGGACTCCATCGCAATGAAGCGCAAGACCTTTCGCTCGTGCGGAAAGCAATCTGTGACGCCCTAGGTCTAAATGATTTGCTGGTGCTCCCCAAGGGTCTCCACGGAGACCATACGGATGGCCACATTGATAACGTGGCGAGGTTCGTCACTCCGACGAGAATTGTGATGGCGTGGGATGAGGACGCCCACTCCCCGAATTCAAGTTCTTTGGCGCACAACAGATCCCTTCTTGAAGCCTGGATTCAGCAGCATTATGGAAACGATGGGCGCGTAGATTTGCTTCCGCTTCCTCCTCAAGGAAAATTAGGCGATGAAATTTTGCCGGCCTCTTATATGAATTTTATCTATGCAAACGGCGCGCTCCTTTTTCCCTGCTATGACAAATCAAAAGATGAAATCGCACACCAGTATTTTCAGCACCTCTATCCTCATCGGGAAATCATTGGAGTGAACTGTAGCACGCTCATTGAAGAAGGCGGGAGCCTCCACTGCATGAGCAAGCAAGAGAATTAAAGGGCGTTTCTGAAAATTACTTGCAGCCGTGGAATTTAACGAAGCCTAGCTCGAAATAAAGACGCTGGTGCTTCTACATGAGACTTAGAGCTTCGGCTCTTTAGTCGAACCATGCATAGCTAGCACTGAGTGCCTCTGATCTTTCATAATAGTATTCGCCATTTTTTGTCATGCCCTTAAACGCCCTCATGGAATAAATCCAGGGCGCCGTCCTGAACTGAAATGTGAGTTTTCTTAGCTTTTTTTGCCTCAGCAATTGCTTTTTTTGCCAATTCATCCACATGCTCATTCCACTTCACACCGGTATGCGCATCCACCTTTTCAAAATTGGCATTCCCCACCAAGCCTTTTATGTCCTCAATATAACGCAGAGCGACGGGACTTTTAGCCTTCCATTCCCCTTTAGCCCAACGGGCAATCCCTTCATAATCATGACAAATCACACCCGTTCTATTATTGGCTTTCAGCCACTGCATCGCTTTATAGGCAGCCATCAGTTCCCCATCAATATTCCGACTTTCTGCAGGTTGTGGGGTGATTCCGTACGCAGAGGCTAGTTCCACGCCATTTTCTACAGCGACAAACGCCCAACCGGCGTAATCAAAATCAGGGCTGAATGAACCATCGACAAAAAGACGTAAGCCTTCCGGGAATTTTTCAGAAACGCTGGTGAGCCATGCCTTAGCCTCTTCTTTCGTGCCAAAAGATTTGAACAGGGTTCCTTTGACCCCATGGGTGAGACGCTCACATTCCGACCAACTGGTGACGATATGCTCAGAATCCGTGCATTTTACCGCATAATACTTCATTTTTGTCATGCCTAAAATTTATATTTCTTCTGTGTTGTTCCTGGAGATTCTTTTGAAACCGTCCCCTTATTTTGCTAATGGTTTTTCCAATTTCCCAAAAAAATTTTACTCTGCAAAAATGCTTCAGAGGTGGTTTTTGAAATATGCGGGAGAGGCGACCACTCCTTTTGAATATCCGGCGTCTCTTTTTGATTGCAAAGGACATTTGATTTTTTTGCCCCAGTCACCCGAAGAGGCTCTGCCCTATTTTCCTCTGATCCGTGAAATTATTGAAAGAGATCCCCAAAATACGCTTTTACTCGGAAATGAGAACTTAAAAGATCTTATTCAAGGGGCTGGTTTTGCAACCGTACCCCGCTACTATTCAATACTCGGGTGTCGTTATGGTGAAGCCGAATTTGAGATATTGAAGAATGAAATTTTACAGAGGTCTTTTTCTGTTTGCCTTTATTTGGAACCGGAACCCTTTTACCAAAGGCTTCTCCTTGCGAAGCTTTCTGAAGCAACTTACCGTATCGGTTTTTTGTGTGAGTCCTTGTATCCCTTTCTGAATGTCAGTTTGCGCCCTTCCGAAAATGAAGCACACGCGAAAGCTTCCGTCCTGGAAACCCAATACAGAAAGGTTTCTGCATGAACTCAACGAAGGGGATTCCCCTCACCAAAGTAGGCTTTGCGGATTTGCATTTGCATACTTCACTCAGCGATGGGACACTTTCGGTGGAAGAATTGATTCAATTATCCAAGCGTAAGGGACTTCGTTGCATTTCGATCACGGATCATGATAATCTGGAATCCTATAAATTGGCCATAGGCCCTGCGGAAGAAGCCGATATCGAATTGATTCCGGGAATTGAGGTTTCTGCGGTCTGGCAGGGAAAGGATATTCATATTCTGGGCTACTTTTGTGACCCCACGAATTTGGCCATGAATATGGAACTCGAAGAATCCGGCAAACAGCGCGTGACTCGCATCCGTGCCATCATAAAAAAATTAAATACACTGGGTGTTGACATCACATTTGAAAAAGTTCTCAGCTACTGCAAAGGCCCGGTCATCGGGCGCCCTCATGTGGCGATGTCTTTGGTAGATGAGGAATATGTTTCTTCTTTTTCCGAGGCTTTTACCAAATATTTAGGCGAAGGATGCATCGCATTTGTTGAGAAAAAAGGACTGAATCCACAGCAAACGATTCGCCTCATCGAAAATGCAGGTGGCATTGCAGTGCTCGCTCACCCTTATAAAACAGGGGCGGACACACTTATACCGGATTTAGTCGAGTGGGGTTTGAAAGGAATCGAAACCTACAGTCCTTCGCAAAAAGGTTCTGCGGGCCGCAAATACAGGGACATCGCTCTCCGTTATAACCTTGTGGGCACTGGCGGTTCTGACTTTCACACCGAAGGCGGGCCCTCTGGCCCCAATTGCATGAAAATTCCCTATTCTGTGGTAGAAGAACTCCGCGAACGCCGTGAAAAATCGCGCGCAGAGTGGTTCTAGGGAAGCTAATAAATAAACTTAAAGTCGTCCACAATGAGGGTAGCACCACTTGTACCTGTGTAGAAGTTCCCCGCCGCGCTCGAAGCAAACACCACTCTTATATGAGTAACGTTTTCTGTTCCCGTTCCTTCCACTACCGAATTATCAATCGCATTATTATTGCTGGAAGAAACGCCTGTTGCAAATGCAGAAGAATTCCAAATGGGCGAATTGGTGAGAGGCGTTCCATACTGAAGTTTGAGACGCAGGGTACGCATCCCATTCACATCGGGCTCTGAGATGGAAACCACATCTGGATTCGGGCGTGTGGTGTAATCAGATTCAGAAGTCGAGCGGAACCAGGCAGAGGCCACGAGGGTATTCACGTCTGCGGAGGTTCGATCCACATTTTTGTCCCCTGTCCGGTGTTCGAGCATAATGTAAATGTCGCAACTATCGCCATCGTTATTACTGTAGGAAAATTTCACGTCAGCGTATTCGGGGCGTCCCTTAAATGGTTTTCCAAAATCAATTAATTCGTTCCCATCGGGCCAGGTGGAAGAAGAGGCCATACTTAAAAGTCCCACACCATTGGGGTTAAATTCGGCGGTGTAAATACTTCCCGAAGCGATTTTTCCAAAAATAGAAGATGTTTTCATCTGGGCTCCAGAACCACTTCCCACCGTCACTTGAGTCGTATTTTTCGAAGCGCTGTTCGCATTGCCCCAAATCGCTCCATAGGTTGGATCTTCAAGGACATAGTCATCATTGTCCCAACTATCAAAGTTGCTATAAGGGATCTGGTACCCCGCTTTGACTGTGTAGGTAACGCTATTTTCCCCCACCGAAACCACAACGGAAAAACCTGCGCTTAAATCGTACGCGGAACCTTTAGTAATGCTCGCAGTAGAAGCACCTTCCGAAAGACCTAAAGCAGAAATGGTTACTTGAGTGAGATTCGCAAGATACGCCATTTCGATGTAAATTTTTTTGAGATTTTGATCAATGGTGACGCTTGCCGCATTCGTCGCAGAAAGACTTACGATCTCAGGGTCGGCCGCATAATCGGCGGTCACCTTCCACACCACTGTGGAGCCATCTTCCGCAGTAATCGTAAGGTCAAGTGGATCGGTGCTTAAATTCCAAGGAGAGCTGGGGGTTGCCGTCGCTTTATCAGAAACCACTAA
>Ga0209467_1000957_pt1 | contig 29780 bp, 21 predicted proteins | sample Higcelwee11metaG_FD_187175 | JGI IMG/M metagenome (GOLD analysis project Ga0209467, IMG submission 187175) | Freshwater pond sediment microbial communities from the University of Edinburgh, under environmental carbon perturbations - High... | ecosystem: Environmental > Aquatic > Freshwater >... | reverse complement strand
ATTCCCCTCGGCATTCTGCTCTACGGCATGGGCGACCCGCTCAATATCGCCGTGGCCGCCTTCGCCTGCGCCTGGCCTTGCTTCATCAGCGCGCGCGATGGCGTTCGGGGCGTCAACCCCCTGCTCCTCGACACGGCCCGGACCATTGGCCTGGGCAGGGCGCAGACCATCCGCTACGTGATCTTGCCCGCCGCCTTCCCGGCCATGGTCACCGGCCTGCGCATTGCCTTGGGCGTCGCGTTCGCCGTGGAGGTGTCGGTGGAACTGGTCATCCCCAAGCAGGGGCTTGGCGCGTTGGCGTCCACCGCGGCCCTGGCTGGTGAGAGCGGGCTGCTGTATGCGGCAATCCTGGCGACCGGGCTCGTGGGGCTCTTGCTCAACCACCTGCTGCGTTGGGCCACGCAGCGCCTGCTGCGACGTTATGGTCCGCAATGGAGCGGCGGGGCATGAGGCGCGGACCGGACTGGCAAGGCCTTGCGTTCTGCCTGTGCGTGGCGCTGGCCTGGGAGGTGGCGGCCCGGCAGGAGCTGCTGCCGCCCCGGCTGTTCCCGGCCCTGACCAGCGTGCTTGCCCAGCTTGCCGAGGGCACAGCCGCAGGCACCCTGCCCAGGGCATTGGCGAAGACCCTGTTTTGCATGGGCGCTGGGCTGCTCGCCGCCGCAAGCATGCTGCCGCTTGGCATTTGGGCGGGCCGCTCGCAGAGGCTTTGGAGCACCATCGGGCCGACCGTGGAGTTCCTGCGCTCGTTGCCGCCCGCGCTGATGGCTTTGCCGGCCATGCTCCTGCTGGGCATTGGCGATGCCCCGAAGATCTTCGCCGTGTTCTTCGCCGCCTCGTTTCCGATCCTCTTGAGCACCATGGACGGTGTGCGGGCCATCCCCCCCCTGTTCCTGGATACCGCCAGAACCATGCAGGTCAAGCCGAGCGCCATGCTCTTTGAGGTGATCCTCCCGGCTGCCGCCCCAGGCATGTTCTCTGGGCTCAAGACGGCGTTGCCCATGGCCTTCATTGTGGCCATGGTCTCAGAGATGATCGGCGGAGCGGACGGGATCGGACATTTGCTGCTGCGCAGCCAGCGCAGCTTCGACATACCTCAAATGTACGCCATCATCCTTGTGGTGGCCCTGACCGGCGGGATTCTCGCGCAGGGCCTAAATATTGTTGAATCTTCGTGCCTGCGCTGGTATTCAGGCTGGAAGAGCGTTTGCGGTCGGCGCTGCGGATAAGCCAGTTGGCAGCTCAGGTCCTTCGTGCCGTTTGGAGGAACAATGTTGAAATACTTCGTTGCCAGCCTGGTGCTGCTCTGCTCAATCACCTCCGCCAGGGCCGAGAGCATCCGCATCGGCTACATTCCCATCGCGGACTGCCTGCAACTCTATGTTGCGGAAGAACTCGGCTATTTCAAGGCGCAGGGGCTTGTGGTCGACAAGACCCCGCTGAGCGGCGGCTCGCTTATCGCCATGGCCGTGGAGGGCGGGGAGCTTGATGTCGGCTGGTCCAACACGGCTTCCCTGGCCATCGCACAGGACCGCGGCTTCGATTTCGCCATCCTCTCCCCTGGCGCGTTTGAGCAGGATCCTGACCGCAGGGAACACAGCCTGCTTGTGGCGAAAAACTCGCCCATCCGCACCGTGGCCGACTTGAAAGGCAAGACCGTGGGCATCAACGCCCTGGGCAACATCAACGAAATTGCCGTGGCCGCCCTGGCGGCGCAGAATGGGCTGAGCGTCAAGCAGATGCGGCTTGTGGAGATACCCTTCCCGCAGATGGAGGCCGCCCTGGCCAGCGGCCACGTTGACGCGGTGCTGACCCTGGAGCCTTTCGTGACCATCGCAAGGGGCAGGGGGGCAACGCGCGTGCTGGAGCCTGCCGCGCTCAAGCCCTTTGGAAAGCGCATGCTCATCGCCGCCTGGTTCGCCAAGCGGTCCTGGCTGGACAGGCACAAGGCTGCGGCGGCGGCGTTCGCGCTGGCGATGCGCAAGGCCTCGGCCTACATTGAGAAGAACCCGGCCCAGGCGCGGGAGCTGCTCACCCGGCACACGAAGTTGAGCCTTGCCCTGGCGCAGCAGATCACGCTGCCTCTTTTCGCGCAAAAGGTTGAGGACTCCGATGTGCAGGGGCTCATCGACCAGGCGGCGCGGTTCGGCTACATCAAGAAGGCGTTTCCCGCCCAGCGGCTTAACCTTCCAGCGGCTCAACCCTAGCGGCTCAACCCTAGACCACAAGACAGGCTCCGTGTCCGTCAACGCAGCGGCAGAAATACTCTGCAAAAACGCCGCCCGGCATCCTGACAAGCCCGCCCTGTTGTTTCAGGAGGGCGCACGCTCCTATGCGCAGCTTGAGCGTGACGCCTGGCGCTTTGCCGCCGTGCTGAAGCGCAGGAACGTGGCCCCGCAGTCCATGGTGGCCCTCAGCCTGCCCAACTGCCCGGCCTTTGTGGCGGCCTTCCTGGGCGCTGTTCTCCATGGCGCCGTGCCTGTACCCCTGCCAGCGCCTTCTGGCCCGCATGCGCCCGGGGCATTCTGTTCCGGGCAGGAATGCCGCTTCATCCTTGAGGACGCCGGGGCCGTGCTGCTCATCACGGACGACCCTGCCCAGCCGTGCGCCTCGGAGATTGCTGTGCTCCCCTGCGACCCCTGGGGGCCCCTTGAGGACATGCCCCTCGAAACTGACCGCACTGCTTTTTCGCCGGGCCCGGATGATCTCGCGTTCATGCTCTATACCTCAGGCTCCACTGGCCGCCCCAAGGGCGTGCCGCACCGGCACGCGGATCTGCTGACGCCGCAGGCCACCCTCGGCCCCGCCATCTTCGGCGAACGACCGGAGCACTTGTCCGGCGAGGTTCTTCTGAGCACGAGCAGCCTGTCCTTCTCATACGGCCTCATGGCCCAGATAGGTCTTGGCCTTGCGGGCGGGGCAACCGTGCTGCTGCACAGCGAACCCGCTGCCGCGGGACTGGTCGTCGAAACCCTAGCCGCGCGCAAGCCCACGGTGCTTTTCTCGGTGCCGACGACCTTTGATGCGCTCTTGCGCACCATGGACCCTGCGTTGGACCTTTCCTCCCTGCGCTGTTGCGTGTCCTCGGGCGAGGCCATGCCCGCGGGGCTGCACGAGGCCTGGCAACAGCGGACCGGTGCCGCCGTCACCGAGGTCCTGGGCTCCACGGAGACCTTCACCTCGTTCCTGGTCACGCGGCCGGGGCGGGACAAGCCCGGCACCCTCGGCAGCCCAACGCCGGGCTTCGCGGTGCGCATTGTCGGCGAGGACGAGGCGGATGTGCAGGACGGCGGGATAGGCAGGCTGCTGGTCAAGGGGCCGGGCATCGCCACGGCCTACTGGCGCCGACCGGACCGGACCGCCGAGGTCATGCGCGCTGACGGCTGGCTTGATACCGGCGATCTCTGCCAGGGTTCGCAGGGACAGCTTCGGTATCTGGGCCGCTCGGATGACCGGATCCGCACCGGCGGCCAGTGGGTGGTGCCTTCCCTGGTGGAGCGGTGCCTCAGGGAACACCCGGCCGTGGCCGAGTGCGCGGTTGCGGCGTGCCAGGTGCGGGGACTGGCATACCTGTGCGCTTTTGTGATAGCTGTTGAGCCGAATGCGGATGCGGCCCTCGGTGGTGATATCCTCCGCTATGCCAAGTCGCGCCTCGCGCGGCACATGTGCCCGGTCAAGGTGGCTTTTGTTTCGGAGCTGCCGAGAACAGTCACAGGGAAGTTGCAACGCCACCGGCTACAGAGCCAGGAATAAGAAGCAAATCCTCAACCACAAGGAGTCCAACATGAGCGTCACTCGGGAGCAGCTTGCGGAAATTTTTGTGCATGCCGGAGTCAAAAAGTCGGTGGTGGACGGGTTGCAGGCGGATGTTCCCCTGGCCAAGCAGGGCGTTGATTCTGTCGACTACCCGGCCATCCTGGTGGCCATCAAGGATAAGCTCGGCATCGAGATTGGCGACAAGGAAGCATGCGAGCTTAAGACCGTGGTGGATTTCGAGAAGCGCCTCAACAAGTAGCGACATCTGGGGGGCTGGAGTCTGGTGCCAGCCCCCTATTGCCTGGCCACACTCTCCCAGTCCAGGCGGATCTGCTCCAGCAAGCCTTGAGCCTCATCCGTCAGCAAGGCCGGGGCGGAGAAGTCTGGTCGCTGCGCAAGCTTCTGCAGCAGCAACACATCCCTGTCCGTCCACAGGGGCAGCAGTCCGCCAAGGCAGAACCCGTGCTCGCGGGCGTGTTCCACGGCCCAGGGCAGGGCAGAGTGTGTTAACGGAAGCAGCAGATGCATGGTGTGCAGCTCGGAATGCTCTTCCGCAAACTTTCGCAGAACGGCCGGAAAATCGGTCCCGATCTCCGTCACCAGCATCTTGGCCAATGACGCCGCGGGCATCTCTGTCAGCTCCCAGGCGGTGTTTCCTTTGGGCTCCGCGCCATCCAGGAACTCGCGCGTGAGCTCCAAATCACCGTACATATTCCTCAAGAGCGGCGCATAGGCCTCCGGCAGATAGACCGGGTGTGCAATGTCGTTCAACACCAGAAATTCATTCAGAAGCGAGATGCGGCCGCCTTCCGCCCCGGGACGGGCTGGCATGCTTTCCATTTCCAGGGCCAGCCCGCGATAGCCGTAGCGGGCGTTGATCTTTTGCGTGGTGAGGTGGTCGGTCACGCTCTGCCCGAACACGGCGTTGAGGTGCAGGCGATCACGTGCTGTTTGCTGCGTCAGGTCGATGAGGCGAAAGATCAGGGTGCCCAGGCGGTATTCCGGCAGAAGCATCAGGCCCCCGGCCTCAAGGATGCCCTTGCCCGGCGGCACCCGGAACAGGGCCGAAACCCCCACGACCTCGCCAGCGCTGGTGCGGGCCACGACATGGTGCAGGTCCGGGCCTTGGTTGGCCTCGCGGATGCGCTCTGGGTCGTAGACGTAGTCAATGGCGAACGTGTCGCCGTAAATGGCATAGTACAGCCGAGCCACACCTTCGGCGTCGTCGGGCTGAAAGAAGTCGACAGTCACATCCTGCCCTGGCGCAATGCTCTTGGGGTTGGACCGAAGCCATTCGAGACATTCCTGCCGTGTCTTGCACTGCGCCATTGCAACTCCTGTTCAGCTGATTGCGAAAAGCCTTTTGTTTCCCAAGGACCACGCCCGAGCGCATCGGCAGCGGGACCGCTGCGTTGCGACGCCCTGGACGCACGAAGCTTACTGGCGAATTGCTACCGGATTGAGCGCATGACGTCCAGGAGTTCCCTCTTGCTCCCGGGCCTGCCGGATATTTGGGCTGCTCGAATGGGAGAGCCTTTTGCCTGAGGTTGCCCGCGCCAATGGACTGATCCAGATGCTGCGTTCGATGGAAATATCTTCGCCACATGCGGTCATCACGATATCTGCAACATTTTCGTAGCGGCGCTGCTGCCTAAGCTGTCGAAAAAGGCGACCACGGTAAAGCAGGGCGAAACGCTCCGGTGAACACAGAGCCTCTGCGTTCTTTGCTCAGCCTTGCACTAGGCATTATCTCACACCCGATGCGTTTTCAGGATGCGCATTTCGGCTGTCGTTTTGATGTGGGGCGGCTGGTTTGCCGATGGCAAGACCGATAGAAATTCCATAAATTATTATACGTCATACCGAATTGTTATTGCATTGCTTGTTGGATTGGGCAATACTCAATAACTAATGTCTTTCACCTCGGGCGAGAGCACATCTTGGGCGGATGACCAGGGTGTGGCACCCGTCGCGCGGCGTTATCCTTCGCAGCAATCGGTTTGGGGACCATGGCTCTTCTGTGAAGAGCGGGCAGCCCTGCCGGAATGCATGCAGGAAATGCCCAGCAATGAAATGAAGCCATTGCCGATGGGCATGCTGCTGGTGCGGAAACAGGTGTCTTGGCGCGTTGCGCGGTTTTGCGCTTCGGACGGATGGGAAATGGGCGAACATACTGATGCAGTGATGTCTGCGTGCTGCGCACGTTGTGGTTCCTGGATGAGGGTGATTCATGCTGTGCACTGCCTGTAAGTTGTGGGCGCTAGACGACATGGACGGCTTCTGCGGTTTCTGCGGGCGTCCAATTATTTCGTGTGACATCGATATCGATGAGGTTGTGCTTGTTACCGGCCAGCAGATGCAAAAGTCCTTCACGATCACCAACCGTGGCAAGGCCGAAGTGGTTGTCAACCTGTCGGCCGATATCGGCAACGGCTTGCGCATGCTTTTTTCCCCACTGAGCCTGCAGGTGAACGCGGGCAGAAGCGGGGACTTCATGATATCCCTTGATCCCGCATCTGCACAACTGCCGAACTTCCGTATCGCCGGGAACATCGTCTGTCGCTTGAAAGGCAGCATCTCTCACACGCTCAAGATTCCGCTCACTGTGATGGCCGGCCCCAAGGCCCAAATCAGCCCGGATGCCGTCGATTTCAAGGAGGTTCATGCCGGCAACCAAAGGCAGGTGCGAATAAACATTCGGAACATGGGGGGGGTCCCGCTGGGGATCAGCAGCATCCTGTGCGAGGGACTGCAGAAAGAATACTTCAAGGTCCACCATCAGGATGAGGCCTGGCTGTCCACGACGGAAATGTCCGTCGGGCCGGGGGTGACCCTGCCGCTTACGCTTACCCTTGACTTGCATGCCCAGAGCGTTGTCCCGCAGAATTTCGATGGCGCGTTGCTCATTCATTTCACCAACAACAACCCGCTTGAGATGCGCGTCCCCGTGCGGGCGCGGGTCTTTAGCTGCTCCTGCGGTATCGACCCCAAGGAACTCAAGATCGACCCCTGCCCGCAGGGGGGGGAAGCCAGCTTGTGCTTCAGCCTGGTGAATAATGGTTCGAGCGACCTCAAGGTCAAGTCCGTGGAGACCGACCAACCCTGGTTTTCCGTGCCTGGTGGCGAGCACGGCTTTGACCTCCTGGCCGTTGCTTCGGGAGACCCCGCGCGCGCGCCGGCCAACGGGCAGTTCCTCTGCTCGCGCGCATTCGATCTCACTGTGGACGCAAGCTCTTTGCCCGCAGGCGTGCAAACTTGCTCCATCATCGTTCGTGCAGAAAATGTCACGGAACCATTCCGTTTTCCCGTCACGGCCAATGTCGTCGTTCCGCAGGAGTATTCCGGGTATATCGGCATTGACTTTGGGACCACGAACTCCGTCATCGCCATCAACGACCCCCAGTTGGGCTTGATCCTGATCAAAGTGGCGGACCGGCTCGGCAAGGCCACGGAGTTCATTCCGAGCGTCCTGGTCTTCAAGGGCTCCCTAGAATCCAGCGTTTTCGGCTACGAGGCTGAAAATGCCGCAGTATTTTACCCTGAAAATACCGTTCACTCCATCAAACGCATCATGGGGTGCGACCGGTCTCGTATGTATTTTGGCCAGCCGCTGTCCCCAAGCGTTCTGGCCGGCATGATTTTGAAAAAGCTTGTGTCCCTGGCGGAGCGGGTTTTCTACCAGGAGACCGGGCAGTATTACCGCTTTCGAAGGGCGATTGTCACGGTGCCAGCGAATTTTTACGGGGTCCAGATCCAGGACATGCTGAAGGCCTGCCAGTACGCCGGCCTTGATATCGGCACGAATGGATCGATTCAGAATAGTGCGCAGACGGAAGATCCAGTGGCTGGAATCATCCTCAAAGAGCCGACGGCTGGCGCCATCTACTGCATGCGCCAACTCTCCACGGAGAGCGAGTTCCGCTCTCGGCTGACCGACGACAAACCGATGCATCTGCTGGTTTTCGACTATGGCGGCGGCACGGTGGATATCTCGTTGGTGCGGGTGCAGCGGTCGGGGGGCGACAACCTTGAGCTTACGTGTATCGCCACCAGGGGGGACAATACAATCGGCGGCGAGGGCATGACCTTGTGCCTGATGGAGGAGCTGCTGAACAGGTGTGCCGACGCCAACCCGCAATTCGACAAGTCGCTCATCATGACCCGGCGTTCCGACCTGGAGCAGAGGCGCCGCGAAGAAGGCTGGGGCGCAATGGTCTGGAGCGGAATTCTCGCGGCCCGTGGCGTTTGGAAGGATCTGGCAGAGGAGGCCAAACTCACTCTGACCAATGAGGACCGGACCCTTGTCCGTGTTCCGGGCGAGGCCATCATCGGGCTTTCCGACAGAGCGATGAGCAAATCCGAGACGGATTATACGTATTCTCTCGACCGGGAAGAGTTCGAACGGCTGATTGATGGCTTTCTGGAGAAAAGCAGACATCTGGTGATGGATGTCATCGCCAAGGCGAAGCTGAAGGCTGGACCCGATGTCCCCGAGCCTGTGGTGGATTATGTTCTGCACACGGGCCGCGCGAGCAGGATGCCAGCCGTGCGGGACGCAGTCCGCAGGGCCCTGCCAAAGCTCTCGGACGAGCAGATCATACTACGCCCGGATCTGCTCAAGAGCAGCGTGGCGCAAGGCGCTGCGCTCTACGGCAGCATTCGGTATGGACTCGGCACCAACCTCAGGATCAACAGAGGGGACAGCACACTGCCCTTCAGCTACGGGAATAAACACCACTCTCTCTTTGACAACATGTTCGAGCCCATCATTCCCATGGATTCGCCCTGCTGCGTTCAGAAAGAGAAGCGTTTTGGTCCAAAAGACTGCAACGATGGGCGGCTTGAACTGTTCTTCTACCGTAACAGCGGCACCAACATGGTCCTCGACGGTAATCCCGAAGCGCAACTTATTGGGAACGCAGTGAAGACCCAGACAGCCGAAGGACAGAACTTTGTGGTCTGCATGAGCGTGGATGCCTACGGAATTCTCACCGTTGAGGTGGACGGCGAAACAATCCAGTTGGTGGAACCCCGTGAAAAGGACGATAGCTGGGATGCCTAGGGAATCTGAAAAATTCCGCAAGGGGAGCTGGCTTGTCGTCGACCTTGCAGAGAAGGCTGTCACCGCCGCAGTGGTGGACGCGGCCGGTTGCGTTAGTCCGTGCATCCATGGCCGGGGCGAGGCCGCAACATGCTTTTTCTCCTCAGAGATATTTCTGCAGGGCGGCCCGTACTGTGGGGGAGATGATAGTCGCCTGGACAAGCTGCTTACGGCCATGGATGGCCTGGATAGAGACATCTGGCCAAAATTTGAGCTGCTTGGCTGGCTTAAAGCCATGGACGCGGCCAGCGGGCGCGATGGCGCGTTTCCAGATCCCCTGGGCATGGCCTCCCGGTTCGCCTGGGACGGGGAGGACCTGGACAAGGCCGAGCGCTTGGGAGTGCTTGTCCATCTGTTCGTGCTCTCTCCGGTGGAGGAAGTAGCCAGACAGCTGAACGGGGGGGGCTGTTTTGCCGGCGCGGCCCTGATCTTGTCGCCGTGCGCCGACCGGCTGAACCGTACCGTGGTGCGCAAGTCCATGCGCCGGCTGGGGTTCGAGCATGTGCTCCTGCTGGAGCGTGACCACGCGCTGGCCATGTACGCGCACTTCCGCCACGGAGCACTTGAAGCGAACTGTTTAAGCATCGAGGATGAGGGGCTGCGGATCACGCGCATTGGCCTCGACCTGGCAAAATTCGGTCTGGAGTGCCGAACCGTGGCTGGGGCCTGGCTCGAAGGGGCAGGCTGGAAAGGCTTCGCCGCTTCCGTCGCCGAGGCCGCGGGGCAGGTCATGGGCGCGGCGCGATTATCCACAGAGGAAGCGGAACGAGCGCTCCTGGGCCTGATCTGCGGGGTGGGTACGGCAAGGGGAGCTTTGCCACAAGGCACTCGGCTGACTTTCAATTGTCTGGAGGACGACTGGGCCAAAGCTTGGCAAACCAGTTATCGCAAGCGATTATCCACTGGGCTTGCGAACTTGGAGCAGGAACTTCTTGTTTGCGCTGGTGTGCCCGCTGTGGGTTGGGGGCTTCCCTTCGCCCTGGAAAGTCTGGCGCCGCTTCTGGGGCAATACGTTTACGGTGAAGCACAGGGGCGTTTTGTGGAGGATACTCCATTTTCCGAGCGCGCGGTGGCTGGCGTTGCCGCCCTGCTTGGCCGCGTGCTCAAGGGAGACGGCTTCGCTGCACGCCTGACTTCCGGGCAGGGGCTGCACCTGTGGAGTGGCAGCGGTGCGGGCGTGGAGCTCGTTTCGGGGCAGGCTTTGCGCCTAAAGCGAGGCGAGCGGGGGAAGTCTTTCCAGTCCCAGCGGCTGGAGCCGGCAGAGGCTGGAGCCGGGAATGTGTTTGCCGCGCGGATCCACTGGGGCTTCGGTACCTCGTTGGGGGAGAGCGCCACTGTCGGGGCTTGGTCGGGCGTGATCCCGGCGGCTGCGCTGCAGTGCGGAGAGCCGCTGATGGTCGAGACCGAAATCGTACGTGACGAGGGCACAGGCGAGTTGAACGGGGCTGTTGTTTTTTCGCTGGGTGTATTCCGGGGCGAGACTACCGTGTGTCTCCCTGCGGATGAGGTGCTGGTAGGCCCTGTTGTAGGTGTGTGAGAAATAGCAGGAGAAAGGCGGAGATATGCGTCGGATTCTTCAGTGTACACTGTGCTGTGCGGCGGCGTTCTTCCTCAGCCTGTCGGTGGTTGGCCTGCGCGATTCGCTCAGCGCCACATCAGGTTCGCTTGGGGCAGAGAATAAAACGGTAAAAACGCAGCAAGCGAAAGCTGTGAATTTCCAGCAGGTGAATGCGACCAGCGGTATTCCGCTGGCGCCTGCAAAAGTTGAGAGCGTGCCAACTGAGCTCAAGGAGCAGCCAGTTGGCACGACCGATCTGGAATCCGAAATCAAGCCCGACCCGTTTGCCGGTGTGCTTCGCAAGAGCCTACAGAGCCCGAATCCGTCTGCGGGCGAGGTTCTGACGGACCTTCTTGCGCAGATCGAGCCATTGTTCCCGGGGGAGCGTGTATTTCGCAAGGCCGTGGTTAAGGCCCTGCGTGAGAAGAAGGACCCGACGCTTGAAACCTGCCTCGCGGACGGCCAATGCGTCGACCAGGAGTACGATGCCATCCTCGCCAGGGTGAAGGAGCGGCTGGTCCCCAAAGTCGAAACCATCCCTGCCGGTGAGCAGACCCTGCGGAGTATGCTCGGTTCTTATTCCACCACTATTCTGGCAGTTTTATGCGCCTTGTCCCTGCTCCTGTCCTTTGCACTGTTGCTGGTCCGTGGCGGTGCGCACGAGAACAAGCCCGTGACGCGGCCCAGGGAGCAGGCGCCGCCCAATGATGTGAACCGACCGTCCAACGCGCCGCAGCCCATTACCTTCAATGCGCAGGACGTTGGCGACTCCACACATGAAGAGCGTCTGAATACTTTCCTGACAGGGGCGGTGGAGCAACTCAAAACCGTGATGACAAGCGGCAGCAGGGAGCATCTCGAAGAATTCAGAACACAGATGGCCCTCATTCACGAACGCCTTGATTCCATCGGTGCCGACGTCCGTTTGGCAAAGACAATCGCGGCCGTGCCCCCGGCGGCGTCAGAGATGGAAACCGCCAACCTGACCCCGCTGGTGACTGAGGCTCTGCTGCGGATCGAGCGGGACAAATTGGTCTCGGCGCGTGATGCTTTCCTGGCCAGCAATGGGGATGTGCTGGGATTGCTCCAAGGGCGTAAGGAAGTGGAGAGCGAGGCTTTTCTGCGACAGGAGGTTGGGGTCGACTTGGTCAAGTCTCTCCAGGGATGGGGCAGGCTGCAGGACTATTGCAAACGGACCGTGGAAGACCTCTCCCGGTTCTATGAGGTTATGAATACACTGAAGTTTGTGGATAAGATGCTTGCCCCTGGCTTTGTGGAAAATGCCGACAAAGGGCTCCAACTGAAGAGCTACGCCAAATACTCCAGCTTTATGAACTATTGCAACAGCGCTGGTGCACCGTCCATCCTGCAAAGTTTCAAGGTGGAGAAGTGGCTCCGCGAAGATTTTTTATCATTTTCCGAAGCTTTTTTGCGCGAATACGTGAGTCTTGAGCAGCGGGGAGAGGAACATGGTCTGGCCGGGGCTCGGGTCATTGTGATCAAGGCGTTGGGCATGGCGGGTATTGAGCCCATACCCCTGCAAATAGGCATGACCCGTTTCAGCGAGCGCGAACACCGCGCCAAATCGACAGTGTCGGAAAAAACTATGCCGCCAGATGTCATCGCCGGGGTTGTTCGGATGGGTTTCCGCAAGAAGTCAGGTGAAATTATTCAGCAACTTGAAGTCCTCGTTAACCGGGTTTAGGAAAACGCGATGCCGGACAATCAGGGGAAAAGTTTTTCAGCGCGGCTCGCCCAGAATGGGGTTGAAAGGCCAACCGAGGGTGACTTGCGGGCCGTTGGGGCCAGCAAACCCTTGCTCCATCTTACGCGTGTGGCGACGAACAGCTCCGGAACTCCCGTGTTGGATTTTGGAGAGTTACTTCAGTCTGATAGCATGCACAAGTATATTGATGTCTCGAACGCGTGCAGTACACCTGTCACCGTGTGGGTGGCGACCAAGCCCGCCTGGGTGGAGGTTGATTTGCCAGACGGGAAGGAGGACGTCCAACTTCCCGTCGGTGGGAGTACCGTCGTGTGCCTGAAATTCGTCCCCGACCAGCAACTCCAGGAGCATTCATTCGAAGAGGCACTCGTTTTCGCCTCGCAAACGCAAGGACAGGAAATGGTGCGCTCGACGGTGCTGATCCGCGCCCGCATGAAGCTGGACCTTGCCTGGGGAACTTATCGTTTTGGGGACACCAATAAATGTGAGCACGATTTTGGGAATGTGGAGAGGAAGAGCGTCGCGCCCTTTTGGATTACAATGCGCAGCATGGGCAGCCGCAGCCTGGAGGTCAGTCTCAGCCCGTTGCCGGACTGGCTCCAGGCTACGGACAAGACAGGAGGAAAACTCGCCTCAGCCCAGCTTACCCTCGCCCCGCAAGCTCAGGGGACCTTCGTGCTTTCACCGGTGCACGGTGAAGGAGGCGAGGGATCTCGTGAGGCAACGGTCCAGTTGACCACGAATGACAAGCGCGAAGAATTCCGAAAGGTGTCTTTTGCGTTTCGGGCAGAGTTTTCGCCGCAGCCTCCGGTGCCTTCGGTTTCCTGTAAACAGCCCGAGCCGAGACTCGTCGCGGTAGATTGCCAGGCCCCGGTCCAATTGCTTTTGTCCAATATGAGTAAGACGGCCGTTGAGGTGGTCACCGCCGGAGAGCTGCCCGCCAACCTCGAAGCCTACCCTGTGGTGGTGCCTGCGACCGGACCAGAGGGAGAAGGCCGCGCGGAAATGACGGTGTCGATCCGCTGCACAGAGGTTGGACAGCATGAGGATGTCCTGCTGCTCCAAGTGCCCGGTGAGCCGGCAATTCTAACCGTGCGCATACATTATGAATGCACCAAGGTAGACATCGAACCGCATTCTTTGGATTTCGGGCAGCTTCAATTGGGCGAACGAAGTGAATTGTCCGTGCGTGTCCGCACGGGGCACCTCGGCATCTCGCTCAGCGCCACGACCGATCCAACCTTGGCGGAAGTATTGACCCTCTTTGAGGCGGGGGAGACTGTCCGTGCGGTCCTGGACACCGCGAAGTTCACCTCAAAAGCCTTTCGCGGCCCAGGAATTGAGCTGCGGCTACCGGAATTGGATATGATCCGCATCATTCCCGTCGAGTTCAGCGTAGTTGAGCCGGTTTCAACCAAGCAATGGGCGCTTTGTCCGGTGTGTGGCATTGCCTGGGATGTCTTGATAGACCGCTGCGGCGATCAGAAGTGCAACGCACAAATGGATAACGCGCAGAATGTTGAAGAACGTGAACTTGTATACTGCTATAAATGCGAAACAAAATATCATCAAATTGACAATTTCTGCCTTTACTGTGGTCTGCCGCTGCGACCAATGAATACGGAGAACTAAGTCATGCAATGCCCATATGTCGACTGTGATGCAACGTTGCCTGACGGCTCAGGCAACTGCAACAAATGTCTCAGGAATTTCAAAATGTGTAAGGCAACATCCTGCGGTCGGGCCAACAGAAGATTCGCTAGGTTTTGCCATGCCTGTGGCAGCAGCCTGGGTAAGGACGACAGCCTCGGTGAGAACGAGAACGACTGGGCCATGTTTCAGGGCGGCATCCAGCGTACCGGACTCAACAGGGTGCCGCTCACGCACGGCTTCAGTTCATTTGATCGTCAAAGCCCGCTGGAGACTCTTGGAAGCTTCCAGTTGAGAAACAGGTGTCATAGCCTGCTGCTCTCTGAGGGGCGGCTCATTGCGCTGTCTGCCAATGGAGAGGTGCTGGTTGTCGACGTGCAGGGCGACACTGCAAACGAGATTTCCAGGTTCTCACTCGGCGGAGAGGTTTTTGCCGAGCCTGCAATCGCAGGCGGGATGCTCTTCGCCGCCACGGGGGATTGGATCAAGGCTTACGCCCTTGGCAGTACCGCTGATGGCGGGGTTTCGGACGCACCCTATTGGCAAATGCAGCTAACAGGTCGGGCGCGGCATTCGCTGCTGGCAGTTAAAGACTTGCTCTATTGCATGACTGAGCAAAGCGACGGTACTGAACTGGTGGCACTCAGCCGCATTTTCACCAGCAATCCTAAGCAGACCCGCATGCATCGTTCTCCTGCATTTAGCCCCCTTGCCGGGAAGGTAACTCCCCAAGGCTGCAAGGTTTATTTTATAGAGAACCGGAAGGGCGTTACGCTCTACGAGATTGAGCACACGGGAAAAGACCACGGCGACATGACAAGCAGGACCCTCAACGACCTCCAAGACTACGCACAGGGGACGCCCATCTGTGTCGTGGGCGGCATGCTGTTCGGAATCTTTGGGAAGAGGAAGCAGCTTTGCTGTGTGCGCATTTCCCCGGACGGCAAATACGAGACCCGTGGCGAAGATGTTGAGACTTTCGCCTTTGCAGAGATAAGCACATCAATTCTGGTGTCCTCTAACTGGATAGCCAACACGGGCAATGGCACGCGCGGCGAACTTGACGCTGGTGAGTCCTACCGGGGGATGCCGGTCGTGATTGGCGGCTCCGTCGTTGCCGTGAGCCTGAACGGGGGCATGGTCCGCCTCTACGAACTGCGGGACCTGAGCCATTCCCGTAACTGGCAGTGCAGCGTGAACGGTTCTGAGGTGACGGCTCTTATTTCTGCAGGCCCTTTGCTTATTGTGGGTGATGCCCGCGGCAAGGTCACGATTGCGAGGTTCCCTTAGCCGGTTGGCACCGTATGGCCTGTGGTCCGAGAGCCCTTTCCTCCATGCTGATGCACGAGAAACCACGGAGATGATAATGACTGCTGAAGCCAGGCCCGCATCATATGCCGGTTGCACGCACCTCTGCTTCAGGCCGGGGCTGCGCTGCATAATGCTGAGCGTATTCATTCTGCTGCTTGGGCTTGTCTTCGCACCGCCTGCATCGGCGGGTATCTCCCTTGATAAACCGATTGCGGCGATGATTTTGTATGATGGATCCGGGAGCATGTATCCGGGCTACTCGCCGGGAAAATTCGGCCGCACTGCGCTTAATGTAGGCTTCGTGCACCAGAACGCGGGCTTCAAAAGCTGGCTCAAGAGCTTTATCGCGCAACAGCCCTCCTGCAATGTCAACACTGTTTCCCTTGAGGCGTTCAAGGGACGAAACGAGCGCATTGCGCTGTTGCCGGAAACGGCCATAGGGCGCGCCAATATGGACCAGGCGCTGCAAAATTTTGAAACCTATGTCGCCCGGAACGGCATTGGGCAGAAAACCTACCTTGAAGAACAACTCGCGCAAGCGTCGGCAAGTTTTGAGGGCTTGCTCTGGTTCATCACGGACAACGTCATCGACACAAACAACAGCCCGGAAGTCTCGGACGTTAAACGCCTGCTTTTGTCCATTCGCAACACGCCTCGCTATCGGTCGGCGTTCATGTTCAAGTTGCCTGTAACCGATGGGGATAAAACGCTTAACGTGGCAGTATACGGTCTGCTAGTATCTAACGCAGACCTACCCCATGACACCCTCGCCTGGTTCGACGAGAGGATACGCCGGATGGCTTCTCTGTTCGATGGCGGTGAGTATGTGAAGTTCAAGGACCTGAGTGTCAATCCCGTTTCCCTTGAGCGCGACATCAACATAACGCCCATCGAAAGCAACCGCACCGGACTGTTTACGGAAAACCACACCATTCAGATGGAGCGGGGGTGGAAAATCATCAGCAAGCTGACCCAGCACAGCATTGAGAAAGCGGTCTGCTCAATCACCTTTTCCCAGCCATTCGTTCCGGACGACAGATCCGTGAGGCAGTTCGGGGTAAAAAACATCGAGGCCAAGGCCTTCGGGAATATCGTCAGCGATGTTGCACCGCCGGATATTTCCCCCCGTGCGGAACGCCAGATCTCCACCAAATTACGCTCGACCCAGGACATCACCATCAGCCCGAAGGATTTTCTCAACAAGATCAAGCTTGCTTGGTCTGGGGCTGTCGTGGAGTACAGCGGGGTGGCCACGGTACGGCTTTCCGGCGTGCAGTTGAAGCTTGTGCCGCAGCGCCTGAGCAATATCTATGGAATTGACCAGGCCGCAGAGATTTTCGGCTTCGAGAAGATGGTGACCTTGGGCGACATCCCACCGCTGCAAATTCCCGTGTTTTTCAAGGTTGCCACTGGAACTGGGCGGGCGCTGCCGCTGGTGGCTGTTTTGCTGCTGATCATAGCTGCCATGTGCGCGCTGGTTTGGCGTATGCTCAAGAAGGAGTTTTGTAAGGTCAGCGTCGAGGGAGGGGGCGAAAGCATAGCCCTTATGCGTTTGGGCAGGCAGACGCTGATGCACTCCGGCGTCACACTTGGTCAACTGCGCCGCAGCTTGGGGGGCGACTGGCTGTTCCGCCCGGACACCACCAGGGCGGCGGTCTCCATTCAGCCGACGGCCACGCCCGGCAAGTATACGGTGAAGGTCAACGCCAGTTCCCAGGGCGAGGCGCATTTCTTTACTTTTGCCTTGGAGCCGCTCAAGGGGCGGCTGCTTCTTGTCTCCGGACGTGGGCCGGGTGGCAGCCGGCCGGGCCATGGCGGTGCCCCTCACCAGGGGCCCAAGTCAGGGCCTAAGCCATTGAGAAAGTAGCCGACGAGCGCGGCATTGTTGATACTCATCGCAACAAGGAGATTCAAGTGGACAGCAACACGAGACAGAGTTGGTCAAAGGTCGGATTGCTGCGCGGACAGGCCCGCGTTTTGGGGTTGGCTCTCTGGCTGATTCTGGCCTGGGCAATTCCCGCGTTTGCGCAGGATGCGGGAGTGCATGCCAGCGGGCTCAGCTCGGTGCTCAAGATCACCATGTTCGTCATCGGTCTGGCCACCATATTCGTCATCTTTTATTTCATGGTGTACCCTGTCCTGCTAAAGTATTTTCATCCTGATTACTGCAAGACTCTCTGCATCTCCATGATGCTGCTTTACGCGCTTGGCTGGTTTTCGTTCGGAGCCTATGTGATGTTTGATTTCGGCTATGGATTGGATTGGCTGAGGTGGGCGCTTCTTTTCATCTCCGCACTCTGGCTTGTTTGGTTCTCTACCGTCATGTTCAAGAAAGATTGCCGATAGGAACCGGGACGGTTTCCCTCGCATTCAACCAGATTACTGTCCGCTGGTCAGGAAAGGAGTAGCTCGATGAAAGATCTTTGTGAAAACATCAAGGCTGAATTTGCTGCCCAGCCGACAGCCGTCGGCCCGACACTGGTGGTCGGCCTGGGAGGAACCGGCAAGGACGTGCTGTTCCGGCTCAGGCGCCTCATTGTGGAGCGGTACGGTTCACTAGACGAACTGCCCTGCATTCAGTTTCTGCTTCTGGACACGGACCAAACCAACGAGGCGAAACGGCAGTCGGACATCCCCATTGCCGACGACCGGCTGTATGAGAAGGTCAAATTCCAGCCGACGGAGATCATCAACCTGAGCGTTCCTGGCGGAACCGGTGCCCTGGTGAGCAACATCGAGAGGTATCCGCACATACGCGAATGGTTTCAGGACAAGGGCAAAATCGCCTCCATGGGCGACCTGACAGATGGCGCGGCGCAAGTGCGCATGGCAAGCCGTTTGGCGTTCTATTCCTCGGTGAACTACGAAGCCATTTCCGCAAAGCTTGATGCGATTCCGGGCAGGCTCGGCAATCCTACGGTGTCAGAGATCATATCAAAATCTTTCTCGTTTTCTTACGACATCAAGGAGTGCAACGTCCACGTCATCTCGTCTCTGGCCGGGGGCACAGGCAGCGGCATCTTTTTGGATATGGGTTTTTTGCTGAAAACAAAAATGCAGGATTACAAGCGCACCGCCTATCTCCTCTTCCCATCGCTCTACGCCAACCTTTTGGGCGAGAGGCGGATGCGGGCCAACGGTTATGCTGCCCTCAAGGAATTGAACCAGTACAGCTTCGGAATGAAGTTCAAAGCCAACTGGACAGGGCAGGAAGCCCGCTTCCTGCCGCCCCCGCCGTACACCTATACCTACTTCCTCGACCATCTGAATGAGGCCGGGATGTATGTCGGCAAAGAGCGAGACTCTGTATTTCAGATGATTGCGGAGTCGATTTTCCAGGATTTCTCCTTTGGGGATTTCGCCGGTGCGAAACGATCGGTGCGTTCCAACATGGCGAACTTTCTTAATAACGCCAAAATAGACACGTTCTGGGATGCCAACACCGACACGATCAACCGGCAGGAGGGCGTTACCGGCGACAGCTTTGTGACCCGCTTCAGCTCCTTTGGGCAGGCGAGCATCAGCTTTCCAACCGACAGAGTGCATAATGCCTGTGCCTGCAAACTGGGCCAAGAAGTGCTCGACTTTTGGCAGCACAACGTGGCTGACGATCCCCTTGAGATTCTGTTCACCAGGTTTTTGACGAAACAGAGCGTTAATTTCACCCAGGGTGAATACACCCCCAGTGATGGCAGCCCCCCCATCGACCGCACCGATGTAGTGGAAGAGCTGCTCTGGTACAACAAGGAGGGCCAGGTTTCGCTTCTGAACCAGATTCGCACCAAGGCCATGGCGGTGCGGCAGGAACTTGTGACGCAGCCCAACGGCTCCAAGGCCGCAGCATTGCAAAAGGCGCGGGAAGGGTTCGACCAGTGGCTGGCGCGGGAGGAAAGTGACGACCCTGACGAATGGGGCCAGTGTATTCGCACTGTAGACCTGAACGCCAGGAATTACCTGAAGAATTTAACCGCAGGCATCAGATCGGAAAGTGATGCGGTGTCGAATAATCCGCGGCAAGGCGTTGTATACGCGCTGGCGTTGCTTCAGCAACTCAAACGTTTGCTGGTCAGCGAGAACTTCCGCTATCGCCCCTGGTTCGAAACCGAACTGGCGGCATGGAGCGAGACTGCGCAGTACCAGCTAGAAGCGCTGGAACAGGTGCATCTCGACCTGTCCAAGCATGAGGGGTCCTTCCTGTTCCGCGGTGCAAACATCGCTCGTGACATTGAGCTGCTGGTTGCCGCGGACCAGAATGATGCAGACCAGGGCATCCTGTGCGACTATCTCAAGGCCCGGGTCATGCGGCAGGTGCTCAAGCGCGGCAAGAAAATCTGCGAAGAGGTGGACGCATTTCTGGGAGCCGACAGCCTCGCAGGCACCGGCCTGTTGGGTGAGTACCACCACCTGCTCACGCGTTTCGATGACCTGAAGGAAGGGCTGAGGGGGATGCAGGCCTACTTCGAGGCTCAAAGAGACACCATGTTTGCCGCTAGTTTATACCGCGAAGGGGATACGGACCGCTGGTACAGGGCGTGGATGGAGCCGGACGGCGATTCTGCGAAATATAAAGACACACTGCGAGGCCACGGAGATTCCTTGCTGTCCAATATCTTTGGTGTGGAGAGCGTGACAGCGGCCCTGAAAAAGTTCCAGATGGAAGACCCGGATGCCATCAATCGGCAGATTCTGAAGCATTTTAAGATGTATTTTGCCAAAAAAATCAACCAGCCCAGCGCGCTCCAGCTCTTTTTTGAAAGCGGGCGCTTCAACGAGCAGCAACAGCAGGAAACCATCAACAGGGCCATGAACAACGCGCGCGTATGGGTGCGCAGCCCCGGCAGGGCGGATATCCCCATCAGCGCGCCGCCCCCAGACCAATACCTGTATTACGTTGGCGTGGATATGACGGACCCACTGCTGCTGGGGCGTTTCATGAATCTCATCAAGAACGCTGTTGAAAGTGAGAAGTGGCAAATTCGCGCAACTGGAAAGGACCACAAAGACTCTTTCCACTTCTACAGCGAGTTGGCGGGAATACCGGCGTGCTACCCCTCCTCCGTGAGCGCCCAGGATGGCCTCCGGGACTGCTATAACCAGTACTTCAGAAATCCTGCAGAGCTGGACCCCAACAACCAGGAAGTGCTGCACACTGATAAAAACCGCTTCAAGTTCCAGGATATCATCCCCAAGTCAAGGGATCAGGCCATTACCTTCAAGATGGCCGTGCGCGCCTTTGTTCTGGGCCGGATGCTCGGCTTGGTTGGATTTCGCCCAGCCAAGCGCAACCAGGCCGCCAGCAGGGACACGTTCATCTACACTGACGATTCCGAACGCTTCCATGCTCACAGGACCGTTGTGCTCGGCGAGACCGAACAGGACTCCATCGACTTTTTATACCAGCGCGACGACATCATCCGTCCCCGGCTGCTCGCAAAAATCCAGGTCCGTCTAGACTTCTTGAAGGAAGACATGCGCAGATTGGTGAAATTCCTTCTGCTCGCGGAGTTCTGTCGCACCAATTTGTATCCGCCCGAGGAAGACGCGGAGTCTTTCAAGGACATTCCCTTCCGTAGACTTCTGCCGCAGTACGAAGTCTTGCGAATGGAAATTTCCCGGCATGCGGAGGACCTTTCCGACCAGGCCCTTGCGCAGCTGGATGCCTACCGCAAGGAACTGATTGGTGGCCGTTCCATGGCAAGCCCTCAGGGTGCTTGCGAGATTCTGGCCAGCTTCACCAAGGTCTCCGGCTATTATGAAGTGCAGGCCCTGGGCGAGGTGCAGCAGACTGTACTGAATCGTATGGATGCCCTGGTTCTCGACTGGGACAAGATCCAGCCGCCGGCTGCCGAGCAGCCCTTGCCACAGCCGACAACGGGCGCCTGCTGTCCAATCTGTGGCAAAGGCATCGACGACCGGGCCATCTTTTGTGCCCATTGCCACAAGCCTCTTGGCAAGCACGTCACCTGCCGGAACTGCGGCGAGGACAAGGTGCCGGACTTCGCGGAGAAGTGCTGGAAGTGCGGTTTTCCTGTCGCTGCCGTGAAGGAGATGGTCGAGTGCCCGCGTTGCTTTGCTTACAAGAATACCCCGGACAAGTTCCCGTGCAAGATTTGCGGGTATGATCTGAACAATCCGGAAGAGCCCGCACAGGCCAGTTCGACGATGGAAGAGCCTGTCGCTTCCTCCGCGCCGGGAGGGGCGCAAGCCGAGGCCGAGCAGCCTGAGTCGGATAACGGCGGTGCAAGAACCGATTCTGCATTCGCTCATGCTGCGTCCGAACCGGCAGCCGACGCGCAACGAAATGCCCAGGCGCATCCCACAGGGATGGTGGTATGCCCCAGCTGCAAAGAGATGGTTGTTCAGGGGCCGGGTTTGTGTCCCCACTGTAAGTTCCTGTTGGGCTGATTCAATTGAGCGCGAGGAGGATGAACATATGAGTGCGCAGCGGTCCACGACTGGCATCAAACTGATATTGGCCTTTATCGGCCTGCTGGGGTTCGGCCTGAACTTATTTATAGTGTTAGATGCCGGAAGCGGTGTTTTTGGCATTCTCAAATCGCCCGCCATGCGTTCGGATGCAGGGGAAGCAGGCCCCCCATCGGCTCCCAAGGAATTTCCCGCTTTTGTCGAGGAAGCCCAGAAGAGTATTCTGCTGATCAAATCAAGATCCTGTGCCGATGGATCAAAGATGAGCCTGGGCACCGGTTTCGTGGTAAAAACAGGGTACGTGGTGACCAACGCCCATGTGGTTAAAGATGCCGTTTCTTGCGGCAATCCAGTGTTCTGCAGGGACTACCGCGGCCAGGAACACAAGCTGAATGTGGTGGGAATTCAAGCGCAAGACGCTCTTCTGAATGATATAGCCATCCTCGCACTGGAAGATGGCGGCATTGCGTTGCCCGCACTTACCTTGGCCGACTCCGAGGCTTACACCAGCGGCCACGCTGGCGATAAAATCTTCACGCTGGGCTACGGCACCATCGAAGGGGCCAATGTCCCCTCGTCCCCGGCGATGTCCGGGGTTGGCAGCATCTCGCAGTTTGAACCGGCGACTGGAATGTTCGTCACCGAGAATATGAACTTGAAGCGTGGCAACAGCGGCGGTCCGCTCTTGCTGGAGGGGGAGCGCAAGGTGCTGGGCGTGGTTTTTATGCGCATCGACAATGACTTCAGCGCATCGGCTACGTCCATGGTCATTCCTATCAACCAGGTGAAGCGCTACTTCCGCGAGAAGACAGGGGTTGGTCTTTGATCAGGCCGGTGCAGCGAGGAATCATAACGAGCAAGGCCTTTCTGGGCTGCCTCGCCTTGATTGGCTTGGTCTGCCTGCGCGTGATGAATGCGAGCGAGACCAGCGCAGATTTAGGGATCGGGGAGGGGTAAATGAACGCCAAGCTCAGGGAGTGCGCGAAGTGCAAGTGGCCGCTGCCGCCGCAAGCTAAGTTCTGCAAGCATTGCGGAGCAGAAGCGCATGTCGTTGAACCTCTGCTGCTAACGGCCATCAACTGGTTATTGAAGCGATGGAAGTATTCCGTTGTGGCTGTGTGTCTTCTTCTCGTTGTTGGCGTAGTGCTTCTCCCGGTCGGTGGCCCGAAACCCCAGGGCATATCGCCTGACGGGCACGTCTCTCCCGTGCCGCCCCCCCCTGACACTGGAACCAAAGTTTTGCCCCCCCCTCCACCTCCTCCCCCGGATTCTGGTGGGTGGGAGGCCAAGGTCCTCAAGGATGCGACACAGGCCATCTCAACACCGAGAAGGATGGCAAAGCATATCGGCCCACTGTTTGATCTGCTGCGAAGGGGGGCCTCGAGCTCTCGTAGGCAAGCCAAGGACCTTTTGCTGAGGCTTGCCAACAACCGTTCGCAATTGGATCGGCTTGGCAGAGCCAATCTTCAGAGGTTGAGCGACGGGCTCGCCGCCAGCGGCGACAGCGAACTCGTCGCGGCTGGGCAGCGACTGAGAGAGCAACAACCAACTGCACAGCCGAAGGGCAAAGGCACACTCAACACTGCGGACACAGCTGACCTCGTGAAGATCGACGGAGAGGTGGTGCCTGGCAGAACCTCCCCAGCCTCGATACCGCTGCCCGCCGGGGAGCACACTGTGCAGTTGTTCAGAACAAGAGACGGTTCAAAACCGTTCAGGACGGAGACCGTGACGATTCGGCCAAATGCAGTAACCACGATTTCACTATCCAATTGACGTGACGCTATAACCTGGAGTGGAAGATGAGGGCTGTCATCTTTGCTTTGCTGAGCTGTTTCTGTCTTGCGGTGTTTTCTCCGCCCGATGATGCGTGCGCTAAAAGACGAAAAAAACAACCTGTCGCGCGTACTGTTGATTCAAGTAGCCTGAGCGGTCAGGAACTGGTTCAGCACGCCCGGAACTCGTATGACCACGCGGATTTCAACGGCGCTCTGGTCAGTGCGCAGCAGGCGGAGGCCGTGCTGGAAAGAGGCGTAAGGACCAAGGAATCTGATGCATGTTTGTCCACGGCGAAGTGCATCATTGCGGACATGCTGGTGATCAAGCGCCAGGGGGGCGACAGGAGCATCTCGTTGGACGACATCAGGGAAAAGATCCGTGAGGGCTTGCGCCTTGCCCCTGGCAAGGTGAACGACAAAACTTCGTTCCGGAATCCGGAGACGTGGGTCTATGTGGATTCGGTTGTCGCCGGGTTTGCGAGAGAATCGATCCACGCCTACAACAGCGCCAAACAGGCCTTCGGAGAGGCGACCTATTGTCAGCGATGGAAGGACCTAGGCGACATGATACAATTTTACCCTGACAGTCAGCTCGCCGCTGCCCTCGTCGAAGACACGAGAAACAAATGCGTCGGTCCGCCTCCTTTGGGCAACAACGGAATCCTGTGCCTTCCGTTCGTCATCAAGGACAAGAGTCGTGGCGCCGAAAGCGGCATCGCGGAGTCGCTCACCCCTTCCTTTGTGATCAATGAGCTGAAGGCCGCATTCAGAGATACCGCCTTTCGGGTCATCTCGGTGGAGAATGCAGCGAACTACATGATGAACCTGAACATTGACGACTGGGGCGAGTTCGACGTCAGGCCCGTGCTGCGGTTTGTCAAGGACAATCCCGTGGACTTGGTGCCGAGTCGCTACTTCAACGTGCTGCCGAAGATATATAGGCACAAGCTCCAAGCTATCGCACGAAAGGAAGGCGCGAAGTGGGTCTGTCTTTTCAAGGTTGAGAGCATCAAAGCACAGGGCCAGGATATGGAAGTCAGCATCAGTCTGTACATTTTCGACCAGGGCGATCCGGTCAAGCCTCTTGTCTCCATATCGAAGCGTGCGCAGAACCAGGCGTTCGTCCTTGGCCGTTTCCGGGAGGTGCTGCAAAAGGGCGCCAACGAGTTCTCAAAGCTGCAGTAACTTCGTCGGGTTGCGGCAAGCGGTTCGCTGCGCGCGTGGCAATGGCTTCAGCCAGGCTTCACTGCGCCCCGAACTGCCGCAGGTAGGCGGTATAGAGCCGCACCGGCAGCCGCGAGAAGCGGTCGAAGTCCGATATCCACTCCAGCCCCGGCACCAGCGCCCGCACAACCGGGATGCCCAGGTCCGCGCGCGTCAGGTCCGCGTAGACCGGCGGGTAGCCGTTGGCCAACAGCGTTTCCTCCAACACCTGCAGGTCGCCTTCGGCGCTGCCGGTGGAGTGATCGGGCAGGTCCTCCAGCTTGCGCACGGGCAACCCCTCCGGTGCGGGGCCGGTGGCCGGGCCGGGGAACGGGTAGGGAATCTCCGTCATGGCTGAAATGGCCGCACGCGGGCCGGAGAGGCCAGCGCCCATGCCCTTGTTCACGTCGCCCTGGCGGCCGGTGACGATGGCCTTGTAGCACGGCACCCCGAACTCCGGCGTGCAGTCCATGAACCACACGTGGATGTTGCAGTCCTCATAATCGCGCAGGAGCTTGGCCACGCGCCCGTCGTCCGCCGTGAGCCGGAAACAGCGCGAAAGGTCGAAGGGGGTGACGGCCTCGGCGTCGCGTTCGATGACCTCGCCCAGGGCGTGGACCTTGGCCTCGGCCGGGGTGTTGCCCGATGCCAGCCCCGTGGAGCCCAGGGCGCTGAACAGGTTTTGCTCATCCAGGTTGGCGAAAAGATACACGAACTGCACAGGAACCAAACAGGCGCGCAGGCCCCCGGCGGTGCGCTCCTGTGCGGGCATCCAGTAGAGCCGTTGCCCGGCGTAGGGCGCCTCCAGGCGCACGGAGGCAGGGTTGAGCGCCTGCTGCGTGGTCGAGACCTCGTCGTAGGAGCCGTGGGCCAGCGGGCAGGGCGCGGCCAGACCCATGACGCCGCGCGTTCCGATGCTGGCGTAGGACGACACGCGCTCCGCCACCTCCATGCTGTAGGACGCGCGGGCCGATTCGATGTCCAGGCCTCGGCCGTAGCTGGTCTGCATGCCGGAGAGACTGTAGCTCAGGCCGCCGCTCTTGACGGAAAGCTCCACCAGCCAGTGCCGCAGCAGGGCGATGGGCGAAAGCGAGGCCTTGTGCGCCATCTCCGGCCCGATGAACACGTTCTTGGCCTCCAACTGGGCCAGGGCGTGGGCGGCGGTTTCTGTGGCCGGGCGGCGCGGATTCGCCGGGGGGAGGGTTGCGGCCAGGCCCTTGCGCACCTGTGCGGCCGTGACGACCGGCGCGTCTGGCAACGCGTCCCTGGGGCAGGGCGGTTCAAGGTCCAGGTCTTGTGGCGCGGGCAGGGGCTCAAGGTCCACGATGTTGCGCTGCATGCGCATGGTCCAGGCGTTGTGCAGGGGCTGGTCGGCCAGCAGGTGGCTGCGCAGGTGCAGCGCCGGGCTGTGCGGGGCAAGCTCGGCCGCGTTGAAGGCGGCCAGGCGCGGCAGGAGATGGGCGAAGCGTTCGTGCGCCAGGCAGGATTCATAGAGAAGCGCCGCCAGCACGGGGTCGGTGATTTGGCCGCCGCGCTGGACTTCATCAATGAGCTTTTCCACCTTTTTGGTGCGGTGCTCGCCCATTTTGTACAGCATGTGCTGGTGCATGAAGTCGTCGAGCGGGTGCTGGCGCAGGTGGTCCAGCATTTCGGCAAAGCTCAGGTTCGGACCGGGATGGGCGGCGAAGCAGCCGACGCCGGATAAGGTGTCCATGAGGCGGAGTTCATAGCGCATGGGGGGCTCCTGAGATTGCAATCTGACGGGGATTTTTGGCAAAACGAAACGGCGTCTCCGCCGTACGGGACTTTAGGCCATCATCCGGCCGGGCACAAGGGCGTGAGTATGGTTTCAGGGGCAGTAGCCCGGGCCGGTGGCGAAGGGCCAGGACTCCACACGGTTGCGGCCGCATTCCTTGGCCCGGTAGAGGGCCTTGTCTGCTTTTTCTATCATGTCTTCCAGAATGTTGGAGCCGAACTCCGGTTCGGGGCTGTACTCGGACACGCCGATGCTCACGGTGTTGTCCAGGCGGATAGGCCCGAGCACAAGGGGGTTCACGGCCACGGCGTCGCGGATGCGCGAGGCCAGCATGCGCGCCTCCGCGAGTGAGGCGTTGGGGGCCAGCACAACGAATTCCTCGCCCCCGTAGCGCGCCGCCATGTCCGATTCGCGGATGGCCGAGGCGATGCACCTGGCGATGTGGATAAGGTATTTGTCGCCGACGGGGTGGCCGTGGGTATCGTTCACCAGCTTGAAATGGTCGATGTCGATCATCAGGCAGGAGCAGGGACTGCCCGCGCGCAGGGCCACGCTCAGAATGCGGTAGCCTTCGGCCATGAGGTGCCTGCGGTTGCACATGCCGGTAAGCTGGTCCGTGCGTGAGGTCGTCTGGATGGTGTCGATGTGTTCCTGAACGGTGGTGCTCATGCGGTTGAAGGCCCGCACCAGCTGCTTGAATTCCCGGGGGGCCTCGGCGGTGTCCGCCAGGTCGATGATGTGCCCGTACTCGCCGTCCTGTATTCTTTGCGCGCCCTGCACCAAAAGCCGCAGCGGGTCCAGAAGGGCGCGCGCGATGGCGTGTCCCAGAACCGCGGAGGCCACGACCACCATCGCAATGCAGAAGAACATCAGCCAGCCGAGGCTGGCGGGCATGCTGTCCACATGTTCCGCAAGCCAATAGAGTGAAAGCGGCAGCACGGGCAAGAGCAGCAGCAGCATGCTGTACAGGCGCAAAAGTCCCATGACTCCCAGGCCCTTGAGCCGCAGGAAGGGAAAATGTTGGCGAATGTCCAAAAGTACCGTCCCTCGGAAGGAAGAAGTGAATGGCGATACGTAGTAGCAGGAATCCGCAGCGTGCGCAAGGTGACTGCGGTTAAAGCGCGGGTGCCTGCGGCGCGGCAAGAAGCTGGCGGGCTTTGAACTCACGCAGGCGTGTGCGCAGGTGCTCTGCCGCGGCCGCGGCCTTGTCGCCCTGGCCCGTGTAGGAGATGCTCTCGCCGGAGGATATGGTCATGGTGAGCACCTTGCCCGAAAGCTCCACCGCGGCGATGTCTGCGTAGAAAATATCGCGGGTGCCGTCGTCCTGGGTGATGTAGGCCACGGGCGAGTAAGACTTGAGCGGGAAGATGCGGCCCTTGCGCGCGGCCAGCACCACGGAGTCCTGCTTGGGCGCCATGATGGTGAAGCTCGCCTCGGCCTTCAGGTCCTTGAGCATCCAGTGGCCAATGGACCCGCTGAGCTCAAAGAACGGGTAATGCGGTTCGGACGGGGAGATGGCGCAGGCGCGCAGGCACTCCTTCTCCAGGTTTTCCAGCACGTCCTCCTTGAAGGCCTTGTGGTTGTCCTTCACCAAAAACGCCCCGTAGATGTCGAGCCCGAGGGGGATGAGCAGAAACACGAACCCAGGGAAGCCGCCCGCGAAAATGGTGATGAGGATCAAAGTGAGCGCATAGGCCAGCACTTTCATCTTCGGCGTGGAGCAGAAGAGAATGGGGAGGGCTTCGAGCAGGTCCATGCGAAACAGGTAGGCAATGCCGGATGAAATGGCAAGCGCGCCTTTGCCCTAGCCCAGCAGCCGCAGGGCGTATTTGCCGGTGAGCAGGTCCTGGAACTCCGCCGTGAGCCGGAAGGCCCCGCGCAGGCCCTCGCGTTCCAGCGCCCCCAGGTCGTCCGGGCGCAGTTCGTTGTCCAGGGGCATGTTTTGCGCCAAGGCCACCGCCTGGGCGCGCATGCGCAGGGTTTGCAGCAGGGCCAGGGCCTCGCACAGGCCCTTGGCCTGCGGCGCGGCAAGGGCGCCCATGCGCCCAAGGGCCCGCAATCGTCCAAGGCTGCCTGTTTCCGGCAGGTGGTGCTCCAGGGCCAGCACCTTGGCTCCCTGGGTGAGGGGAAACACGCCGCCGCGCTTCACGTCGAGCTGGCCGTGGCCGCCTGCGCCCCGGGTGAGGCTGAAGCCCCGGAACAATCCCAGCGGCGGGCTGAAGCGCACGGCTTCCAGCGCCATGCGTTTCAAAAGCAGCGCGCTTTCGGAAAGCCGCAGCGAGATGGACTGGCGCAGGCGCCGGCCCAGGGCGGGGTCGGCGGCGGCGTACGCGCCGTGGCCGCTTTCCGGCGGCGCGGGCAGGGGGCGCAGGTCGGCCAGCAGCGATGCCGTGACCACGGCCTCGTCGTCCGGGCGCTCGGCCAGGGTGTCGGCGAGGTCCAGCCAGGCGTCGGCTCTGCGCACCCACAGGGGATTGTCCAGCATGATGCGCCGGGGGCAGGGCGGAAAGCCCACGACCGTCAGGATGGCGGTGAGGCGCTGCCCAAGCAGCAGGAACCATCGCCCTGCTTCCGGCCCGCCTTCGTGGCAGAGCGCCAGGTCCTGGTCCGTGGCGAAATACTGCTCGCGTCGGGCCTGGCTGCCCAGGGTAAGCACGGCGTGCGGCGCGGGCGCCGGGCCGTGGGCCGCCGCAACCTGCGCCAGGGCCAGGCCCCAGGCGCGGGACATGATGCGGTCGTGCATTTCGCTGATGAGCCTGCCCACGGCCTCGGAGCCGAGGCCCTCGGCCACGCAGCGCGCAGCCAGCCGCGTGAGTTGGTGGAAGTTCCGCGTCAGCTCCGCCTCGTCTGCGGCGGCGTCGATGTCTTTGGCCAGGGAGAGGGGGCTTTCGCCCCGCGCGGCGAGCATGTCGCCCTCGCCCAGCAGGCCCGTGGGCGTGCCTGTGTCGTCCAGCAGCACCAGCCTGCGCACCCTGTGGCGCACCATGCGCGAAAACGCCTCGATGAGCGGCTCGGCGCGCCCAACTGTGACGAGCCCGGCGGTCATTACCGCGCCGACCGGGGTGTCGTTCGGCGGCAGGCCGGCCGCAGCCACGCGCACCAGCACATCGCGCTCGGTGAGGATGCCCAGTATCGCGCCGCCCTCCGCCCGCACCAGGGCTGCCGTGGTTCCGGCCGCGGCCATGAGCGCCGCCGCGCGGGCAACCGTGTCGCCCGGGGCCGTGAACACAGGGGCCGGGCAGGAGATGTCGCCCGCGTTGAGCCGCAGGAAGGGGTCGGGCAAGGACGGGGCAGGCTCCTGCATGGCGCGCTCCTTCGCAGTGTTCAGAGGTGGCTGGCGTTGTGCCCCGCCCCGTCGCACTTGCTGGCGGCGGGGCGGGGCGGTCGTCTCCTCCGCTTATTCCACGCTCACGCCAAGGTAGGCGCGGACCTTCTGCTCTGCATAGCGCGCTTCCGCGGCCTCGTCACGTTTGATGACGGAGCCGAGCCAGCCCGCGAAGAAGGCCCCGCTCATGGAG
>Ga0209467_1000956_pt1 | contig 29826 bp, 27 predicted proteins | sample Higcelwee11metaG_FD_187175 | JGI IMG/M metagenome (GOLD analysis project Ga0209467, IMG submission 187175) | Freshwater pond sediment microbial communities from the University of Edinburgh, under environmental carbon perturbations - High... | ecosystem: Environmental > Aquatic > Freshwater >... | reverse complement strand
GCGCACCTGCTCAAACCCGGCGCGCTGCATGCGCGCGGCAAAGGTCGCTTGGTCTGGAAATTGTCTAATGCTTTCAGCTAGATATTGATAGGCCTCCCGGTCACCCGCGACATGTTCTCCCAGCCACGGCAACAAAGAAAAGCTGTAAAGATCATAAAGTTTTTTCAGCGGCGGCAAAACGCCCGGGCTGAATTCGAGACAGAAAAAACGTCCGCCCGGCTTCAGCACGCGAAAAAACTCGCTCAAAGCCAAATCAATGCGCGTGACATTGCGCAGTCCAAAAGAAATGCAGACCAAATCCATACAAGCGTCAGGCAAAGGCAAGGCCTCTGCGCTACCCGTCAGCCATGTGATTTCGTTCAGCCAGCCCGCATCCACCGCCTTCGCGCGGCCCACACGGAGCATGGCCTCATTGATATCGCAAACCGTGATCGCCGCTTTGCCCCCTGATGCGCGGGCACAACGCTGCGCAATATCGCCCGTGCCACCCGCAACGTCCAAAATCGCTTCGCCCGCACGGGGCCGCATTTTAGCGACAAAATGATCTTTCCAAAGCCGATGCAGTCCACCCGACATCAGATCGTTCATCAGATCATATTTATCGGCGACGGAAGAAAAAACGTCCCGCACACGCGCCGTCTTTTCCGCTGGCGCGACGCGCTCAAACCCGAACCATTCGGCTTCCGGATTTTCGGCTTGGTGCGCCTTCTTGTTCATGGCGTTTGCCCTTGAACAGGCATCATCGGCTGCGCCAACAGCGCATCGTAAAGCTCAAAAATAGAATCCCGCCAAAACGGCATAGGGAAAAAGTCTGTAACAAAATCACGCGTACGCATTGCCAGATCAATGCGCCGCGCCGAGCCCATCGCAAGCGCTTCTTCAAGCGCCGCAACCAGCGCGGTTTTGTCTTCCGTCGGCACGACCCAAGCCGTTTCCCCGGCGCGCACCATCTCAGTATTCGCGCCGCAATCGGTGACAATCACAGGCCGCCCAATCGCCTGCGCCGCCAAAAGCTCGGGCGCTTGCCCGCGCGGAAATGCATTTGTCGCCACGACCAAACTTGCCAGCCAGCACGCGGCAGGCCAGTCTTCGCAGACTTCAGGCATAATCACTTTGCCTTCAAGCCCCAACCGCGCGATTTCTTTTTCAATCACGGCGCGCGTGCCGGGCACATCGCGATCATCGCCAATCAAGACGGCATAAATATCTCGATTGCGCAAAGAGGCCATCGCCTCCAAAAGCGCCTTGTGCCCAAAGCCCGGCGCAAAAGGCGTGGCCATCACCATAACCGTCGCTTGTTCCGGCAAACGCCACGCATGGCTAAGCTTTTGAATCCGCTCCGGCGTCACGCGCACAGCTTCGAACCATTGCAAATCAACGCCCGGATAGATGCGATAAAGAAAATCGGTTTTCAGCTTAAAATCCTGCTGCAAATGCCAAACCATAAAGTCCGACGGCACGCGAAAGCGCGCGCCGCGCGCCGCAGCCACTTGCAACATTTTCCGCCGCCCCGACGTCACCGGTACAGGCTCGACCAAATCGACGAGCAACGGCAGATGGCACGTTTGCGAAAGTTTGCTGGCCACGCGCAAAACATCGAAGCCATGCGCATGAATCAAAACAGGCCGTTCGCGCCGCACCAAAAATTCCAGCCGTTTGCGATTCCGCCAACAGGCCATAAGCCCATCGCTTTTCAAGGACAGCTTCGTATGCCGCACGGCGGCGCGCTCCGCCTCAAGCACCAAATGCCCGCCCGCCGAGGCGATCAAAGGCCGCCAGCCAGAACGGTGCGTTTGGATGCACAAATCCACAATCTCACGCGCTTGCGCGCTACGGTCAAGTTCGGCCGCCAGATGCAAAACAGTCGTGCGTTCAACGGCATCACGCTTGTGAGCGGCGCTATTCCTGCTAGAGTAAGGGCTGGAGACAGAGGACATCGACAACAAACTTCCAAGGATGAATCGCATTATGACGAAACTGAGCTTACCGGATCGAGAGCTTGCCTATCAACAACGCTCTGCGTCTCAAGAAAATAAGGTCAAACCGGGTGTGATCTTTTTGGGCGGTTTCGCTTCCGACATGAATGGCTCAAAAGCGGCCTTTTTGGATGAAAAGTGCGCTGCAGCGGGTTTAAGCTACCTGCGTTTTGATTATCGCGGCCATGGGGCCTCCTCTGGCGATCTTGAGGAAGGCTGCATTGGCGACTGGTTTGAAGACGCGCAGTTCATCTTTGACCGCCTGACCACAGGCCCTCAAATCATCGTCGGCTCGTCCATGGGGGGCTGGATCGGCCTTCTCCTCGCCCGCGCACGGCCCGCGCGTCTAGCCGCCTTTGTTGGTGTAGCCGCCGCGCCGGACTTCACGCATGACATTGTCCTGCCCGTCCTCACCGCCGCCCAGAAAGACGAGCTGGAGCGCAACGGCAAGCTTTACGAGCTTGTCTCGCCCCCGGATCATCGGGAAGTTTTGACGAAAAAATTGTTGGAAGAAGGTGGCGACCACCTTTTGCTCCGAGCTCCGCTTCAAATCGATGCGCCTGTACGGTTGCTGCAAGGCATGAAGGACGATCAAGTGCCATGGAAGACAGCGCTCAAAATCACGGAAGTGCTCACAACGAATGACGTCCGCGCGACCTTCGTCAAAGACGGCGACCACCGCCTGAGCCGCCCGGACGATCTCGACTTGCTGTGGCACGCGGTGCAATCAGTTCTAACGCCGAACGCTTAAGCCGCGCAAATATAGCCAGCCGCAGAGCAAGCCACGCCGCGCACAGCATCAGGACGCGTGCACACAAGCCGCGTGCCCACCGGCTCGCCCAAAGCGGCACGGACAAGGCCACCGCGCTCAATAACATCTTGCGCGTCGATAATAGAAGCCCGGCGCGTGCCGCAAGCTCCGGCTTGCACAAATTGGCGCAGCCAATCGATCTTGTTGCCCATACCGCCGCGCCCGCCGCACGATAGCCCTTCGGTTGAAATACCGAGCGCCGCAAGGCTCTGTGTGTCACTCGCAAAATTAATATAGGGCACAAGCCGCGCCTCAGGCTGGCAGGGATTCATCGTATAAACCGCATGGGTCGAAACCGTGATGCACATATCCGCCTTCACAAGACGCCCAACCAAACTGTTCAGCCCGTCATTGTCAGGGAACGTGTCGGGATCATCTTTGCAAAGCGGCGTGTTTTCGTCATTCGACGTAAAATCGTTTTCGTTCAAAATCGGCACAAAGAACGGCAACGCAAACGACCGCTCAAGGTTCGCAAGAAAATTATTTCGCGCCGAAGTATGTCCGTTAGAAAAATAATCGTTACGCAGCAAAATCTGCCCCGCGAGAAACCCTTCGCGTTCAAAAAGCTCAGCATAGCGCGTCACAAGAGCGGGCTGCCCAATCGTAAAAGCGATGGCCTTCTCTTCGAGCAGAAAGTTTGCATCGGGCGACCACCCAAATTGCCGCATGCGCTCACGCCCGGCGCCTACAGCCCCAGAGCTCACTAAAATCACGCGGTTATTTTGGCGTTTAAGCTGAGCAATCTGCTGAACGAAGGGGGTTAAAAAAGTCTCATTTAGACGGCCATCCGCGCAGCTCAAAGAAGCGGTGCCGACTTTGATCATAAGGGTTTGGTTTTGGGGTAACATCTTCATGCTTCTCGTTTAAAAGGGCCTTTTTCCTATGCGCTCCGCCAGTTTTCCCGGTATTGCCCTTTGATATCAAGGTAAATATCTAAGGCCCGATTACTTTCGCCCCCTTATTAAGCCCTTACCTGCCCCACGCCCATGAAAAAGGGGTTTCCTTTAGCCACCAAAAACGTTAAACAAGCGCACTTGCCATCAACCAGACGACAAGAGAGGCCGCCAAGAGCCTCGTCCGGCGAAGGCCGGACAAACAAACAGCTTCAACCACGAGGCTGGCTTGGCAGAAGACATTTAGGATAGGCGACAGAGGTGGCCGAGTGCCTCGTCCGGCGAAGGCCGGACAAACAAACAGCTTCAACCACGAGGCTGGCTTGGCAGAAGACATTTAGGATATGCGGAGAGGTGGCCGAGTGGTTGAAGGCGATCGCCTGGAAAGCGGTTGTACGGGTCAAACTGTACCGTGAGTTCGAATCTCATCCTCTCCGCCATTTAGTCTAAGCCCCAGAGAACCGTTGGGTTCACTGGGGCAGACTATGGCGAATATCAAAGGGTTGGCAGGGGATATGTTTCTCTGTGTGGCCAGTTCAGGGGTGTTTATCGCCTGAGTTCACATCAAGTGTTTCCAAATTCTCCGCCGCCCTAACTGACGGTTGGGTTCGCTCTTCTGGAATTGAAGAATCACCATTTCTAGCATCTTACAGATTGATGTTCATCTCTAAGCAGCTTGACTTCATGGAACATGTACCATCAATTTACTTTGGCCATTGGATTGAGAGAACGAAACTTGGATGCATTCAACATGTATAATAAGCATAAAAAGCAAACACTAAACGCACAGCAAATCAAATGCATTCTGATTGACTATCTTATAAAAAAAAGAAAATCAGATGCTATTCTAGCAACTGAAGTTCCCTTTCTTTCCGGAAAGCGCTGGGCCGATCTTTTGCAAATTCATAAAGGAGATCTTTGCGCCTTTGAAATAAAAAGCTCTATCGATACCTTAAGGCGTTTGGAGGATCAAACTAAGGATTATCTCAACACTTTTGACTTTGTGAGTCTCGTCGTTAGTCAAGGTCATCTAGATAAGGCGCAAAAGATTATCAGCGCCAGTGTAGGGATTTTTGTTGTGAACGAGGAGACATCAGAAGTTAAATTGCTGCGAGCTCCCAAGAGAAGAAGGAAGCACATAAAAAACAACTTGCTTGATTTTCTTTGGCGCGAAGATTTGTTAAGAGCTCTTCGTTCGCAAAAAATAGTGGGCCTTCGTCAGATCGAAACGACAGAGCTAAGGACTCGCGTTAAAAAGGTACTTCCACTTGCCGAGATTCATGATATGGCAGTCACAGCTTTATCGACGAGATATAAGCCTAGGTATAAAACTTTCCTAAAAGAAAAGGGCCGAGAAACCCTCGTTGAGGATGTATCCCTTCTTACAATGAACTTATCTATGCCTTTGTTCTAAGGTATTGTCTTGTGATGTGTAAGTTTGCTCTTACTGCAATCCAGTGAGAGGGGCTGATCCCATGAGGACTCCCATCCGCTGCGGCCTGGATCTCAATGTCACCCCAGGCCGTAATGGCCTTTATCTCTTTATATTTTTTGTCATTTATTACAAGTTTGGCTACGTCAATATATGCATCCTTAATGAATGACGTCTTGTTTTTCTTGGGGGCTGGCCGTTTCCGATAGTAAAAGCAACTTCTATCAAGTGGTGCATCAATTCTTGGGATCCATCCACCACCACCGATCGGATAGCGAACAGGATGTATGGAACCATAGTCTCCATACTTAATGCCTAAGGGTTCGTTTTTGATGGATTCGTGAACATTCACTTCGGCCAACTCAAAACTACCCTTGTCATCACCACCATATCCTGGTGCAACAACGGTTTTAGGGAAACTTGATGACGTGCAAAAATAATTGGTGTTAGTTAAAATTTTAGACAACTCATGGACGCGTTGTGACAGGGGGGATGTTGCCTCTTCCCAAGTTTGTACAGAAACGTAACCAGCATCAAGAATTACAATTAAATTTTCAGGATGCTTGAGCGTATCAACAATTTTTTTGAAGTAGTGCTGAGTTTGCGTGTCGTAAATATCAATCCGGAAAGCAACAGCTTGATGTTGTTTTTCTAGCTCTTTAACCTGAAGGGTGTTGTCAGAGTCATCTGCGTTTTCGTTGTAGTGAATTATAGGGATAACGTTTTCAATTTTAGCTACAAAATCTCTCCATTTCTTGTATCCATCAGAAGTCGCGTATAGGAGCTCTTCTATTTCAGGGTTTGTAAGCGTCGGCTCAAGGGTTAAGTCTAAAATAAATGGGCGTCCTTGCGTCATCTCTGACAGCTTGTTTAAGCGCACATTTACAGGGCCTTCTGGGGCGTTTTTTGTGCGTCTAGATTTAGTCAGCTCAAAGAGGGGCAGAATGCCGTCTTGCACTTGTGGGGGTAATTCATTATACGCCCTAAGCTCTGAATCTGTTGTTTTAAGAATGGGAAGATATTGAAATTTATGAAAATCCATCGTCACACCCTTCTTAATAATCCAAGTTGATGCGCTCTGTAGCGTATCGCTGCAATAGATACATCAAAGGTTTCTGCTAATTCATCTATGGAGCGTTTTCCTCCTTGAATAACTTTTATCAGCTGATCTTTGGGCATAATTAGTTTTCCTGCAAAGTCATTCGCCTCACTTTCAATGTCTGAGAAATCTCCCGTCCTAAGAAGGATACCATCCTCGTGTCTAGCCTTTTGCTGAAGTATAGTGTTGCGATGGAGTACAAAATGGGCGAGCTCGTGCGCTAAGGTGAATCGTTGGCGTCTTTGACTGTGATAGCGATTTACACCAATGATCCATCCGTTAGCACTGGAGAATTCGAGATATCCAGATATATCTTTGTCTGTATCTTGGTCATCAATGATTGTAATTCTATAGATATTTTCTATTATTTCCCGTATGGGTAACGGAAAATAATAAAGGCCGGACGCTTCGATTTTGGCAATCGTTGCCTCATACGAGTTCGTTGCATCAACATCTCGTTCACTTGGTATCTCTTTTCTTCTGACAATTGCCATTTACTGCTCCGGCCCTTTCATATCACTTTTTTCACTTTCTAATACGAGTTGCTCAGAGGTTCGTGGGTCCAAGAATTTCCCCTGTAATTCCTCGATTTGTTCATCAAGCTGATCCATTCGAGCAGGCAAATTCTTGACCCCATCAATTTCATCGAGCCGATCTCCAAAATTTTGTAGTACATTATCGTCTATAGCGTCTTTAAGAAGATCATTAAATATCTTGGAGCTAAAGTGATCCCTTGCTTCGTTGATAGCTGTATCTTTTGAGACTCCACGAATATACATAAAGGCGACAACGCCCATTACACCAATTATGCAGATTAAAAGAGTTATGATGGTGCTGTAATAACTCATGATGGCTGTTAGGACATCGTTTGTCGATAATAATGCCCCCTTATCATAAAGGCGTGCCACGGCTGTCCGTTCACTCTGGTTGAGTGGTACCCTCAGATCACCGTTTGCAGGGTTTATTATTCCCCATGCATTGCCCAGAATATGTTTGTGGCTGTTTGGAACAGCACAAATTATTCCTACAACAAGTAAGAGCGCGCCTAGAATACCTGCGGTACACCCAAAACCACGGGCTGCCCATTTTTTAAAGAGACTCCACATACCCTGTTCCCACGAAGCGACAACGCCTTGTATAGAAAGATTCCCTTATTTAATATACATACCCATCGCTTCTTTGTCGGGAGAATTATTGGTTTTAATTTTGATAAATTTTGCGAGTTGAAATATTAGAGTCAATCCTTCTATAACATATTGATGTTATTGAGCCTTTTCACTTGCTCCGCCCACTCCATCGGCCAATTGTAAATCAGCCGCTCGCGCATGACATGCGCCGGGATATCTCCGCGCAGAATCTGGCTCATGATGTCCGGGGCCATCAAACTGAAGTGAATATGCCGGGATATGTAGCCATCGGATTTTCCTTCTGATCTAGCAATCTCGGTGACGGATTCACCATTATCAAACAACCTCTTGCGCCAGACATAGCCTTGGACGAGTGCTCTGAGCAGTGATTTTCTCTGACTTTCCGGAGCTTGGAACTCATTTGCGCTATCGACGATGCCCTTATGTCTTCCGGGAGATGTGAACCGATATTGGGTTGTCAGCTTGGTTCCGTCTTTCAATCGCATGTCTATGCGGTCCGCTGATACAATGATCTTTTCAACCACCTGAAGGATCGCAGCGCGTTGCAGGATTGGTTCTGTGGAATTCAGGCTTTGAAGAAGATGTGTGGCAAAGTCATCTGATTGTTCTTCAATATGTTTCTTGAGGTTAGCCAGGACCATTTCTTCGATATCCCCGGCGGGGATCCGCAGTCGCCGAGTAGTCTTTGCCTGTGTCATGCTGGCAAGCACATAGTAGCGATAACGGCGACCGTCGCGGATCGTGCTGGTCGGTGTCAGGCGCTCTCCACTATCATCGAACAACAGGCTGGTCAGAATGCTGGGGCCGTTTCTGGTTTTGGTTTTATGCTCTATTCGATTTCCGGCCAATTGCTGCTGCACGGCCTCCCATAATGACATCGGCACGATCGCTTCGTGCTGTCCTGGGTAAATCTTCTTCTTATGACGGATCTGGCCGATATAGAGAGGATTCTGTAGCATCTGATAAAGCATCCCACGCGTTATCGTCATTGATCCTTTTATGCGACCATCTTTTAGGATCCGCTTTTTGCTGAGGATGCTGTTGGCCTTCAATTCATCATAGAGTTCCCAAACGCTGCCGAGAGCCAAATAGCGGTCAAAGATATACCGGACCTTATCGGCTTCATCTGGGATTGGAATAAGTGTCCGCTCCTTGGGTTCATACCCCAAAGGTACAACACCGCCCATCCACATGCCTTTGGCCTTTGATGCCGCAATCTTGTCACGGATGCGTTCACCCGTGACTTCACGCTCAAACTGTGCGAAGGAGAGGAGGACATTCAGTGTCAGTCGTCCCATCGATGTAGTCGTGTTGAATTGCTGCGTTACAGAAACAAACGACACGTTCTGCTGGTCAAACAACTCAACCATTTTTGCAAAGTCGGCCAGAGAGCGAGTGAGCCGATCGACTTTGTAGACAACGATGATTTGAACGCGCCCAGCCTGCACATCTCCCATTAGCTTTTGCACAGCGGGTCGCTCCATAGTGCCTCCGGAGTACCCGCCATCGTCATAGGCGGTTGACAGAAGGTTCCAGCCTTCATGCTTTTGGCTTTTGATGTAGGCCTCGCAGGCTTCCCGCTGGGCATCCAAAGAATTGAAAGATTGCTCCAGACCTTCATCGGAGGATTTGCGGGTATAAATCGCACAGTTAAGCCGCGGCTTGGACATCTGCGCCCCCACGTTTTGCTTTTGGGCTAGCGGATTTTAGCCCAAAGAAAACCCGGCCGTTCCATCGGGTGTTTGTAATCAACCGCGCGATCTCTGAAAGGCTGCCGTATTTCTTGCCATCATAGATAAAACCTTCTTGCCCGGCGGTGACTTCATAAACCTTGCCGTTCCAAAGTCGCCGCAAACGTGTGCCGATCTTGATTTGGAGATTTGTTGTGAGAGAGCCGGGGCTGCGTTGATAATCTCGTGCCAGCCTATCAAGGAGCTTCTGATCCTCTGACTTCAAGCCGCCATGCGCTGTCTCCTGCCATCGGAATGCAATCCCACGGATCAGCATTTCCCTGCTAATCCTGTTCGAAGGCATGTTCCTATAAATCCGGTCCCACTCCGCCAGCAATTCCGCTCGTGACCACTCCGCCAACTGAGCAATTTTATTATCCAACTCATCTTGCATGTCCGACCTCCTGTCTGGTCCTACACACGCTCTGTTCGAGACGGAAGTCCAGTCTATTTGCAAGAATGCCTAGCTACTTTGTGGGGGGCTTTGACTATTTTGCAGAATAGCGCGTGTGCGGTCCGGGAGTCTTCGCGAAACTTGTCCAACGTCCAAACAGCCCTATCCTAAATCTTGAGCAATTCCATTGCGCACAAGGAATGCCAAAACGTCACCACCCCAGACGACGCAACTTATCGGCACTTTAAGGCCAAGAAAATCGGACTTATGTGTAGGGTGTTTTGTGGCCATAGAAACCTCCGTTTATGGCACACATGCTCTTTCAGAGGCAGAAGTAGAGTAAAAAATCTTCGATAGAATTAGCTGACATTTACGTTGATAGTTGCATATCACATGGTAGCGGGTTAAATCGGATGTATGACTGACGAGAACGCAACGGTATTTATTGACACTAACGGGTTCATTCAACTACGGGATCTGAAAGATCTTCCGTGGCTTGATTTATTTCCAAAAGCCAAAAAAATTGATCTGATGGTGGCCGCCGTTGTCATCGAAGAACTCGACAACCACAAAAACAGCACGAATAGGCGGAGACGTGATCGAGCGCGAATAGCATTAAAGATTATTGATAATGCATCGAAAAATCATGATTTGGCATTAACTTTGCGTGAGGAACCTTGTGTTGTTCGCCTTGTGGTTTATTCCGGAACAAAGTTTGACTGGTCGACAGTTCCCGCTCTAGATCCCTCAAACCCAGATGATAGACTTGTCTCTCAGGCCATTGCGTTTGGAAACGGCGCGGCAGTCCTTTCACATGACACAGGGCCGCGCATACGCGCTCGAATAGCCGGTATTATGGCCTATGAACCGAACGAAGATTGGCTTCTTCCGGCAGAGCAAACAGACGATCAAAAAGAGATAGCCTCCTTAAAACGAGATATTCAGCGGATTCAAAGCACATTTCCTGCAATCAGCATTCATTTCAAAAAAACAGACGAAGAAAAAGATTCCGCATTTTTTCGTGTTCCTGTCCTGGATTCAATCGATGAAAAGACGAAGAAGGCATTGGTAGATAGCTATATGGCACAAAATCCACGAGAGCATCTCTCTGTTGGTTCTGGCCTTTATCTAATGATTGGGCATAGTGAGGCCGACATCAACAAATACAACGAACGGTATGAACATTTTACGGAAGCAGTTCGATCATATTTTGATAATTTACATAAATTAGTGGCAACTGCATCACGGGGCGTTGAGATTGATTACTCTATCCATAATGAATCAGGAACTACAGCGAATGGGTTGCGAATAGAGCCAAAATTGGCTGGTAATGGTTCAATTCTTTCTGAAAGAGAGGATATGGGGCCAAGAATCCCCTCTCTTGAATTGCCAACACCTCCTGAGAAACCTGCAAAAATATATGATTATTTTCGTAGCCCCTTGGAACACCTAGATATTCCTACCTTAGCTGAAGTTAATAGGCCTCGGGATCCGGTGCGCTTTTACTGGCAAAGCCGGCCTAAGTTTGGATCTACTCATTCTGCACTCCAATGTCAGGAATTTAGGCCGGAACGTCGATTTAATGATGAGCTTCTGATATTTCCTCACGAATTGCCTTTTTCCGGAACCGTTACCCTAGATATAAGCGCCTCAAATCTTCCAGCGCCTGTTCGCGCAGAGATTTCAGTGGTTATTCAGGAACAAAGAACGGATTGGAATGATCCGGCTGTGCTATCGCTTCTTCCAGATTTTTTGCGCGACATTTTGGGATATAGGCTGCAATAGGGGCATTGGGGAATAATTTAATAGCTCGCCTACGGAGTGTTGATCACAATAAGCAAAACAAAAAAATAAATCTTCCGGAGTTTAAAGCCTAAAGCACAGAGCAACTACTTTCCTATCCTCACATCAAAACATCTCGAGGGTCTATCTGAAGAGCCTCGCACACGGCAATGAAATCCCCGACCGTCAGCTTTCGTTCGCCGGTTTCATATTTGGAAACAAAGGATTGAGGCTTTTTGAGCCGTTTGGCCACGTCGATTTGTGTCAGGCCCGCTTCTTTGCGCGCCTGCGTAAGGGCCTTTTCCAGCCGCTTATTGATCACTTGTGGGTCTATCTTGGCCATGACTGAGCAATTCCTTTGCTCAGATTCATTAATCCCAGTTTCGGATTAACCCGAATTAGGATATTTTGCTTGATATGTAGGCCAAGAAGAGCGTTATTGGGGTGGATTTAGAAGGAGTTACCCTGATGCTCAGAATTGATCGCAAAGATGCCAAATTGACCACGCTGGCTACGCCCAAGCTTCAGGAGGCAGGGATTGCCGAGAGGTACGATCTACAGCGCATGATCCGCTCCTCGCCGGAAGCGTTCTTTGCAGAAGTTCGGGAGCCCTTGCTGCTTATCGGCGAAGAGATCATGCCCTCCGATCTGGTCGGGGATCGGATTGACCTCCTGGCTGTCGACAAGAGCGGTGAGATCGTCATTATTGAGCTGAAGCGGGCTAGCGAGAAGCTTCATCTCCTGCAAGCCATCAGCTATGCCTCAATGATCGCCGAGTGGCAGCCGCTTGATTTCATAAAGCAATATGCCGGGTTTGCTGGGCTTTCTATTGAAGACGCCACACAGAAGATCGAAGAGTTCCTGGATGAGGGCGACGCGGATCTTTTAAATAAAAGCCAGCGCATTGTCCTTTGCGCTGAGGACTTCGATTATGTGCTCCTTACCTCGGCGCGATGGCTTTCTGAAAAGTACGGCCTGAGCATCCGTTGTTATGCCCTCAGCCTTGCCTGTGATGGCCAGTCAGAATATCTCAGCTGCTCACGGACGTTTCCATCACCGAAGCTTGAGGACACAGCGCGCCGTGTTCGCAGACAGCTCTCCAGTGGCCGCGTAAGTCCAGAACTGGGTTGGGATGAAATCATAGCTCAAATCGAAAATCCAGATCTTGCAACTTTCTTTAGGGAACAGATCGAACAGGGCCGCCAGAGCTATCCCAACAGGCGCTCGTTGCTGTTTAGTCTTCAAAACGTGAGGCTGTTTACCGTTACGGCAACGCGCCAATACGGATATGCCATCCAGAAGAAACGTTTTGCTGACGATCTCGCTTTCTGGCAATCCCGTTTAAACGACAAGGAAAGCGTTGAGACGATTGGCGAAGGACGTGAGCTGCGCTTCTATCTCAAAACTAAGGACGACATTAATGCTTTCCGCGCGGCACTGGAAGAATTTGATCGTTCGCTTCCAGAATTTCAATCTGCCCCCTTTATCGAATCCGACTTAGCTTGATCCGGCTCCGCGGCAGCTTTTTTTCTTTCTTGTTCTGCCTGATACGCCTCATGCATGCGGCGAAGTTTTGCCAATACGTGTTCACGACTATTCTCGTGTTCGAGCCGCTCTTCTTCTGTCTGTGGCCGGAAGGTCGTGATTTTTGTTCCTTTCTGTGGATTTAAAGCCTCCGCAAGTTTCATCAACAAAGATGTCGAACGGTGGTCTCCCCCGACCGCCTTGTTGACAAGCTGTTTCGTAATGGCTCCGGCCTTTGATGATTTTTTGCGCTTACCGTTTTCAACGATTACGACCTGAGATCTAAGCTCTTGATCCAAAAGTGTACCAAAGGTATCTCGTTCCTTTTTCGGGCGACCTTGTGGGTTGCCGGAGCGGCCTTTCTTAAAGCGGGTTGCCTCTGGCGGCTTGCCGTAACCGACATCGTAATCACTCTTATTCGGCATGGGGCGCCTCCGCCGCGAGCTCGTCAAAACGCTGCCCTGTCTCAATATGCACGGCTTGCTCACCGGTGTACTCCTGCCAACGCCGGATGCAGCAATCCACATAGGCGGGGTCGAGTTCGATGCCGTAACAGATGCGTCCCGTGCGCTCTGCCGCGATCAGGGTCGTGCCACTGCCGAGGAACGGGTCAAACACGATATCATCGCGCTCACTGCTGTTGCGCAGGGCACGCATAACGAGCTTGATCGGCTTCATGGTTGGATGGAGGTCATTACGAACTGGCTTGTCGAAGTGCCAAACGTCGCCCTGATCCCGCGCACCGCACCAATGCCGCTTTCCGGTCTCGGATCGCCCATAAAGGATGGGTTCGTATTGACGCTGATAATCCGCCCGCCCCAGCGTGAAGGTCTGCTTGACCCACACGATGAAGGTCGACCACTTACCGCCAGCCTTTGTAAATGCCTCGTAGAGCGTGTGGAGTTCGCTTGAGGACATGCAGATATAAACCGCGCCGTCCGTCACCGCGAGGATGTTGGTGCAGGCTGCCAACAAAAAGGCGCCGAACCCTTCGCCAAGGTTGTCGTTAAGGATGGGGCGATCCGTACCGCGCATCTTGTCCTTGGCACTGTTCGCATAATCAACGTTATAAGGCGGGTCCGTGAAGGTCATGACGGCGCGCTGCCCGTTCATAAGCCTTTCAACCTCAGGGAAGCTTGTGGAATCGCCGCAAAGCAGACGATGCCGCCCTAACTGCCACAAATCTCCGATCTTGCTGATGGGAGGCGTACCAGGCATGGACGGAGGCACATCGTCCTTATCTGATTTGTCATCGTCGATCTCCAGCCCCTCAATACGCATCTCGATCTCATCGAGCGTGAAGCCAATGGCTTCAATGTCGAAGGTTAGGTCTGCCTTAGAAAGCTCACAAAGCTGTTCAGCGAGCAACCGGTCGTCCCAAACAGATGTGTCAGTCAGACGATTGTCGGCTATCGCGAAGGCTTTTGCCTGCGCGTCGGTGAGATGTTCAAGCTGAATGGTAGGAACTTCCTGCCAACCGAGCTTTTGACAGGCAAGGATTCGCCCGTGGCCTGCGAGAACCTTGTTATCCTTGTCAATTAGGACGGGGACGTTGAATCCAAAACTGGCGATGCTCTTGGCGATTTGTGCAATCTGCCGTTTGCTGTGCTGCCTTGCATTCTTTGGATCTGGGTGAAGAGATGCAAGAGGCTTACTAACTATGCAAAGGCTGTTTTCTGGTGAGTTATAAGACATGGCGATCCTCCGGAAAAGTGGGAACGCCTAGGCTTTTAACTGGTTGTTTTTGGTATTTGGCTCGCACTTACCAATTGAATCTTAAGGCTTTTTGATATAACGCCGGATGGTCTCTGGTTTTTCGCCTGAATCCTTAGCTATCTGATTCGCAACTTTGAGAATACTGAGCCCCGGAGAGGCCTTCCAGATAACCTCAGCCTGTTTTTGCCATCGCGCATAATTTTGCGTGCGCTCAAACTTGTTAACCGTGCCGCCAAGCGAACTGCTCTCTAACAGCTTGACGCCACGATAGGTGTCCGGCTCAAGGACCGTGATCATCGAGTCAGCAACGGCATTCATCATATGAATAGTTTCAAGAACGGCAACTTTTGTTTTCTTCAACTTAATCCACTGTCGGATACGACTTAAGTGGGCGAGAATGTTGACAGCGTGAAAGGCTTGCTCATCTGGAAAATCCGCGGGTTTCTTTCTCAAATGTACGGCCCAATTATCATCAAGACCGTACTTCCGTAAAACAAGACGCGCTTTTATCTCAACCTGATTCAGCAACGTATCGGTTTTGGGAACACGCAGCAGTTTCCGGCCTGCCTTGCTCAAAAGCAATTCTGGCGTGATCGGCATTCTTGTGTGCGTAATGCCGAAGGTTTTAGGCGTACGTTTTTTCATGTTGGTACATTATATGTAAGAGGATCCAATCTTCAAAAGATACCGAAAGATATTTCTAAAAATATCTTCTAAATTTTCTCTGATGCCCTGGATGCTAGTACAGATTCATGCACAAAGTGCTAATTAATTCTTTGCTTTTTTGTATTCAAGTTGCCAGTGAATTTCGTCTGAAGATGCGACGGTAAATCCAAGGCCTTCATACAGCTTTTTTGCACGAGTGTTTTCTTTTAATGTTTGGAGCTTTAGCGTCTTGGAACTCTCGGTAGCCATTTTCATAAATTTCATTATTAATGCCGTCCCGATGCCCTTGCTCTGATATGGGGGAAGAATAAAGATTGGGCCGAACCAAATGTACTCATTTTTGTCTTGCCAACCGATTACACCCACATCGTTTCCATCCCATCTAATAATATGAGGACTCCGTCCATCGAAATCCCTGTCTGCCGCCATGTCTTGCATTTCCTCATCCCATCCAAACATGGATTCTATAACTTTACGATAGGCGACATGATGCGCTTGCCTAAAGAAGGCCCGATCTTTTTCTGTCATTGGGATGAGGTCTATTTTCATGATCATTTATCCTTAGTAAGGAACCTGTACATTCGACGAGTTTAATTAAAATTCTTATAAAACTCAAGAAGCCCGAAAGCCTACAATCTCTTAGTCAAGCGATAGCGAACTAGATTGTTTTCCATCCCCCCTTTATGGAAGAGCACTGCCCACCTACTAGGTCGCCTTAGCTGCTTCAGCACCTAAGATTTCCCCACTTGGAGATCATCGTTTGATAAACACGTGCAGCACGGTAAACCTGATTGATTGACACAAATTCGTTTGGTCTATGGGCTTGCTTTAACGAGCCAGGCCCAAAAATTACTGTGGGAATATGGCATACTTCGGAGAGGTGGCCAGCGTCAGATCCCCCTAAGAATGAATTGAAGGAAGCAGTCTTTCCGCACACTTCAAGAAATGACTGCTCCAACATTCCGAGCTTATTACTAAAATTTTTGTGGTGTTCAATATCCCATGCCAGCATTCCGGTTCCCTCATAGTCTTCAATGGAATAGGTCGCTCCAAAATTATCGCAAATAGTTTTTGCGGTGGACGTCAACCCCCGTATAAGTTCGTTTCGATATTTTTCATCTTGAAACCTGAGATCAAGGGTGAATGAGCACTGATCTGGAACGCTTCCAGGATGCTCTCCACCACAAATTTTGCCAACATTTACATTTGGAAACTCAGGAAAGAATGCATCGTTTGTTTCTTTAATAACAGTATGGCGAAAGGCGCAAATAATTTCAGAAGCGACGTGAATGGCGTTGACACCATTGGCATGACATCCTGCATGAGATTTGACGCCGACAACGTTTACAGTCTTCCATGCGTTTCCAAGGGATCTTTTTACAATCGTCATATCCGTGGGCTCTCCAACTATTGCAAAGGCTCCACTTATATCAAATTTACTGACTAAGAATTTTGTTCCGAATGCGCTATTCATCTCTTCGTCTGCGACAAACTGAAAAACTACTGGCCTCAGCAGTTCTTTTTTACGAGCTTTCGCGATTGTCGCCAAAAAGGCCGCAATTGAAGCTTTCATATCGCACGCTCCAAGACCGTATATTTTGTTATCCCGTCGATGTGGCTTAAATGGGTCCGTTTCCCATCCGTCCCCAGCTGGCTTTGTGTCTATATGGCCATTGAAAATAAGCGCATTCTCATCTCCAAACACGTTGTCACCACCAAGAACAGCAATGATGTTAGGGCGATCTTCTTCTAGTGAAAAAATCTCGTGTCGTACATCTAGCTTCTTCAGCATCTCACAAATGTAGCCGGCTATTCTTGCTTCTTTGCTGTGAGGTGTATCACTTGGTATAGAAATGAGATCTTCTAAAATTTTAATAGGATCGCACATTGAGATGTTACTTATGACATCAGCCATTCACCAACCTCTTTACGTTAGCGATTTGGGTGAAGATTTTACTCAGCGAAACACCAGTTGGGCAAAGATTCTCGCATGGAACATCTTTTGCACAATCCCCACATCTCTCCGTGAAAGCCTTTGCTGCGTCCATTTTGTTTTCTTTGAGCATTCTAATGAACCCGCGCGGCGAGCATACTTCCGTATGGGTTTCTGCATACTGAGAGCAGTCTGCCATGCACAAGCCACAATGGGAGCATTTTATAATTTGAGCATCTATCTCCGCATAACCGGTTGGGCTTTTCTCTGCCAATGAGCAATCAAGAAAGTTTAGCATCCCCGGAGCATTGCTTATTCGCGCACGATCTTCGTAAGCTGGGCTGTTGCCGTCTTCGAGGTGTTTGAGTAATTCGCCTTCAATGTTGTCTTGTGTGCGAATGCTATCCGAAGCGAAAATAGTTCTTTCGCCTTTTTCTCCTACAAACCTGATAGATACTAAGCGATCCCCTAACTGCGAACTAATTTTTTTAGAGACGTCAGCTGCGTTTTCGATGTTGTCATAAAACACAACGGTGTTATCTTTTGGCATTAGAATAAAGTCAGTCGAGAACCCACATATAGCATCAGCTGATTTGATGTCATGATATGACACGATCAAGGCTTCCTTGCGGGAAGCAGCGTACGGCGTCGTAAATATCGCTGAGCACTCCATTGAAGGAACGCATTTATCAATGGATGCAATGACATCGGTATCATTATAGGCAACAAAGAAAGCTTGCCCATCATGGTAATATGTAGCCATCACTTGCTTCTCAATTTTTTTATAGCCTTCCAAATAGTCTGCGACTCCGCACTTGCCAGAAGAAAGGAGAACGTATGGAGACTCTTTGGGCAAAGGAAATGCTTTTAAGTACAAATTTTCGACTTTGCTGTTTCCCTGTGTTTTTAGCAACATAGAAACCAAATTGTAGTTTGAAACATTCTTGAGAACCTTCTTCCCGACAACACTCGTAATGCCATCTCTGCAAATCTCTGCCCCCATGAGCAGGTCTCTGCCTTTGTAAAGATGCGGAGACAGATTTGGAATATTGTCTCTAAAGAAAGCTAAGCATGATGTATTAATTACAGGGGTTATCGGCAAAACCAATTTGGTTTCGTCAAGCGATCTTTGGATTTCAGCCACTGTTTTGTCAGCGGGAATACTAAGGACGCCGTTTAAGGCTTCTTCTTCCAATTTATCCGATGACTGTTTATTCTCTCTTCTAACGCCACTTTTCCTAATTTCAGCATCCAAAAGTTCTCCGCGTTTTTCGTCGGCGACTAGTTTTCCTGCTGCCAAATTGGAAGCAGGGTCAAAAAAAGACATAACTTTCTTGATCTGATCTATGGTTTCTTTTTTCTCAAAAAGAACAGCAATATCTCTTTTTTCTTCTCCGCCCCCATGCTCCCCGCTCAAGGCCCCTCCATTAAGGTGTGTAAACTCAAGAACCTTGAACCAAAAAACCTGAAGCTTGTTAAGATCGTCGATACTGTCAGGATTATAAAATATTGTCGGGTGTATATTGCCGTCTCCAGCATGAAAGGTATTCATGATGGGCACATTAAGCTCATCGCCAAGGCTGTATATATGATCAAGGCAACCTTTCAACCTTGTTCTTGGAACAACGGCATCAAATAGGAAATAGCACTTTTTTCCACTCGTCTCTATTGTGTATGATACGTTTTTCTTAACGAGGCTCGCTCTTTTGGCCATTAACTCAGACGGAACAGAAGACCTTTCCCATGATGATGCGTGTTTTTTTATTAGAGAATCTATGCGGGGAGCAATTCCATCTATATAATTCTTTCCACCACGAATTGAGCAAATCAATGTGGCTGATTTGTTCTTACTGACTCCGGGAATATAAGGCGATGTTGACATGTCCATCGCAGAAAACATGATGCCTTCTTGGAAGGATTCGATAATAATATTTGTGGCTTGCTCGATGTTGTCACATTGGATTAGCCAGACTAAGCTATGTGGAGGGCGCGGAATCGCTCTAATTTTTGCTCCTAATATCACGCCCAAGGTTCCTTGAGATCCAATAACAACGTTTTTAAGTGAGGAGGCTGTGCTGTAAGGAGCCAACGACCCCATCTTTACGGTCTTTTTGTATTTTGGAATGTAGAAATCAACCTCTTCGACGTAAGAAGATGTAACTCCATATTGATAACAATGAGGTCCTCCGGCATTCGTCGCTATGTTGCCGCCAATGGTGCTTACTCGGAAACTCGCTGGATCAGGCGGATAAAAAAGATTGCAGGTTTCAAGTTTCTTGTGAACGTCTTCGGTGCGAGTTCCAACGCTTACCGAGAAGATCCCGTTCGGTTCCTCATTCGGAGGAGACGTGCAAAGCTTGCTTACTATAACTTGAATTTCGCCTTCATTAGGAACAGATGATCCAGAATAACCTGTCCCAGAGGCTCTAATCCTATAAGGAAGACCTTTGTCACCTAATAAGCGGAGAACATACAACAACTCTTCTTCTGTTCTTGGCTCAACACACAAAGCAGATCTGCGATCCGTCAGATAGGCGTCTCTTCCATATATATAGCCGTCCGTCGAGCAAACAATCCCATTTTTTTCAAGAGCAGAAAATAAGTTTTCCATTTTGACCGCCATACAGGAAAATTTCCCAAAGTTTGAGAGTGGGCACCATGCCTACATCTCTCCATCAATTGCGAATTGGATCCAACTATAGTCAAACAAGCATTTTAAATTTACAGCGATATTTTTTCATGATCCTTCATCCCCGAATTTTAATGCGAGGCTATACGAAAGTGTTTGTCCTTAATAGCCACCGGTGGCTATTCTGAACTTTCATTTCCGAGCGCACGCGTTCAGAAAAGCGGGACCAAACTACAGAGCAAACGCCAACGGCATCTTCCCAGCACTTGACCGCATCTTCTTTTGTCTCGAGTTTATTGGCCTCAAGATCTTTTGCCATTAGGGAGACCTTTGTCGCTGCAGCGGCTACATCTTTCCAGCCCAGAGAAGTGTAATAATCTTCTTCGGTGCGGCCATGAAGAACTGTTATGTGCCGTCCTTGGCTCATATCCTCGAATGGAAGGGATATAAGAACGGCATCTCTCATGGATTCTATCGCATACTTTACGGATTCTTCTGACAACATCCTTGGGCAAGAGTCCCATGGCAGCGCATTAGGTAAATGATCAAGGATATTTCTATATCTTGTTTGCGCTTCGTGAATTGACTGCAGCCACTCTTCTTCAGAGGTTGGTTGCATTTTGAGAGCGTCAAGAATATTTTCCTCCCCCCACAACATTCGATGAGAGGCAAGCCAACCAAGGCCTATTGTGGGGGCTAGTGAGAAGCGACTATCTTTGAAGTGGTCATCAAAGACCTTTGTAGTCAGCGTGAGGGTTGGCCAGCCTGCTTTTTGCGGATCCTTCCAAGAAACCGTGTACGGATGACAATCAACCTCAAACCCAAGCTTTCTCTTTGTCAAATCATCACGGGTTTTTGCCCATAGAGAAGCAAGCTCAATTCTGAGTTTTCCAGAACAATTTGCATGGGATACGAAATAGACATTCACGTTGGGGTTTCTGGGATTATGCTTTCCCCTTACAAAACTGCCGGTTAAAAACGCGCCTTTTACCAAATCTTTTTTCTCAGCGCAGAAGCCTTGAATGCCGCCTAAAAGATTTTGCTCAATGAGCATTCCCCATTTTATATCTTCGGACATGATACTTTCTCCCAGTTTCTGGTTTGAGAAGACTTAATCAGTGCTTCTGCCGTCAAGATGCCCGCATGAACCTGTTCCATCGGGACCCTGTATGATGGGCGTTCACAACGAACACTTTCTGCAAAATGTGATAGCTCTGTATGTATGGCGCCCTGTCGGCGTCCATCTATTTTAGGCCAGAAGAAGATCTCCGGATAAACCGCTTGCTGATTTGTCCAACTATGGACCACAGGTTCATTGCGCACGATCCATGTCCCGTCGCTTGTCAGAATTTTACTGTCAAATTGAAAGCCAAACGGACAACCGTGTGCTATATGCCAGGCGTTTTGAATAACGGCTTTGGCTCCATCATCCCACTCCAATATTCCGGTGACAATATCTGGGTAATCCTTACCTAGTAAGTGAGAAACGCTAGACATGACTCGAGAGGGGGCGGTGCCCTTAAACCAGATGGCCATGTCGATATCGTGTATGCATGCCCCAAGGTAAGGATGTATGCGACCGTAGACTTCATGAGAGCTAACCTGAAAATGCCTCTCCAATGACATATGTCGCACTTGCCTCTCGTCAGATGAGGCTATTTCTTCATGCACAGTCATATATCGTGAGTCGAATCTAAGTATCAGTCCGGCAAATAGTTGCTTGCCAGCTTTCCGAGCAAGTTCAATTAGCTCTCTTGAGTGCCCGGAAGAAAGTACAAATGGTTTTTCAACGAGCACATTAACACCGGCCTCCAGCCCTTGGCGCGCAACGTCGTAATGCGTGCTCTCTGTGGTCACCACATCTAAAAGATCTGTCGGGTGGTTGGATAACATTTCTTTTAAATGCTCATATACCGGGACCTCAGGAGCCGCAGCCTCATTCAGAGATTGCCCTGCGTCACGATGAAAGGTGTCTTGCGCATGAACGACGTTGGTCGCATGTTGTTTTTTATCTTTGTCACAGCAAGCAACAACCTCAACTCCAGGAATCGAGGCCCACGCCTCTCTATGAATGCGCCCGAACCAGCCCATTCCTGCAATTGCAACTTTAATTGTTCTCATGTCTTAATGTCCTTTCTTCAGAAAAAGGGGTTTTCTAGTCTAAGGGCTCTCTGCCCTTGATTCCTCTGCAGTATAACGTTCTTTTTCCCGTCAATCCTGCAACACTTTTCCGCGCCGCTACAGCGATCATTATCCAAGCGATAGAAAGACCCCAGCCCAGAAGCAATGGAACGAGCATCATCTGTCAAAATATTTCCTGCGGAGGCAGCGCCGGATGTTGCCTTCATAACACACGGAAAGACGGAGCCATCCGCCCTAACAAGGCAACGCAAAAGAGATATGCGACACCTATCAAAATCATCTACAGGTGAATTGGGGGTAGAGAGAGAAGGGTCAACAAAGTTCGTTTGCGTCCTCACGAAGACATCAAACTCGCCATCTTTTTTCATAAGAGAAATGACCTTCTCTTTCTGAGAAAGCAATTCACTTTTCCAAGATTCTGTAAGATCTGGCGATTGTAGGCGATCTTCAGCGGCATAATTAGATGAAGGACATGAGCAACTCTGTATTCCACATGTAAGACGAAATTGCACATTAATCCGATCTTGACCAGATGGCATCAGCCTCGTCAGATCAAACATCGCTTTGGTGAAATCGGCAGCTACATTTAAGCTCGATTTGTTCAAGAGATATCCGATGCCAACATTTTTTACTCCAGAGGAAGCCCATAGATTTAAGACTTTAATACGCGACTCATATGAAAAAGAGTTTCCCTGCTTTTGCTTCTGGTGTGTTTCCGATGAATGCGCATCCAGAGAGACGCGGACCCAATCCAAAACTGAAGCAGCCTCGTTGCCAGGGAAGGCGGCTCCGTTTGTGATGAAGCCAAACTTCGTGTTGGGCAAGAGTTCTTTTAGGCGAATTAAAACATGTTCAGTTGTATATTCGCCGATGTTGTAAAGAGATGGCTCGCCACCTCCGGCAACGACAAGTGCTCGCGGTTGTAGTTGGGCTATCTTAGGAAGATCTTCGTACGGGAATCGAGCGCCATTTCGATTTGAATAGGTACAGTATGGACAGCGCAGGTCACAACGATCGGTAATGTGAAATTCAACCAACGCAGGATGGATTGTTCCCCCGTTTGCAAGAGCCTTCTCGTTCTTCTTGAATATATCCAAGTGCCCTAAAACCCTGGAAGGATTTCTCAATTCCTCAACAATATTGGCATTTTTCATTGTATTTTCCTTTGTATGAAGCTATCGCAGCATCAATTAGTCGTAACGCTGTCACCCCTTCTTCTCCGCTACACAAATCGTCTTCCTTTTGACCGCGTGTTACAGAGATAAATTTTGACAACTGCTCTCTATAGGCAAGAGGCATAAATTCTTTCTCTTCATGAACGGTTTTTCCGTTAAGACTAACTCTGCAGTAATCAACTACGGTCAACTCCCCTTTAGTGCCTGTTATGGTTAGCTTGTTTCTTATGATGTCAGAAGAAAGACTGTGGCGAATATAAATCTTCTTGCATTTTTCATGGGCCATCTTTAGTTCGAATCCACGCCAACCCGTTGCTGGAACTTCATCTTCAAAACTAGCTTGTTTGATGATGCAGTTTTTTCCTAAGTTCCAAAGCAACAAATCAAGGGAATGAATCCCTTGAAAGCCCAAGAGCCCGGTAGAAACCCCATTCCACCACGACCGTTCAGCAGAAAGTCTTTTGGCCAGCCGTTCATCCGACCAGCTAAGCAGCTCTCCCATAACACCAGATGACAATAGTTGCTTCATGACCTGATGGGCCGGATTCGAGCGCAAAACACATCCAACAACAATTTTTAAGTTATTTTCTTGTGCTTTCTTTACGAAATCGGCGCCCTCAGAAGAGTTCAATGCCAAAGGCTTCTCAATTAGAAGATGCCATCCACGAGCTATGCACTTCTCAATTATGGGGCGATATGTTTGGGGCGGAGTTGCTATGATGGCTCCTCGTAAGCTCTGTGGAAAACACTCAAACGCATCTACGGCTATAGCTTTTGTTGCTTGGGCTAAAGCACGAGCAGTTTTGCCTTGTCTTGAGAGCACATATAAAGGCTCGTGCGGGAGAAGAGAGCGCAACGCCTTCGCGTGCAATTCCCCAGCAAAACCCGCCCCAATAAGGGCAAAACCATATCTCTCTTCAGACACACACATCATCATTGCCGCTATTACAAGTTCAGGGGGTTCTTGAGCGAACGGTTTGGGGTGTTTCGCTTTGGCTTAATTTCATCAAAACCCAGGTAGGGAACAAGAACCTCAGGAATCTTGATGCCTCCTTCTTTGGTTTGATAGTTTTCTATAATCGCAATTGGCGTACGACTTAATGCAACAGCGGTTCCATTAAGCGTGTGAACAAAGGCATTTTTGCTCGTCACGGGATCCTTGAAGCGAATATTCAGCCTTCTTGCTTGATATGTTGTGCAATTACTGGTGGACGTAACCTCTCCATACTCGCCATTCTCCCCTTTCCCAGGAAGCCAGGCCTCTATGTCATATTTTTTATAAGCAGGGGCACCAAGGTCTCCGGAACAAATATTAACAACCCGGTAGGGTATCTTCATGTCCTGATAGATGCTTTCTTCGAGAGCGAGAATGTCTTTGTGCACTTGTTCGCTTTGTTCCGGCGTTGTGAACGCAAAGAGCTCAACCTTTTCGAATTGATGTACTCTGTACAATCCTTTTGAGGCACGTCCCGCTGTTCCTCCTTCACGCCTGAAACAATGGCTCTCCGCCACGTAAAGAAGTGGAAGTCTTTCGCGATCAAGTATTTCGTCAGAGTGCATACCAGCAACCGCTATTTCCGACGTTGCGACTAAACTCATATCTAGGCCGGAAAGCTCATAGGTGTTGCTTTCCTCACCGCGAGGAGCGAACCCAACGCCTTGCAATATAGAATTTTTGGCAATGTCAGGGGTCTGCAGGCAGATAAAGCCTCGCTCTATCGCTTTTCTAAAGGCGAAAGACTTGATTGCATGTTGGAGCAACACGGCCTCGTTCTTCAAAAAATAAAATTTTGTTCCGGCGACTTTTGTCCCGGACTTGAAGTCAATTAGGTCTAGTGACTCGCCCAGATCAAGATGATCTTTAGGGGTAAAGTCAAACTGTGTGGGATTTCCATACCTTGATATCTCAACATTATCGGCATCGTCCTTTCCATTAGGAACATCCTCCGACATCCAATTGGGCAGTTTTGTCACGGAAGATTGATATAACTCACCTGCCGTTTTGGCCTGCTCTGTAGCCTTGGCTATTTCTGCCTTGATATCCTTGCCTTGTTGAATGAGTACTTCACGCTTCTCTTCGCTCATTTTCTGTTTAAGCTGTTTTGCAACTTCGTTGGCGGAAGCTCTGTACGATTCTAAAGCCGTTTTTGCCTGAAGGGATGCTTTATACAGCTCAAGCACCTTGTCAACATCCACCTTAACGTTTCTAGCCTCTACATTTTTTTTCATTTCTTCGGGGTTTTTCACAACTTCTTTAATGTCTATCATTGTCGTCTCCTTGAGTAGCGTTAAGTTTGTTGCTGTCGTTTTTCGCTTTTATCTTAGCGAGCAGTTCATCACCCAGAAAAGCGGGATACGCGAGCTCTTCTCGGACAAAACAGGATGTTTAGAAAAGTCTTCTTTGCTTGGGGCCGGTTCGAACATTTTGACGACATTAAATCCAGCATCATGAAGCCAATTGTAGTATGTCGACATGGTTCTATGGAAACAGCTGACATTTGCGACAACTAGGTTTCCGTTTTCGTCCTCCCAGTTACGCCTAACCTCACGTTCGCCCAGATATCCATCAAGCCTGTAATACAAGTACTTCCAAGAACCTTCTTCTCGCTCTTTTATCCATTCCCCCTGATTTTTCACAGGATGGGGAATGGAAAGAATTAGTTGCCCCTTTGGCTTTAATGTGTTTTTAAAAAGCGCAAACGCTGCGGGCACATCAGATATATGATCGACAACATTCAAACAAACAAGCGTATCGACGCCGCGAAGTTTTTCAACTTCATTAAGTGAAGAAAGAAAGCGGATTCTTTCAAACTCACTTAAGGGAGTGCGTTTTTTTAGCACATCCCTCATTTCTTCAGTGGGCTCATACGCAATCACGTTGTGTCCCAATCCATGAAACAGACGTGCGGTCGTTCCACTTCCTGCGCCAAAATCCAATATGGTCCTTTTGGGTTCATTTGTAACAAGCGAAATAACCAAATCGTCAATCAGCATGGCAGGAAAAGAAGCCGCATCTCTTTCTCTGTCATAGATAGCTGCTATATTTTTCCACGGATTCATTCATTGTCTCCATATTTTAAAATCGACTAGGACGAGCAGTGTCATAGATCAAACCCTTCTGGTTTCCTTCTAGCTAAACAGCCCCTGTTGGCAGAAGCTTTCGCTGTAATCACATGGTTGCCTAGAAACAACGCATCGATCCAGGAAGATTTCATGAAGGTCTCAATGGCATTCTGCGGGGTCTCGACGATTGGATCACCCCCCAAATTGAAACTAGTGTTTAAGACCATCGGAACCCCCGTCATTTTCGAGAAGCGGGAAATTATACCATGAAATTCAGGAGACAGCGCTTTGTGCACCGTCTGCAGCCTTGCCGTGCCATCCACATGTACTGTTGCTTGGGCTAGCTTTGCGGCCTCGGGTCGAACATAATCAATATGCATCATATATGGCGTGGGCCGACCACTAACAAAACATTCAGCACATTTTTCTTCGATTACAACGGGAGCATAAGGCCGAAACCACTCTCTGTTTTTTACCTGGCTATTTAGCAAAGATGTTGTCCATGCATTAGAAGGATTTACCAAAAAACTCCGATGCCCCAACGCCCTTGGGCCGAACTCACTTGCCCCAGAAAACAAGGCAATGATTTTGCCATCGGCTAACGCACATGCAACGCTTTCCGTCAAGTTTTCGCATGGCTTTACGGTTATATCTCCTGCCTTCTTTGCCGCTTCTATAATTTCTTCAGAAGAGTAGGATCCCCCGTAATATGGGCTTGCACCAAAATTTGGAATTATTCCCTCTTTTTGCCATATTGCCCATGCCGCTGCTCCCATTGACAGGCCAGCATCTCCAGGTGATGGCGGAACAATGACATCCTGTACGGGAAGCGACATACGCAATTTTGCGTTCATCACTGAATTTAGTGCGACGCCGCCTGATATGCACACAATTTCTGGGGAATATTTTGAAACCAGTCCTGTGATCCGATTAGAAACGGATTCTTCAAGCTCATTTTGAACCCACCAAGCAAGATCAGCATCAATTTTTCTGAGCGGCATTCCAGCTTTTCGTGCATCCGGAAGAAGAACGCCTCTATCGGCAAACCACTGCATAAGATCAGCGATCCCATCTTCCGAGTTACGCATGCTGGATATCGCATTTTGGTCACGACGATAAACCATATATTCTGAGAACACATCTTTACACCCAAATGGAGCCAATCCCATGGTTTTCCCGGCTTCGTGATAGCTTCTAAAGCCGACATATCTGGTAACTTTAGAATAAAGCTTTCCGTATCCAACATCGCCCCAATCATCATGATCTCGCGCTACCATGGAAAGGTTCCCATCCCTGTAAAGATAGTAGCTGGTTCGTTCGAGTTTATTTAGACCCAGTGCTGAATGCTTGCGTTCTGAAAGCAGACTTCCCTCGTTGTCCAGAACCGCAATCAAAGCATCTTGTCCATCAGCCACACAAGCAGCGGAAAGAGCATGAATTTCGTGGTGTGAAGGGGCGAATTTTATCTCTCCCTTGAAGCCTGGCAAGCTGTCCCGAACCAATGCACAAATCGTCTCAACGTCTTTTTCTTGAGGAGGAACAGAAAGACCAAATGTCGATAGGCCGACCAGTGAGATATCAGAAGCTTTGACTTTTGTCCGATCAAGGATATAGGCGAGCGCAGCGCGGAAGTCTCCGTCATATTTCTTCCTAGAAACACGCTCTTCCGCAACAGCCATCTTGACCTTATGATCTTGGACAAGCGTTACATTCCCGTCCGAGGTAAATTTTCCGTCCAATAAGGAGCAGTGAATTCCTAAAACTACATCGTTCATCTAATTCTCTCCGCCAGTAAGAAGTTATTAGTTTTCAAGTAGGAGATGCCGTCTCTTTGTGCACAACGGTCACGTTTCATTGTGGTTTATAGCGCTTGACATCCCATTTCTTCAAGCGCGAATCATAGTTAACTTGTTGATTTATATTATACATACAGAAATGTTGGGTCTCCATTTCGTGTCGAAAAAATTGATATCAACGGCTGAAAATCGTTTCTTTCCATCAAGTTGTCTCTTTTCGCTATTATCCATCTATTTTCCCGTGCCTTTCAAAATTGGTAACAGCCAGAAACAGTAGTCAGTTTTTTGGCGAGAGTTAAATGCGTAACTTTGCCTGTTCACGCGTTGCGCTTTCCCTGAAATGAATTATATTTTCTCTGTTATGTTTTGGAGAAGTTCGCACATAACAAAAGCACAACGCGCTGCTCTGCCGCGATAAGTAGCCGACTGGCACTTCAGGCCCGCAGGCGGGCACGTTCGAAATTCCCAGATATTTCCCTGTAAAACAGGGAAATGAGCAATGATATGATCAAAGAATATTGTCAGATAGTCTACATCCACCGCCATTAAAAGAGCCCCCACTTGGGGGCTTTTTTAATGGCGGAGAAGATTCAGTGAACAGCTCACACCGAGTTCGACAAAAATGTTCCTGCGCGAAGCGCAAAAAACAGGTGAACAGTTTTGGACGCCGCAGGCGCGCAGCGCCGAGGCGCCGCTTGACGGGCAAAAACATGCCAAAGCATGTTTTTGATCAATCTCATCCTCTCCGCCAACCATCCAATTTGGATGGGGTCTAGAGATAATTCCTTATCAGTATCAAGTCGTTGCGACGATTTATCTTTTCAAAGACTGCATCCGGACTGGATGGATTGAATTGGGTTCATTTACAGCGCTTTTTAGCTTGAACATCGGGTGAACAGAGAGCAGAGATTCTCTATGGCAACCGGACTTCGCGGAGAGAAACTGGAGAATTTTTGTTTTCGAAAGTGGTTAGCGGATGAAGTAAGAAAAACACCTAAGGAGCAGAAAATGTCAGAATCCTTTCCTCGCTATAATATTGCCCTTATGCCGACCGATGCGATACTACGCCAGAAAATCACAACCGTTTCGCAAGATTTTTATCTGAAAGATCAATATGGCTATGTGCTCGGCGATAATGGCCATGGCGAGATTGGGCTACCGCACATCACGCTTTGTCAGTTCCGTGCCCCCGATGATAACGCCGCCATATCCTTTTTTAAGGCCTTAGAAATAGAGCGAACTATCATCCATCCGATTATGCGTGAATTTGAAATCCGTCACGGCACCGAAGAACATGTCGGAGCTGTTTGGCTCGCCTACAAAGTAGCATTAACTGAAGATTTGGCTCTCCTACAAAAGCAGATCGTTGCGCGTTTGGATAATGAGGGGTGGGTTCGTTATACTGACCCTGCAAACTATGCGCCGCATGTGACGATTGCACGACTAAAGCAAGAGCCAATCGTGCGCCCTTCTTCCAATGCAATTCCGCTTGATGTTTCATTTGCAACGCGCCCCGTCTTAGGCCGTTCAACCGAGAACGGCGTGCTTTTGCATCCGTTGCTGACTGAACCACAATAGAAATAGCCTTTTCACATGTTGTTTTGATCAAGGGGTTAGAAAATAGCTCCAAAAATATTATTATTTCAAATCAACAAGATAATAAGGAGCATGTTCTTCCCCAGTAACGTCCGCCCCGCCATTAAAAGAGCCCCCACTTGGGGGCTTTTTTAATGGCGGAGAAGATTCAGTGAACGGACCACCCCGAGTTCGACAAAACTGTTCCTGCGCGAAGCGCAAAAAACAGGTGAACAGTTTTGGACGCCGCAGGCGCGCAGCGCCGAGGCGCCGCTTGACGGGCAAAAACATGCCAAAGCATGTTTTTGATCAATCTCATCCTCTCCGCCATCTATCCGAAAT